>Ga0209759_1000097_pt1 | contig 157627 bp, 128 predicted proteins | sample AraplaCL_Col_mMS_FD_184261 | JGI IMG/M metagenome (GOLD analysis project Ga0209759, IMG submission 184261) | Arabidopsis root microbial communities from the University of North Carolina, USA - plate scrape CL_Col_mMS (SPAdes) (version 2) | ecosystem: Host-associated > Plants > Roots >...
TCTTCAGCTTCTCGACCAGCGTCTTCACATCCGGCACCTTCACACCGGCGGAGCGCTTGGGCGGCTCGACGACCTTCAGTGTCTTCAGGCGCGGCGTGACATCGACGCCCAGATCTTCAGGCTTGAGGACTTCCAGCGGCTTCTTCTTCGCCTTCATGATGTTCGGCAGCGTGACGTAGCGCGGCTCATTCAGGCGCAGGTCGGTCGTGACGACAGCGGGCAGCTTTAGAGACAGCGTTTCAGCGCCGCCATCGACTTCACGCGACACGGTTGCCTTGCCATCAGCGACGACAACCTTCGATGCGAACGTCGCTTGCGGCAGGCCAGCCAGCGCGGCAAGCATCTGACCAGTCTGGTTCGAATCGTCGTCGATAGCCTGCTTGCCGAGAATGACCAGCGAAGGCTGTTCCTTGTCGACCAGTGCCTTCAGCAGCTTGGCCACGGCCAGCGGCTGCAGTTCCTGCGCCGACTCGATCAGGATCGCGCGATCCGCGCCGATGGCCAGCGCCGTGCGCAACGTTTCCTGCGACTGCGTGACACCCGCCGACACAGCGATCACTTCCGTCGCCACGCCCGCTTCTTTCAGACGCACCGCTTCTTCAACCGCGATTTCATCGAACGGATTCATCGACATTTTCACGTTCGCGGTGTCCACACCCGTGCCGTCCGACTTGACTCGAACTTTCACGTTGTAATCCACCACTCTCTTAACCGCTACCAGAACTTTCATCTAAACCCACTCCATCACAGTCCAAAGACTTCCACATCGAACGCCTTCAGCGCTCACTTGATGATCAACACTTTCGAGCGATCGAACGCCACTGTCACCGCGACGATCAGAATCACGCCGAACACGATCTGCTGCGCAAACACGCTGATCCCGACGAACGTCATACCGACCCGCGCGACCGACACCAGCAGCGCGCCAATCAGTGTCCGGCCAACGCCGCCCGCGCCGCCCGTCAACGCAGTCCCGCCGACGATCACCGCGGCAATGGCGGGCAACAAGAACTGGTCGGCGAGCGTCGGCGATCCGCTACCCAACCGCCCCGCCATGATGACGCCCGCGAGCCCGGCAAACAGCGACGACGTCGCGAATACGAGGCAGCGCGTCACCGGCACACGCACGCCCGATGCAATCGCAGCCGGTTCACCCGCGCCGATCGCGTCGACGTGCCGCCCGAACACCGTAGAACGATGCAGGAACACGCACAGCAGGAAGACCACCAGCGCGAGCATGATTTCATGCGGCATGCCGAACGAAGAGCCCGTGGTCCAGCCGAGCGACGCGTTGCGCATCTCGTCGCTGATGCCGATCGAGCGCGTCCCCGACAGCGTCAGCGCAGCGGCCGACGCGATCCCGCCGACCGCCAGCGTCGCGATGAACGACGGAATGCGCAGCACGGTTTGAATCACGCCGCTCAGCAGTCCAATCCCGAACGACGCCGCTAGCGCCACCACCGCGGCCCACGCACCGTAACGCGGCAACAACATCGCCACGATCACACTGGAAAGCGAAGCCACCGCCTGCAACGACAGATCGATACTGCCCAGCAGCACGACAAAGGTCGTGCCGGCCGCCATGATGAACAGCGTCGAGCTGTCAGCAAGCAGGCCGAGCTGCGTCGACGGCGCGAGGAACGTGGGCTGCGCGATCTCGATCAGCAGATACAGCGCGATGAGCGCGATGAACGGCGCGTTGTCGCCGAGACGTGCTTTCAGTGATGCATTCATTTGTGCCATGTTGCCCTCACACCATGTGTTCGACGACGTCGATCTGCGACGGCTTGTGGCCGACTTCGCACGCGAGAATCTTCTGCGCGCGTCCGTCGCGCATCACCATCACGCGATGACTCAGGCCGAGAATTTCTTCGAGCGTGTCGCCCGTCAGCACGACCGCCACGCCTTCCACCGTCAGTTCGCGAATCAGCTGATAAACCTCCTCTTTCGCACCCACGTCGAGGCCGCGCGTCGGATGATCCAGCACGAGAATGCGGCTGCCCGCAAAGCGCCACTTCGCCAGCACGACCTTCTGCTGATTGCCGCCCGACAGATTGCGGCACGACGCAGAGGGGCCGGGCGTCTTGATGTGCAAACGCTCGATCCATTCATTAGCGACCGCGCGCTCGCTGCGCTTGTTGACCACGCCGCTGCGGCTCACTGCGGCTAGGCGCGGCAGCGTCAGATTCTCGGCTACGCTCATCTGCGTGACGAGTCCCTCGACCTTGCGTTCGCGCGGCACGTAGCCGATGCCGAGCGAAACCGCATGCGTGGCCTGCGCACGCAAGCGCGTTTCGCCGACCAGCACCTCGCCCGCGTCGAGCGATTCCAACCCGGCAATCACGCGGCACAACTCCTCGCGCCCCGAACCGACCACGCCGGCCACGCCGAACACCTCACCGCAATGCACGTCGAACGACACGCCCTTCAGCGTATGGCCGAGCGACGCGTTGCGCACCGACAGCGCGACTTCGCCGCGGCATGGCTTCTGCAAGTTCTCGCGATAGTACTGGCCGTCCATCGTGCGGCCGACCATCAGTTCGTGCAGTTGTCCGACCGATGCATCCGCCGACGCCATGCCGGCAACCACCTTGCCGTCCTTCATCACATAGACGCGGTCGCTCAGCGACAACAGTTCGTCGAGCCGGTGCGAGACGAATACGAACGACGCGCGCGCCTTCAACTCGCGCACAAGACGAAACAGGATCTCGATCTCCGCTGCTTCGAGCACCGAGGTCGGCTCGTCGAGCAGGATGACCGGCATGCCGTCGGTATGGCTCGCGAGCGACAGCGCCTTGGCGAGTTCGACCATCTGCCGCTGACCGAAGGTCAAGTCTTCGCATAACGTCAGCGGATCGATATCGAGGTGCACGGTGGCCAGTTCGGCTATCGCGGCACGCTTGAGCTTTGTCCAGTTGACGCGGCCGAGCGTGAGAAACGGATCTTCCCGGCCGAGAAACAGATTTTCCGCCACCGTCAGATTCGGCAGGATCGACTGCTCCTGATAGACCATCGCAATGCCTTTCGAGGTGGCATCGCGCGGATTCTTGATGACGAGCGGTTTGCCGTCGCGCAGAATCTCGCCCGAGTCCTGACGGTAGCCGCCGGTCAGCAGTTTCATCAGCGTGGATTTGCCCGCGCCGTTTTCGCCGATCAGACCGACGATCTCGTTCGGCCGGATTTCGATAGACACGTCGTTAAGCGCCAGCACGCCGGGGAAACGCTTGGTGACGTTCCTGAGAGTGAGCATCGTGATGTCTCCGTTGCGTTACTTGACGATACGGCGGCGCGAGCGATTCAGCGCCAGCGTCACGGCGACGATGATCAGCACGCCCTGAATGCCCTGCTGCACATACGGCGGCACGCCGAGCAACACCATGCCGTTGGCGAGCACGACCACCACCAGCGTGCCGATCAGCGTGTTGAGCGGACCACCGTTGCCGCCCGCGAGCGACGTGCCGCCCACCACGATCGCGGTGATCGCGACGAACAGTTGGCCGTCGGCGATCATTGCGTGACCTTGCCCATACTGCGCGACCGCGAGAATGCCGGCCACGCCGTAGAACGCGCCGGCAAGCGCGAACACGGCTATGCGCACGCGCGAGATCCGTACGCCGCTCAGCCGCGCCAGATCCTCACCGCCGCCGATCGCGAGCGTATGGCGGCCGAGAATCGTATGGCGGTGCACGAACCACGCGAGCCCGAGCGCCAGCACGCCGATCCACACCGACAGCGGCAGACCGAAGTAGCGCGTGATCGAAATCGCGCGCAACGCCGTGTCGCTCACGCGGATCGTGTTGCCCGACAGCACGGCCGTGCCGATCCCGGTCGCCACGAAGCCGACCGCGAGCGTGGTGATGAACGACGGGATGCGCAGAAACACGTGCAACACGCCGTTGGCCAGCCCCAGCACCACGCCCGCCGCGACGCCGATGGCCAGCACCCACAGGCCGAAGTGGTTGTCGTTGTACGAGTTCTCGACCAGCATCGACACGGCGATCGCCGCCACCGCGACAATTCCTTCCGCCGACAGATCGATGCTGCCGAGCTGAATCACGAACGTGCCGCCCAGCGCGATCGTCAACGGAATCACGGCGGCAATCGCGATCCGCGACAGGTTCATCGGGTCGAAAAAGTCATGATTGAGCACGCCGATGCACAGGCCCAGCGCCATCAGCACGAGCAACGGCGAGTAACGCCGCAGCAGTGCCCGCACGGCTGCGGGGCCGTGCACGGACGCGGGGGATCGAGCGGCCTGAACGGCGTGCCGGGAAGGAGTCGCGGTGAGCTTGTTCATCGATACACCACTGGCCCCGCAACGCGGGCATAAAGGTTGTTCCATTCCGCCTTCGGAGACGCGGCGCGCGCGATCACGTCCTGAACGTTGGTCTTCGTGACGAACGTCGCGGTGCAGAACGACTCACGGCGGTCCTTGGGCAGCGTCGCCAGGTCGATCTTCTTCTCCTTCGCCTGGAGCCCCATCGAGAGGCCGATGCCGCCGAGCCAGAACGGGTCCCAATCGACCGATGCAACCAACTCGCCGCTCTTGATCGCGACGAGCCCCGGCTGGGTCCCGTCCATGCCAGTGACCGGAATCTGACCGGCGAGCCCTTCGGCGCGCAAAGCTTCGATCGCGCCGAGCGCCATGTCGTCGTTCGCGGCCCACACGCCCTTGATCTTCGAATTGAAGCGCGTCATCCACGCCTGCATGATGGGAAACGCCTTTTGGGAATTCCAGTCGGCGACCTGGAAATCGAGCAACTGGATGCCTGGGAACTTCTTCAACGCTGCATCGAGCCCGGCCTTGCGCTCGATCGCTGGCACGTTGCTGAAGATACCGCCGAGCGCGACCACGCCGCCCTTGCCACCCATCGACTTGAAGAGCTGTGTGGCCGTCTCCTCGCCGTACGCGACGCCGTCGTATGAAAGATGCGCCACGTAGTTCGGGTTGTAATCCCACGGGTGCAAATCCTTCGGCTTGTTCCAGATCGTCGTGACATACGCGCCGGCCTTCGAACAGGCCTCGACGATCACGCGTGCATCGGCGGAATCGTTCGGGTCGACGTTGAGCACGAGATTGCCGCCGGTCTTCTGCAACAACGCCCGGATATCCGCGATGCCTTTCTCGGAACTGCCCTCTGTCGTGAGCGGCACATACGGCAGGCCGACGCTCTTCGCGAAGCTCTGCGCGCCCTTGTTGAATGCCGTGTAATACGGGTTGGTCAATGAACGGAACGAGCAGGCGAGCGTGGTCTGCTCCGCACCGAACGAGAGGCCGGACATGCCGCCGCCCGCCACGGCAAATGCCGCGCCCGCGCCAAGCTTGATGAAGTCGCGGCGTGATACGCCTGCGCGTTGATCCTGTCTGTTCATGATGTCTCCTCCGAGCAAAAACGCCCTCCGATCAGGGCATTTATAAATAACCGGATATTTACGCTATGCAAAAGGTACGTGAACGTTTCACGTACCTTTCCTGGTCTTGCTTGCGCTATCGCGGCGTCACACCGCAGCCGCGGCGGACTCGCGCGCGACGCGTCCTGACGTGCTCCCGAGCGCGCCCTTCACGGCCGCAGGTTGCGCTGCCAACCCGCGAATCAGATCGGCGGCCTTTTCCGCGATCATCAGCGTGGGCGCATTCGTATTCGAACTGACGATGCGTGGCATCACCGACGAATCCGCGACACGCAAACCTTCAATACCGCGCACACGCAGTTGCGGATCGACGACCGACATCTCGTCCACGCCCATCTTGCAGGTGCCGACCGGGTGGTAGCCCGTGCGCCCGTACTGCTGCGCGTAGGTCTCATATTCAGCCTGCGTGCGCACCAGGCCACCCGGGAAATGCTCGCTCCGGATGTACTTGCGCAGCGCGTGCTGGCTCATGATTTCGCGGCTCTGCCGAATGCCGTCGACGGCCACCTTCAGGTCGTACGGATCGCGAATGTAGGCCGGATCGATCAGCGGCGCATCGGCGGGATCGGCGCTGTGCAACGTCACGCTGCCGCGGCTGCGCGGACGCAGGAAGTACGAGTTCAACGTGCAACCCGAACCGGACGGCACGGGCGGCACGCCTGCCTCAACGCCCGCGCCCGGCAGGAAATGGAATTGCAGATCGGGCGTCGGCACGCTGCTATCCGAATACCAGAACGCGCCGCCTTCGGCGATATTCGAGGTCACCGGTCCCTTGTTGAACAGTTTGTACTCGAGGCCGGCGAGCAGCATCATGTGCTTTTTCGCGTACTTGTCGAGGCTATAAGGGCCGTTCAATTCGTAGACGATGTCGATGTCGAAGTGGTCCTGCAAATTTTGTCCGACGCCGTTCAACGCATGCACTGGTTTCACACCGACGCGCTCCAGATCTTCGGCGCGGCCGATTCCGGAGAGCATCAACAGTTTCGGCGAACCGATCGCACCAGCCGTCACGATCACCTCGCGTTCGGCGCGCGCAATCGTCACGTTCGCGCGCTCGCCGCGCGGCGCAAACTCGACACCGACGGCGCGGCCGTTCTCGATCACGATGCGCGACACGAGGCAGTCCGTGCGGACCGTGAGATTGGGACGCGAGCGCGCATCACGCAGATAACCCACCGCCGCGCTGCAGCGTTTGCCGTTGCGCTGCGTGACCTGATACACACCCACGCCTTCCTGCTGCGCGCCGTTGAAATCGCTGTTGTACGGCATGCCGGCTTCCTGACCTGCCAGCACGAACGCCTTGGTCAATTCGTTGACGCTGATGAGATCGGACACGCCGAGCGGGCCGCCCACGCCGTGATATTCGTTGCACAGGCGCTCGTTGTCTTCCATGCGGCGCAGGTAGGGCAGCACGCCGTCGCGAAAGCCCCAGCCGGTGCAACCGTCGCGTTCCCAGCCGTCGTAGTCGGCGGGCTGGCCGCGTGTGTAGACCATAGCGTTGATCGAGCCGCCGCCGCCGAGCACGCGGCCTTGCGCGAACGGAATCTGGCGGCGCTGCGTGTGCTCGGCCGCCGTCGTGCGATAGCCCCAGGTCAACGGACCGCCCGTCATCTTGAAGAAGCCGACGGGCATGTGGATATACGGATCGGTATCGGCGGGGCCGGCTTCGAGCAACAGCACACGGTTGCCGGCGTCCTCGGTCAGACGCGCCGCCAGCGCACAACCCGCCGCGCCGCCACCTACGATCACATAGTCATACATTGCTGTCTCCGATACGGTTTTCTACGATCACACGCTGCGCGTGATTCGGATGTTGCGTGCGGCTCTTGACGGCCGCTTCATGGATTCGACGGCTGTTACGCGATCCATCGCGGCCGCTTGCCGAGTTGGACGTGCACCGACTTCAGCTCCGTGTATTCCTCCACGCCATAGCGGCCCGTTTCACGGCCGATGCCCGACTGCTTCACACCGCCTATCGGCATTTCCGGTCCGCCGGTGATCGTGCAGTTCACCCAGATGCGGCCCGCCTGAACCTCGCGGAAGCTGCTGATCGCGCCTTGCAGATCGCGCGTCCAGATGCTGGCGGCGAGACCATAAGGCACACCATTCGCCAAGTGGATCGCTTCTTCGGAGGTATCGAACGATGTGACCGACAGCACCGGGCCGAAGATCTCTTCCTGCGCCAGCGCGCTCTGCGGCTGCACGTTGCGGAATAGAGTCGGCTGGATAAAGAAGCGTTCGCCGTGGCTGGTCGACTCGCCGCCGTGAACCAGTTGCGCGCCGTCACGCCGGCCCGCGTCGATGAAGCCACGAATCTTGTCGAACTGACGTGCTTCAACGATTGCGCCGACATGGTTCGATGCGTCGAGCGGATCGCCAACACGCACTTTCTCGAACACAGCCTTCACACGCGCGACGAGTTCCTCTTCCACCGAGCGGTGCACGACGAGCCGGCTGCCCGATACGCAGCACTGTCCGGCGTTAAAGCAGATGCCGAAGGCAATGGCGTCGGCGGCATCGTCGAGATCGGCATCCGCGAAAACGATTTGCGGATTCTTGCCGCCGAGTTCCAATCCGACCTTCTTCATGTTGCCGCCGGCCGCCGCGAGAACCGAGCGACCTACGGGCGTCGAACCGGTAAACGACATCATGTCGACGTCCATATGCTCGGCGAGCGCCTGGCCGACCACCGCGCCGAGACCCGTCACCACGTTCACGACGCCGTCGGGCAAGCCTGCTTCGGTCAGCAAGGCGGCAAGTTTCAACGTGGTAGTCGAAGTGAGCTCAGCCGGTTTGACGACAGCCGTGCAGCCCGCCGCAAGCACGAACGGCAGGCGCTCGGAAAGAATGAAGAACGGAAAATTCCATGGCGTGACAATGCCAACAACTCCAATCGGTTGACGCACCGTCAAGCCGAACAGATCGGCGCCGAGCGTGTCGTGCGAATCGCCATGCACGACACGCGCGAGACCGGCCGCATATTCCCAGATGCCCGCGGCCGCGTTGATCTCGCCGCGCGACTGCCCGATCGGCTTGCCGCTTTCCAGGGTTTCCAGATACGCCAGCGTCTCCACGTTGTCGCGGATCAGACGCGCCGTTTTCAGCAGCACCGTGGCGCGCTGCTCGCCCGACAGGCGGGACCAGCGGCCGTCGTTGAAGGCACGGCGCGCGCTGGCGACCGCTGCGTTCAGATCGTCGACGCAGGCGCGCGGCGTGGCCGTGACCGGCACGCCGTGGCCCGGGCTCTTGCGCGTGACGAACTCGCCAGTGTTGCCGGCGTAGTCCTTGCCGTCGATGAACATCGGCGTGCGCAGCGGCTCCGCCGGAAGACGAAGCGTTGCTGCGAGTTCATTCAGATTGCTCATTCGTGTCTCCAGAGTTTGCATTCACACGGGCGCTAAAACGCGCGCCGCGCGCGCGGGAAACCGCTTCGGCAAAACCATGCTTTTGGCATTTTCGGCGCCCATTCTGCACCATCCGGTTACTTCCTCGCAATGCCTTTTTGGTCTATAGTCGCTGACACGACAGCAGATCGACCGACTCAGTTTCCTCACACATTTTTCCTGCGACCAGCCAACATGACTCTCGCGAGCACGCCCCCCGGCCGGGCATTGAAAACGGCCAAAGCCGGCGCCACGCAACCGCCCCGTCAACGCGACCCCGAGGTCACCCGGGCCCGCATTCTCGAAGCCGCCAAGAAAGAGTTCGCCAAACTCGGCCTCGCCGGCGCCCGCGTCGAAGCCATCGCGACGCGCGCCAAGGCCAACAAGCGGATGATCTATCACTACTTCGGCAGCAAGGAGGAGTTGTTCCAGGCCGTGCTCGAAGATGCCTACGCCGACATCCGCTCCGCCGAACTGAAACTGAACCTCGACCACCTGTCGCCCGAAGACGCGATCGTCGCGCTCACCACGCACACGTGGAACTACTACCTGAAGAACCCCGAGTTCATGACGCTCGTGAACAGCGAGAACCTTCACAAGGCGCGCCATGTGAAAAAGTCCGAACGGTTCAAGGAACTGCATCATGGCTTCATCTCGATGTTGCAACGCATAATCGATCGCGGCGTCGAAGCGGGCGTGTTTCGCGCGGGCGTCGATGCACGGCAGCTGCACATCACCATGGCGGCGGTCGGCTACTACTACCTGACCAATCGCTTCACGAGCGGTGTGATCTTCGACATCGACTTCATGAGCAAAGAGGCTTTGAAGAACCGTCTCGACTTCAATATCGAAACCGTTCTGCGCCTGCTGCGCCCCTGATCGCCGCGATGACTGAAGCGTCCGGATGCGACGCTTCATGTCATAGCGGACCGCGTCAGGCCACTTTTGCGTGCGCTTCATTTGCGTCAATTTCATTTGCGTGAACTTCACGTGCTTCATTTTTGCTTTGCGCCAACAGCGCCTCGTCGACGAGCGGACGGAACGACATACGCGCCAGCACATCACGCTCCATGTCGACCCCTTGCGCCACTTCGATCAAACGCACGCCGTTCTCTTCGAGACGGAACACCGCGCGCTCCGTCACATACAACACTTCCTGCTTCGCGATCCGCGCCTGTTCGCCGCTGAACGTAATGTGCTGCACGCGCTCCACGAGCTTCGGCACGCTGCCGTGCGACACGATCTTCACGCCCGCGCCCGCCTTTTCGACCTGCAAGCCTTTCGCTTCGAAACTGCCGCAGAAAACGATCTTGCGCGCGCCCTGCGTGATGTCGATGAAGCCACCCGGCCCCACCACCGTCGCGCCGAGCTTCGACACGTTGATGTTGCCTTCGCCATCCATTTCGCCCATGCCGAGGAACGTGATGTCGACGCCGCCGCCGCTATAAAAATCGAACTGATCGACGCTCGAAAGAATCGCTTCGGCGTTACGCGCGGTGCCGAACATCGGCCCGTCGAGCATTGCGCCGTTGTGAATGCCCTGCTCGACCGAGCCCCAGAACGTGCCGAGCCGGCCCTGTTGCGCGAGCACGCCGGGAATGCCGCCCGGAATGCCGAAGCCGAAATTTGCCGACTGTCCCGCATGCAATTCCTGCGCCGCGCGCGCGGCGATGATGTAGCGGATGCCCGTGGGTGTTTCGTAGAAACCGTCGTCGATCGGGCTCAGTGATTCGCCGCTCAGCGCCGGGTCGTAATCGGCAACCACGCATTGCACCTGCTCCCGCGCCGCGACGAGCGTATCGACGAGAATGCCGGGAATGCGCACGAGCCGAGCCGGCACATAGCCCTGCGTGGTGCGCTCCTTGACCTGGACAATCACGCGGCCGCCGCTGTTATGAGCGGCGAGCGCGGCAGCGTAGGTGTCGAGATCGGCAGGCTCGCGGCGCAGCGTGACGTTGCCGCTCGCATCGGCCGACGAGCCGCGTACGATCGCGAAATCCACCTTGAACGGTTTGTAGCGCAGGTATTCGCGCCCATCCAGCTCGATCAGTTCGACCAGTTCCTCACTGGCGCGCGCGTTGATCTTGCCGCCGTCTAAACGCGGATCGACGAAGGTGCGCAAACCGACATGCGTGACGAGCCCCGGCCGCCCCGCGCCGATTTCGCGCAGCAGCGTGGAAATCGCACCGGCGGGAAAACTGTAGGCCTCGAACGCGTTGTCTTTCGCCATCTGCTGCATGGCCGGCGACCAGCTCCAATGTCCGCCGATCACGCGCCGCACCATGCCGGCATGCGCAAAACGTGAGAGTCCGCTGCTCTTGCCATCGCCGATGCCGAGCGCGTGAACCACCGTCAAGTCACGCGGATGGCCCGTCTGAAGAAAGCGCTGTTCGAGCGCCGCCAGCACGGCGTCCGGTTCGAGCAGACCGCCGCCGGAACCGGCCAGCGCGATGGTCGCCCCGTCGAAAATTTGCTCGGCCGCTGCGGCGGCACCCATCCATTTATCCAAACCATCCTCCACTCAGATCGGCGTCAAACCTCGTTGACAGCGGCGATTCGTTGGTCTTAAATAACGAACCAGTTGGTTACTTGTTGCCAATGTTGGCACATGAAATCACGTAATTCAAGTGGCGATGCGCGAGGCTCGGGTTTACCTGAACGAGCCCGGTCAGACGCAAAAACAGGTACCGATCGATACGATGGAGACAGCATGAAACTCTCAGACACGCACCAGCAGATTCGCGAAACCACGCGCCGTTTCGCGCAGGAAGTGATTCGTCCGATCACGGAAGAACTGGATCGCGACGAGCGCTTTCCGGCCGAGATCTACACGCAGATGGGCGAGTTGGGCCTGTTCGGCATCACCGTTCCGGAAGCTTTCGGCGGCGCCGGGCTCGATGTCACGGCGTACGCGCTGGTGATGGAGGAACTGTCGCGCGGTTACGCGTCGGTGGCGGATCAATGCGGTCTGCTCGAACTGGTCGGCACACTGCTTTCGGTGCACGGCACCGACTCGCAGCGCGCGAAATACATGCAGCCGCTGCTGCGCGCGAAGCTGCGTCCCGCGTATTGCATCACCGAAGCGGACGCCGGCACCGACGTGTCGGGCATCCGCACGACTGCGATGCGCACGCCGGACGGCTGGGAGCTCAGCGGCGCGAAACTGTGGATTCACAACGCGCCGGTCGCGGACGTCGCGTTCGTGCTCGCGCGCACCGATCCCGCCGCGGGCCGGCGCGGCATGAGCATCTTTATCGTGGACTGCGCGCTCGCCGGTGTGTCGAAAGGCGCGAAGGAACACAAGATGGGCCAGCGCGCGTCGCAGGTCGGGGAACTGCATTTCGATCGCGTTAAGCTGCCGCAAGACGCGCTGCTCGGCCAGGAAGGCCGCGGCTTTCACATCATGATGAGCGTGCTCGACAAGGGGCGCGTGGGCATTGCGGCACTCGCCGTCGGCATCGCGCAGGCGGGCCTCGAAGCCGCACTCGATTACGCGCAGACACGCAAGCAGTTCGGCAGCCATATCGCCGAATTCCAGGGCATTCAGTGGATGCTTGCGGACATGGCGACCGACATCCAGGCCGCGCGACTGCTTGTGCACGATGCGGCGGAACGGCTCGAAGCGGGTGAACGCGCGAGCATTGCGTGTTCGATGGCGAAGTGTTTCGCGGGCGATACCGCCGTCAAGCATAGCGCGAACGCCGTGCAGATTTTCGGCGGCAGTGGCTACATTCGCGGCTATGAAGTCGAGCGCCTGTATCGCGACGCGAAGATCACGCAGATCTACGAAGGCACCAACCAGATTCAACGCACTATCGTCGCGCGCGATCTGATCGCCAACGGGGCCACGCTATGAGTGCGCGTCCCATTGCTCTCGTCACGGGCAGCCGGCGTGGCATCGGCCGCGCGATCGCCGTCGAACTCGGGCTTGCGGGCTTCGACGTCGCGTTGACCGATGCAGCGGCATCGCAGGAACTCGAAGACGCCGTGCGCGAGGTCGAACGAACCGGTGCGCGTGCAATCGCGCTCATCTCGGATCTCGCCGACATCGACTCGCACACCGGCACTTTGCGTGAGATCGAAGCCACGCTCGACGGCCAGATCGATTGCCTCGTGAACAACGCGGGCGTCTCGGTAATGTCGCGCGGCGATCTGCTCGACGTCACGCCGGAGAGTTTCGACCGTTGTATCGCGGTGAATACGCGGGGCACGTTCTTCCTCACGCAGGCCTTCGCGAGACACTGCCTCGCGCGCACCGGCGGCGCTGTCGCGCCGCATCCTTCTGTCATCACAATCACTTCGTCGAACGCAATCGCGGCGTCGCCGTTGCGCGGCGAATACTGCGTGTCCAAAGCCGGACTTTCCATGGCGAACACGTTGTTCTCGCTGCGCCTCGCCGAACACGGCATCAGCGTGTACGAAGTGCAGCCCGGCCTGATCGAGACCGAAATGACGGCGCCGTCCCGCGCGCGCTACGACGCGCAGATCGAGCAAGGGCTCACCGCGATCAAGCGCTGGGGCACACCGCAGGAAGTGGCGACCACCGTCCGCACGCTTGCAACGGGCGGGCTTCCCTATAGCGTCGGCCAGGCGATCCGTATCGACGGCGGCCTGCTCGTCACCAAATACTGAGCTGCACATGAACCTGTCTATCAAACTTCCGGCCGCGTCCGGCACGATGGAAACATATCGCGTAGAAGGCGCGCCGCTCGAGGTACGCTCGCCCGCACGCGCTTTCAACCGCATCGCGTATTCCGCGGCGCACGTGGTAGCCGATCCGCTGCGCGCGGGCGAACTGAATGCCGCGCCCGCCATCGACTGGGAGCGCACGATCGCTTACCGGCGCTATCTGTTGCAGCAAGGTCTCGGCATCGCCGAAGCGATGGACACCGCGCAGCGCGGCATGGGCTTGCCGTGGAGCACCGCGCTCGAACTGATCACGCGCAGCATTGAGGGCACGCGCGACATTCCGGGCGCGGCCATCGCGTCGGGTTGCGGCACGGACCACATTGCGCCCGCTTCGGTCACGAACTGCGATCAGGTGATCCGCGCGTATGCCGAGCAACTCGAGGCAGTGCAGCGCGTGGGCGGCCGCGTGATCCTGATGGCGAGCCGCGCGCTCGCGCGGGTTGCGCGCACGCCGGACGATTACCGGCGCGCGTATCGCGAAGTGCTCGCCATGTGCGATCAACCGGTGATTCTGCATTGGCTCGGCGAGATGTTCGACCCCGAACTCGCGGGCTACTGGGGCGCCAATGAATTTGCCGACGCGGCGCAGGTGTGTCTCGACATTATCGGCACAAGTGCGTCCAAGGTCGACGGCATAAAGATCTCGCTGCTCGACGATCAGAAAGAAATCGCGTTCCGCCAGCGCCTGCCGCACGGCGTAAAAATGTACACGGGCGACGACTTCAACTATCCCGCGCTGATCGCCGGAGACGGCATGCATTTCTCGCATGCTTTGCTCGGCATCTTCGACGCGATTGCGCCGGCCGCGTCGCAGGCATTGTCCGCGCTTGCCGCGAACGATCACGCCAGTTTCAACGCCTTGCTCGCGCCGACCGTGCCGCTTTCGCGCCACATCTTTCGCGCGCCGACGCAGTACTACAAGACGGGCGTGGTGTTCCTCGCGTACCTGAACGGCTTCCAGGATCACTTCTTCATGCCCGGCGGCCACCATGGCATGCGTCCGCCCGCCTACCTCGCCGACGTCTTCCGCCTCGCCGATCAAGCACGGCTTCTGCGTGATCCCGCGGATGCCGTCGCACGCGTCCGCCGCGTCATGGCGCCCCTCGGTTGCGGAGACTGACGATGAGCCGCCCAACCGGTCCTGTGCGGCACATGGTGTTCTGCCGGTTTCGCGCCGACGTTACGCCGGCGCGGCGGCTCGCGTTCTTCGAGCAGATCCGCCGGCTGACGGAAGTGCCCGGTATTGCCTTCACGAACTTTCAGTGCGGGCCCAACGTATCGCCGGAAGGCTACGGCATGAACTTCGCCGACGGCTTCATGATGGACTTCGAGAGCCGGGCAGCCTGCTTCGCCTATCTCGCCCATCCAACGCATCAGGCGATCGGCGCGCGTCTGCTCGAAGCGCTCGATGGCGGCGCGCAAGGCCTGCTCGTATTCGATATCGATATGGAAACTTATGAGAAACCTGCAAGGAAGACTCGACCTGTGCTCCATCAATACCGCGACGCTGGGGCATCGCGAGCCGCTCAGCCGCACGATTGACCGCATTGCCAAAGCCGGATTCGGCGGGATTGCGCCGTGGCGTCGCGAAGTCGAGGAAGCCGATCTCGTGCGGATCGCAAGACAGATCAAGGCGCTCGATCTCACCGTGACCGGCTACTGCCGCTCGACTTACTTGCCGGCGGCGACGTCGGCGGAATTCAAGGCGAATGTCGAAGCGAACCGCGCTGCGTTGCGCGACGCGGCCATCCTCGGCGCGCGTTGTTTCGTGATGGTGGTGGGTGGGTTGCCCGAAGGCAGCCGCGATCTGGACGGCGCGCGAAACCAGGTCACCGAGGGCATTGAAATGTTGCTGGAAACCGCTCGCGATTGCGGCGTGCCGCTTGCGCTCGAACCGCTGCATCCCGTGTACGTGGCCGACCGTGCCGTGCTCAACACCATCGCGCAGGCATTGGAGATTTGCGAGCGCGTGGATAGAGATCGCTCGGGGATGCTCGGCGTTGCCGTCGATGTCTATCATTGCTGGTGGGATCCTGCCCTGACGGCTTCAATCGAAGCAGCGGGACGCGCTGGGCGAATTCTTGCGTATCACGCATGTGACTGGCTGCGCGAAACGCGCGACGTGTTGCTCGATCGGGGCATGATGGGCGATGGCGTCATCGACCTGCCTGCCGTGCGGCAAACCATTGAAAGTGCCGGCTACGAGGGTCTGGTCGAAGTCGAAATTTTTTCCGCACAAGACTGGTGGCTGCGCGATCCAGACGAAGTTCTGGCAATCTGCGCGGACCGCCTGCAGAACTTCTGCTAGCAGCGCAATGCGCGCATCGCATAAACCATAAAGGAACGACAATGACAGACAGAGTCCGCTGGGGCGTATTAGGCGCCGCAAAGATCGCGAACAACTTCGTGGTGCCGGCTTTGCAACGATCGCGCAATGGCCGGGTGACGATGGTAGCCAGCCGCGATCTCTCGCGCGCGCAGGCGTTCGCGACGAAGCATGACATCGCCCGCGTGTCGGCCAGCTATGAGGAAGTGATCGCAAGCCAGGATGTGGACGCGATCTATATTCCGCTACCGACGGCAAGCCACTTCGAGTGGTGCAAGAAAGCGTTGCTCGGCGGCAAGCATGTCTTGTGCGAGAAGCCGATTGCGATGAACACGGCCGAGGTGGAGGAACTGATTGCATTGCGCGATCAGACGGGCCTTGTATGCGGCGAAGCGTTCATGGTCGCGCATCATCCGCAGTGGGCCTATGTGCGCGACAGTCTTGCGCAAGGCCTGATTGGTGAACTCAAACTGGTGGAAGGCTCTTTTACTTACTTCAACGACGACCCCGGCGCGCTCAAGAACAATCTCGCGCTGGGCGGCGGCGGCGTGCGAGACATCGGCGTGTATCCGGTTGTCACCGCGCGTCTCGCGACCGGGCTCGAACCGGATCGCATTCAGAGCGAGATCGTGCTGGATCCACGTTTCGGCACCGATCGGTTCGCTCGCTGCGTCGCGGATTTTCCGGGTTTCACGCTGAGCTTCTATTGCGGCACGCAAATGGCACGCCGCCAGCATATGATGTTTCACGGCACCAAAGGATGGCTGAGCGTCGACGCGCCTTTCAATCCGGGAAGCTATGGTCCCGCACAGGTCCGCCATCGTCTGGATGCAACCGGTAGCGAGCACACCCAGGAATTCAGCGATGTCGACCAGTACCAGGCGATGGTAGAGGACTTCTCGAATACCGTCATTGGCCGCACAGCAGGGCTCGCATTTTCTCTTGAGAGTTCACTTGCCAATCAGCGCGTCATCGATCAGATATTGCGCTGAGGATCAGACCGTCAGGGCGCCTGATCGACGGAAAGACCGACGATCAGGCCTGTTAAACGAAAGCCTAAAACAACGTGCGAAGGCCAACGCGTACCGCCGTCGAAGATTGCCCGGTACTCACCTACGCGCCGTTCGCAAACACAGGCGCCGCTCCGCTGCCGAGAAACACCGGCGCGGCGCCTCCCGAAGCACGCAGATACGTCGCGCTCGTGTAGACGTCAGTGCGCTTGGACAACGCGTAGTCGAGCTCACCCCTTCCACGCCGCCCCCTCCGGAAAGTCATATTCATCGAGCGACGCCGCATGCATCTCGATGCTGTAACCCGAACGCTGCGGCGGCATATAACGGCCATTGCGGATCACGACCGGATCGACGAAATGCTCATGCAGATGATCCACGTATTCGAGCACCCGATTCTCTAGCGACGCCGACACGCAAATATAGTCGAACAGCGAAATATGCTGGACGTACTCGCACAATCCGACACCGCCCGCATGCGGACACACCGGCACGCCGAATTTCGCCGCCATCAGCAGAACGACGATCACCTCGTTCAAACCACCCAGCCGGCAGCTATCGACCTGACAGAAGTCGATGGCCTGCGCCTGCAGCAACTGCTTGAACATCACCCGGTTGTGACAGTGCTCGCCGGTCGCGACGCCGATCGGCCGAAGCCGTTGACGGATAGCCGCGTGGCCGAGAATGTCGTCAGGACTCGTGGGCTCCTCGATCCACCACGGATCGAATTCCGCGAGGCGCCGCATGTTCGCGACCGCTTCGTCGACATCCCACACCTGGTTCGCGTCCATCATCAGCTTCCGGTCTTCGCCGATTTCTTCGCGCAGAATACGGGCGCGGCGCATATCCTCGTCGAGATTGCCGCCCACTTTCTGCTTGAAATGCGTCCAGCCCTGCGCGACCCCTTCACGCGCGAGCCGGCGGATTTTGTCGTCGTCGTAGCCCAGCCAGCCTGCGGATGTCGTATAGGCCGGATAGCCCTGCGCGAGCATTTCCTTTTCGCGCCCGCCCCGTGTCTTCGCATGACGATGCAACATCGCGATGGCTTCCTGCGGCGTGATCGCGTCGGTCACGTAGCGGAAGTCGAGGCAGCGCACGAGTTCTTCGGGACTCATGTCGACGAGCAACTTCCACACGGGCTTGCCTTCCGCTTTGGCCCACAGATCCCAGGCCGCGTTGACGACAGCCGCCGTCGCCAGATGAATCGCGCCTTTGTCCGGGCCGATCCAGCGCAACTGGCTATCCGACGTCAGCGCGCGCCAGAAAGCGCCCATGTTCGCAGCAATATCCTCGAGCCTTTTACCGACGATCAACGGAGCCAACGCCTCGACCGCGGCTACGCAAATCTCGTTGCCGCGTCCGATCGTGAAGGTGAGACCGTGGCCGGTGAGTGCGTCGGGCGAATCGGTTTCGAGCGTGACATAGGCGGCGGAGTAATCCGGCGCGGCGTTCATCGCATCGGAGCCGTCCAGTGAGCGCGAGGTGGGAAACCGAATGTCACGGACGGACAGCCTGGTGATCGTGGGCATCTGAACTCACTCCTCTGCGACAGCCATCGACTTCGGTCTAATAGCAAAGAGGGTCGTGGCATCAAAAGACGCCGCGACCCTAGCCCTCCACACGCTCAAAAGGCCTCGCTCAATCGTAGAGCACGGCTGCGATCTTCGGATCGGTCATGTTGGTCTTGTCGTACCAGTAGAAGCCCGTGTCGACTTTCTTCGGCAACTTCTCGCCCTTGAGCGCCTTCACCGCGGAGTCGACCACGCACTTGCCGATGCCAACCGGGTTCTGCGTAATCGCGCCGGCCATCAATCCCGAGTTGATATCGTCCTTCTGTTCCTTGCCCGAGTCGTAGCCGATCAGCACGAGCTTCTTGCCCGATTCCTTCACGCCGATCGCGGCGCCCTCCGCCGAGCCTTCATTCGCGCCGAAGATGCCCTTGAGATTGGGGTTTGCCTGAATCATCGTCTTGGCGATTTCCGCCGACTTCAAATGGTCGCCGCCGCCATATTGGACTGAGACGATCTTGATGTTCGGGTGCTTCGTTTTCATTTCGGTGAGGAAGCCGTCGCGGCGATCGATGCCGGTGCGGCTCGTCTGGTCGTGCACGATCACGCCGACTTCGCCGGCATTGCCGATTGCCTCGGCCATCTTGTCGGCAGCGAGTGCGGCTGCGGCGAGGTTATCCGTTGCGCACGTTGTCAGCGGAATATCGCTGTCCACGCCGGAGTCGAAAGCGATCACGGGAATCTTCGAGGCCTGTGCGCGCTTTAACAGTGGAATAGCCGCTTTGCTATCGAGCGCGGCGATGCCGAGTGCCTGCGGCTTCTTGGCGAGCGCGGCCGAGAGCATGTCGATCTGTTTGTCGACCATGGCTTCGGTTTCCGGTCCCTCGAAGGTGATTCTGACGTTGTGCTCCTTGGCCGACTGTTCGGCACCGGATTTGACGGCCTGCCAGAATTGATGCTGGAAGCCCTTCGAAATGAGCGGGATGTAGGTGTCCGCGTACGTTACGCTCGTCCCGCCAATGAGAGCGCCAACGCCGACCACGACACCGATTAGTTTTCTTTTCAACATGGTGTTTCTCCTCCTAAGATGGGCTATCGACTTCAGCCGTTGGGGAGCTTATGGCGCTCCATTCCTTATCCTGTTCCGCATCGCGTCAACTTTTCTTGCGCCGCAAAATATCGCCGTAGACCGCGAGAATAATGATGAGACCGGTCACCACGATCTGCCATTCCTGCGCGACGGACATGATGCGCAGACCATTGGTCAGCACACTCATGATGAACGCGCCGATGATCGTGCCGAGAATCGTGCCCGCGCCGCCGCTAAGCGATGTCCCGCCAATCACCACGGCCGCGATCGCTTCGAGTTCGTAACCTTGGCCTAGCGCCGGCTGCGCCGAATTCAAACGCGAGGCGATCAGTAGCCCGGCAATCCCGCAAATCGCGCCGCTCAAACCGTAAATGGCAATCTTCCATCGGTCGACATTCACACCGGACAGACGCACCGCTTCTTCATTACTGCCGAGCGCGAAGGTATAACGGCCGAGCGCCGTGCGATTAAGCGTGATCGAACTCACCACCGCCAGGAAAAACAGAATCAGGACCGCGTTCGGCACAGGCAAGCTCGGCAGCAGGTCGCCGATCAGCGAATCCTGCGAGATCATGTAGAAGTTTTCGGTGTCGGTGAAATAGATTGGCTTGTCGGCCGAGACCACCAGCGACAGCCCTTTCAGCAGCATCATCATGCCGAGCGTGGCGATGAACGGCGGTATTTTCATTTTCGCCGTCAGCGTTCCCGAAACGGTCCCGCAAATTGCTCCCGTGCCGATCGCGGCAAGGACGCCGGTCCACATCGGCAAATGCCAGTAGGTGAGGAACACGCCGCAAATGACCGCCGTGAAGGTCATCAACGTGCCGACGGACAGATCGATACCGCCGGTGATGATGACAAACGTGCAGGCAATCGCGAGCACGCCGTTCACCGCAGTCGCCTGCAGAATCCCGAGCATGTTGTCCATCTGCATGAACGCGGGAGACGCGAAGCTGAAAAACACCAGCAGCAGGATCAGGCTCCCGAACGCAAGCAGCTTTTGCAAAGCGGTCGGCGTGAAGACGCGGGCTCTCAGACCCGAGAACGTCTTTTTATTACCCAGCGCCGAAGTGTCCGATTGCAATGTCATGAAAGACCTCTCGAAGCTCACGCCATGTTTAGGGGTTCGCGCTGCGTCGCCAGTTGCATGATGCGCTCCTGGGTCGCTCCCGCCGCCAAAAGCTCGCCAGTGATGCGGCCCTCGCACATCACGACAATGCGGTCGCTCATGCGCAGGATTTCCGGCAGTTCCGACGAGATCATTACGATTGCCTTGCCCTGATCCGCAAGCGAACGCAGCAGCTTGTAGATTTCGCTTTTGGCGCCGACGTCGATGCCGCGCGTCGGCTCGTCGAAGAAGAGCACGTCGCAGTCGCGCTCGAGCCATTTAGCAATGACGATCTTCTGCTGATTGCCGCCCGAGAGCAGCCGCACCTCCTGCGTCGCGGAAGGCGTGCGAATGGCGAGCAGATTGATGAAATGGGCAGCAGTCTTGCGTATCTGCGTGCGGCGCAGAAAAAAGTTCAGCGACAGGAATTTGCGCAAGTTCGACATCACGATGTTCGATTCGACGCTCATACCGGTTGCGAGGCCAAAACGCTTGCGGTCTTCCGAGAGATAGCCGATGCCGCGCGCCACCGCATCGCTCGGATTCCTGATCGTCGCCTTCACGCCTTTCAAGACGATCTCGCCCGACTCGATCGGATCGGCGCCGAACACCGCGCGGGCGACTTCGGTGCGGCCGGCGCCCATCAGGCCCGCAAAGCCCAGTATCTCGCCCTTGCGCAGCGCGAAACTTACGTCTCTGACCAGCGGGCCGGCATTCAGCCTGGTGACTTCGAGCGCGACCTCGCCCTGGTTGGCGATGTGCTGCGAAGGCGCGGCGTCGGTCAAGGTTCGCCCGACCATCATGCCGATAATCGCTTGCACGGTCGTGTCTTTCGCCGCGATCGTCGCCACATATTCTCCGTCGCGCAACACGGTGACGCGGTCGGCAATCTGCTTGAGTTCATCCATCTTGTGCGAGATGTAGATGATTCCGACGCCCCGCTTCTTCAGGTCGCGAATGATGCGGAACAGCTCGGCGATTTCGGCGTCGTTCAGCGCTGAGGTCGGCTCGTCCATGATCAGCACGCGCGAGTCGAACGACAAAGCTTTCGCGATCTCGACCATCTGCTGCCGCGCGACAGTGAGCGAGCTGACCAGCGCGCGCGGGTCGAGAGTCACGTGCATGCGGGCGAGAATGTCGTGCGCTTGTGCGTTGAGCTTGTCTTCGTCGAGGAACAGGCCGAGGCGTCCACGCGGCTCACGGCCGATAAACATGTTCTGCGCGACGGTCAGATGGTTCATCAGTTGGAGTTCCTGATGAATGATGCCGACGCCCACGGCCTGCGCCTCGCGCGGGCTCTGGAAATCGACCGGCTGGCCTTCGTAGAGAATTTCGCCGCTATCCCGCCTGTACACGCCGGCGAGGATTTTCATCAGCGTGGACTTGCCGGCGCCGTTCTCGCCCATCAGCGCGTGGACCTCGCCCGCGACGAGTTCGAATTGGACTTCGTGAAGCGCCCTCACGCCGGGAAAGCGCTTGCTGAGCCGTTTGACGGAAATGAGCGAGGTCATGATGCGGATCGAACGACAAATCCGCGAGCGCCGCCGGCCTCATTGCGAGGAGCGGATTGAAAAAGCATGGAACGCCGCTTGGCCGGACGCCGCCGGATATCGCACTGCAAAGACGGACGGTGCAAAGCGCGGTTGAAATCGCAACGAGAAACCAGACGCATTGCTGGGCCCTCAAATCGATGTGCCACGATTTTACGACGCTGGACCTCGCCGGCTCAAGCTTAGGCATTCCCTAATATCATGAGGCGAATAGGCCGCGGGCCTGCTTCCCACTATTTGATTTGCCGCCAATTTCAGGCCGATTCGTCGGCCTTCACTATCAGAACAGTTGGGCGCCGAGTTCGCGCAGGCTGTTCCATTTCACGGTGCTGACAAACGTGCGGCCCGTGGTGTCGAGCGATTCGATCATCGCCCGTTGGCCGCGCGCTTCAGCGACGACGCGCACGATGCGCGCCTGATAGCGCAGCAGCGCACCAATCGGCGGGCACAGCGCTTCCCGGCTAATCCGCGATCGTTTCTTTTCCATACCCAATCTATATAGATGTCCAGCGAGTTGCAGGGCCGCCGACCAGCCACGGCGTCTCTGCGCGTGATGCTACCAGGTTGGCCGGCAACGGTCCAGGCCGTCCAGCGACGCACGGCCTGGCCTCACGGTGTCGCGCCCGCAGCACCGCGAAGCTTACGTTAGTCTGAAGCCGTGCTAATTCATCGCTAATTCAAGCCCGATACGATCATCGTTACGGTAATGAAGGGGACGACCCATGGTCGACGTGCTTGAATGGCTCATAGATATCTCGGTGGCGAGCGCGAATGCCGCGGCCACCGGTTCGATCTTTTTGCTGCTGGTCGGCGTGGCCGGCGAGACGCGCCGGCATGTGGTCAAACGTCGCGAAGCACCGCAGCGTGATGCGCTCGCGCGCCTTTGACTTTTCCCTGTCAGCCGGTCAATATATCTTTTCATTGTAAAAATACTGACCGCTGCCACGAACCATGAAAGAAGCAACGTCACGCCGTAAAACGTCCGCGCCGCTTAAAACCCCTGCCCCAGCTCACACCTCAACCGACCACGCATCGCGCGAGAAACCGTATCATCACGGCGCGCTGCCCCATGCGCTGCTCGAAGCGGCGGAGGTCGTGCTACGGCGCGACGGCATTCGCGGCCTGACATTGCGCGCTATTGCACGTGAAGCCGGCGTTTCGCATACGGCGCCCCAGCATCATTTCGGCGACACAGCCGGGGTGTTGAGCGAACTTGCCGCGAGCGGACACCGGCGGCTCGCCGCGACCATGGCGGAGCAAGCGGACGGAATCGAAGCGGGCCAAGCGCGGCGCAAAGCCATCGCTCGCGGCTACGTGAGCTTCGCGGTGGCCAATCCAGATTTGCTGCACCTCATGTCGCGCAACGAAATGCTCGACGCTCAACGCCCGGCCCTCGTGCAGGCGCGGCTAGCGTCGGCGCGCGCACTGGCCGGCGTAGTGATTGCGCCCACCGACCACGCGGAGGAAGACAAGTCCTCGTTCGGCCGAATCACCGCGGCTCAGGCCACTGCCATGACAGCAGCCTGGGCGTACGTTCACGGGCTTGCTTTGCTTCTGATCGACGGACGCCTGAATGCGCTGGCCGCATCCGCCGACGGTATTCGCAGCGCCGAAGATCTGGTGGAAGCCGCCATCGAGCACGTCCAGATCGTTCCTGCCTACCCCACTGGCAAAGGCCGAAAATGAACGGGCGGACTCGTATCGCGATGCCGCAACGCCCAACCTGACGTCAATGCCGCGATGACACTCAGCCTCTCGCGTTCTGGTCGCTCGCTCCTCTTGTAGCCCACATCCATGCTCAAATCGCTCCGCAACCAACTTGTTATCGCACTCGGTGCCGTGGTGAGCCTGTTCGCCATTCTGCAAGGCGTCAGCTCCTACCAGTTCTGCGTGGCCGGCATGAGCGCGGTATTGGACCTGCGCATGGAACAGGTCGCCTCGCGTTTGCGAGTCGGCTTCGGCGAGGGCATCCCGACGGTCCCTGCGCGCGGGTCGCAAGACGCGCGCGATATCTTCATCGTTATGTGGAAAGATGGCGAGACGCAGCCGGTGCGCACCACTGAGCCGTCGCTGCTTCTGCCGCGCAATGCGGTCGAGGGCTTCTCGTCGCCGATCGTGAATGGCGAAGGCTGGCGGATCTATACGGCTCGCGACGGCGCTCAAACCGTGCAGGTCGCGCAGCGCCTGTCCGTACGTCACGAGATCGAGGAGACCGCCGCGACGAAGACGCTATGGCCGATTGTCGTGCTGATCCCGCTCGTTTGGGCCGCTGTTATCTTCGTCGTGAGTCGTTCGTTGCGGGAACTGAACCGGCTTGGCAACAAGGTTCGCGATATCGATGTGAACCATCTGCAGGCGCTGCCGCTCGCGCGCGTACCTACTGAACTGCTGCCATTCATCCGCTCGATCAATCTGATGATCGAGCGGCTAGCCCGCTCCATCGAGAGTGAACGCAAATTCATTTCCGATGCCGCGCACGAATTGCGAACGCCGCTCACGGCTCTGCAATTGCAAGCCGACAATCTGCAACGCGACGTCATGCCGAGCAACCAGGAGCGGTTTCGCGCGCTCCAGGGCGGTATCGCGCGAAGCAGCAATCTGATTTCGCAGTTGCTGCGGCTCGCGCGCGCGGACGCCCCGCCGGTGGGTCAATCGATGACACGGGCAATGGTCAGCATCGATATCTCGGCCGCCGTCGTCAATGCCATTTCCGATGTCCTGCCGATTGCCATGCAGCGTGGCATCGATATCGGCGCGGACGAAATGGTCAGCGCCAAGGTGCGCGCAATCGAGCTCGACATCGGCACGGTGATCAAGAATCTCGTCAGCAATGCGGTTCGCTATACGCCCGACGGCGGCACAATCGATTTGTCGACCCGCGTGCATGACGGCATGGTTTCTGTCGAAGTGAAGGACACCGGTTCCGGCATCGACGAAACTCTGCTGCCCCGCGTGTTCGACCGGTTCTTTCGCGCCAATACGGACATTGAAGGCAGCGGCCTCGGACTGTCGATCGTGAAGGCGATTGTCACACGGTACGGCGGTACGGTGACGCTGCGCAATCGCGATGACGGGCAGTCCGGCATTGTGGCGACGGTCAGTCTTCCGATCGAGCCGGACGATGCGGGTTGATGGGTTTCATGTCCTGCTTTAGTGGCGCAAGTAAATCGACTTCAGGCCCACGTCATAGCCAGGACGCAACAGCTCGACGGGACTTGCGTTCGCATGCGTGCCGCCGATGGCGATCGCCGGAGCTGTATGCGTCGACATCTGCGGTAAATCGGCACCGCCCACTTCATAAGCCACCATCTCGACCTGCATCTCATCGATCTGCGTGACAGGTTGTGCGAACGCGGCAGTCGGCAAAGCGATCAGGCCGGCGATCAGCGTGGTGCGCAAAAACTTGGTCATGGTCATTCTCCTTCAAAGTTGCAGCTTCGTTCTGGGTATGGAATAAGGATCGCGCTATCGCGAAGTTGCTGGCCGGGTTATTCGCGGGTCCGTTCCGAGTGGAACGGCGGTGCTTGACGAAGTACCCCGGCCAGCCACGAATACATATTGCGCGCCCAGAATTAGCGCTGAATGAGGGAGTTCGAATTACCCGTTTTGCCCTTCGGCCAGCCCTGTGCTCACTGCGTCGTGCTGCGCAGCGCTTGTTCCCACAGGCGCTATCGGACTCAAGCCGGTGTCCGAAAACTGAAGAGGGCGCTTATCGGCGCCGAGCACGCGCTCAGACGCCGATGAGCAAGTGACAGCTTCGGTCGAAGACCAAGCCGGGTGACATATTTACCTTTCGCATGCTCCGCAACAAATCGGGCGACAGGCCACCCGAGCCATCACTTCGGCAACAGCCCCTTAGCCTGGTCGAGCATTTTGTCGACCGCCTTGCTGAAGCCCCCGGCCTGATCGTCACTCTTCTTTTGTGCGGGCGCCTGCGAAGCGGCGACGCAGGCAGCGCGCATTTCCGGATGTTCTGTCCAGCATGTGGTAGCCAACTGCTTCGCGCGGTTGATATCGCCATGCTCGCGATACCACGAGATCACGTTGGGCCAGGTCACCGACGTCCGGCCGAAGTAGTCGAACTGTTGCAACAGGAATGCTTCGCCTTGCTTAGGGTCTTTCTGTCCGATGCGGTTGGCAAGATTGGTCTGCACCGCCCATGATCGGTCGCGTGAAGCCAGATTGCGCCGCAGCACCTGCGCCTGTGTATCCGGCGGTGCTGACCGTGACAGCGTCATCATATTCGACAACAGGAACACGGGATAAGCGTGGTCCGCCGTCGGGCCCGATGCGATCGTCGTCGCTACTTGCAGCGCCTGCGAGTAGTTGCCAGCGGCTTGCAGATCCTGCATGTCCGAGATGGACTTGTAGTGGGCCAGAATAAGCGGCGTAGAGCCGCGCTTGCGGGCGGCGTTCCATGGCTCGGTCCGTGCATCGGGCAGCTTGTCGCCAAGCATTGGGCGCACGAGTGCGGTCAGGTTGTCCTCGCGAGCGGCCGGATCGCCGTGATCGTCATGCAAGGTTTCGAGTTGCGCCGAGATCTGATCGTCGATTACCGCACGGGCATCGAAGAGACTTTCCGCGACGCTCGCCTGCGCGCCCGCACGCGCGGACGTGTATTGTGAGACCGCCTCGCGCAGCTCGCCGATGCTCGTGAGCTGATTCACCGTCTGCGCTGCACCGCCGCCGACAGCCGGCGCGATCGGCTGAGTACGCGCCTGCGCCGCAGCCTGCTGTCCGGCCTTCTCCCGCCCTGCTTGCAGTTGCTTCTCGCGCAGCTTCTGACGTCGCGCTTTGGCATCCTGATCGTACGCAATGACGCGTTCAAAGAAAGCCTTGAAACCGTCCACGTAGGAATAGCCGCAACGCAGGCTGATCGTCGCGCCGAACCGGTCCGCCTGTTCTTCGACGCTGCGTTGCCAGGCAGGGAACAATACGCGTGTGCCGAGCGTCTGCACAACGGCGATATTGTCCACGCCGGTCCACGTATTCGACGTGGGCGATTTGTTCGTTACTGTCCAGGCGAGCGACACAATGGCAAGTGAAGTATCGCCGGCCGTGCGTGCGTCGAAAATCGCGTGATGGTTGAGGTAGATATGGCCGAACTCGTGAGAGAGGATCGCAAATATCTCGTCCTCCGATTCGGCCGACTGCAACCAGCCGATCGACACGAAGATGTTGCCGCCCGCGCTCGAATTCGCGTTGAGTCCGATCTCGGAGATGATATGCACTGAGCCCGGATAGTTCGGCGTGCCTGCGGTTTTCTTGATCGTCGCGAGCAGGCCGTTGAGATATGCCTCCATCTCGGGCATGGGGACGAGGCCCCAGCCGTCGGCCCGCGCATTCATCAGGTCGAGTTTGATGTCGGGCCAATCGCGCGCGGGTGGCGGCGGAATGGAGCCGACGGTGTCGAGGGTGGGTCCTTTCGGGGAGCCGCCACCGAGGTTCAGGTTCGATAGCGCGCCTGGCATTTTGACGTCCGCGCATGCGCCGAGTAGAAGGCTTGTGCATGCGCCGCAGAAGTATCGCCGTCCGGTGTGCATGATTATTGGCACCGGTTGGTGGCGGCGCCCAACGTCGCGGCTGACTGAACGCCCGCTGACTGACTGCATTGCGCCTGCGCTTTGCGAACGACCTTGACATCCAGGCCGTTCACCCAATAAGACCGGCCATTGACTGTCACGGGATAGAACTGATGTTGCGAAGGGCCTGTCGCGTGAAGAGGCAGACTCGGGGCATCCATTGCACTTTCCTTGTCGCCCGGCGAGTTATACAGCTTCACCGTCGCGCCAGGTTGCGGCGCATAGATGTAAGGCTGCTCGTCGGCAGCGGCAACGTTGCCGAGGGTTACCGCGATCATCGCGAGCGACGCTGCGGCCAGCGAAGCGTGTCTGAGCCGCGGCCTGGTATCTCGAACTTTATTCACGATCAATCCTCCTTGCTGTCGGTGATCCAATTGAACAGATGCTCGCTCCACTCGAGCCATTCGACCGCGATAGTGCAGGCTAGAACATGCGAAATCAGAAGGAACGGGACTAGCATCCAGTTGCCGAGCAGGATCATCAGGACGCCAAATGCCACGAGCACGATAAAACTGGTAACGAACAACGTGATATTGAAAGCAGCAGTCGTACCCTTCGCGGCCCACCAGTGCCAGTGGAGAGGTTTCCTCCAATGCGTGCGCTCGCGATGGAACCTGGCAAACTTCTTCCTGGCCTCTTTCTTGAGAAATACGGTGAAGAAAATCAGGCCGAAGCCAACGGCACCCAAGCTCAAAAGCCTGCCCCACCGATTTGCGGACGTGTGGAAATCAAGCTCCCAGGCTTCGACATTCTCCAGTTTGTCACCACGGCTCAAGAGATTGTCCAGAGCGACAGCATGCAGAAACACGCCGGGTATGCGGTCCTGGAGAGGAGAGAGGATCAGGTCGTTCGAATAGGCAAATGATGTGCCGATCATCACGAAGTGATTGCTGAACGCTTTCTTCAGGTCTTCGGGTCTCATCCGCTCAAGCTGGCTTGCGTGGATGGTTCGATAGTGCACGCACAGAGGCCTGCTTGAAGGACGGAAGAGCGCGCGCACCTCGGCGCGCTTCAGCAGCGTCGACAGGTTGCCGCTCGACGTGCAATACATCTCCTCATCGTCGTCGCCGAGATCGGCCCGCAGGATTCGCGGCATACCGTGACGTGCCTCGCTCTCTTCGTCCGCGGATTCCTGCCAGAGCAGGCCATCCGCTGCTGTATCGAGCGGCCACGTGATCGACATGGATTTGGACTCGTTGCAGGGCACGGTGAGTTTCTTTTCGGTGTCGTACACTTCGCTGAAGATTGCGAAAGCTGCACTCGCCGTGCATTGGCCTTTCGATGAATCGAGAAGCTCCGGAGCGGCCGCACTGGCAGCAACGGGGTGCGTCGTTTGGATATCGCCCGGCTCCTTACCGGCGTAGACGAGCGGATACGTCCATGCGAGCCGGTCCACCGAATGGGCCGAGAATTCAACGCCAACGCGCCGCAAAGATTTGAACGCGCTATCGCTGTCGATGGCGGCGTTCGTAACCAATGTGTTGTCTGGCTCCCGGCGTGCAGCCAGAAACACGGGTACATTGCTCGATATCAGACCAGTGACTGCCTGCCTGAAATCGCCAAAATCATCAATGTCGTTGGTGCAATAGCAAGCGTTGGCTTTCTTGAAACCGCTGAACCCGGTGGCCTTGCCGCTGCCGTTGCAATCCTTATTTCCTGGTTGGGAAAGAATCACATCGATGAACAGACCTGTCGGCCGATACTTGTTCAAATAGCCCAAGAGCCAACTATAAAAAGGGTAACGTGCCGGCCAGCCTTCGCCACGCGCCCTTAACGCCTCGCGATCGATTGCCAGCACGGTGATCTCGCGCTCATTCCACTTAACCGGATCTTTCGCGGCGGCTTTCCCGCGCTCGACGTCGAACAGATAGCCTGAAAACGGCGCGGCGTAGCGTGCCATGGTCTGAGCACCCATTTCTTCGGTAAAGCGCGTCGGCACCACGAGGGCGAGCGCGAGACCTAACAGCACGGACAAAGCTGCCCGGCCGAACAAATGCAACCACTCGATCCCTTCGACCTTTTCACCTTTCGGACCGCGTTTTTTCTTCTGCGTCGTCATCGCCCGGCCCGAGGTGTCATTGGAACGGATCAACAGAAAGGAGTCTAGAAAATCATTGACCTTCGCGTGAGCTTATTTTTCCCCGGGTAAACACGGGCCAAAACAGCAATCGGAACGTGGCGGAGGCGCTTAACCTATGAACGCGGTAAGCGCGATACCGGTCCGCACAGTTTGATCTGGATGACTAATATTCTGCCATTCAGAATCAGCCGTTCATAAAAGCTCGACTCTGGAAACTTCAGACGATAGTTAGCAATTTGCCGCCACGATCATGTCGATTGATCGTGAACACTGCGAAGGCGGCGCACCGCTTTTTGGTCCGAACGGATTGATTCATGGAGGGGAGTCGGGAGATGGCGGATAACGACTATTTACTAGCCGCCATCCGCTCTTTGACTGTGAAAGACCATTGGCAAATGCAATGCAACATACGCAAAGACTTGCCGTATGTATCAGACCGCAAACATCATCACGGCAACATAATCGGCACAGGCCGCGTCAACAAATCCACATAAAGGCTAAAAAACCGATTGTTATCAAACTGCGTAACGTAAGTGATCTTCTGCGGCGAAGCGCCCGCCGCCGGCTGATCCGGATACACCGTCACATGCCCCTGATCCTCGCCACTCACCGTATCGATGTCCAGATAGGCGCTTTTCGTTTGCGTCGCATAAGTCGGATCCAGGAAATACGCGATCGTCAACGTATCAAACAAATCCGTATTACTAGCGAACGCCCCGGCATTGGCAATCCCATACGCCCTCGTTACCGCAGTCTGCTTGCTCGGATTATTGACGATCTGGTCGTACACGCTTTGAGTCAGCGGCACCGTATTTGTCACGTCGAGCGGAATCACGGCTTGCGGAATCGAAGTCTGCAACACCGTACGCACAGCCAGCGGATCGAACCACCAGTTAAGCTCGCCCACGGCGTTCGCGTTGCCCGGCACCGCCATCGCGCCGCCCATGTAGACGATCCGTTTGATCAGCGGCACGATCTCCGGCGCCTTCATGATCGCCGTGGCAAGGTTGGTGGGTGGCCCGACCTCGAGAATAGTGACCTGGTTCGGATAACGCTTGATAGTCTGAATCATGAAATCCGCCGCGCCCTGCGCCTGCAGTTTCGTCGACACTGCGAACCCATCCGGCGGCGCAACGAGTTGAGACTGCTGAGTCGGCTCAGGACGGCTCCACGCGCCGAAATAGCCGTTCGGGTTGGCCACCTGCTGCGCGCGGATACTCACTACATCGTATCGCAGCGGATAATCGGCGCCGCCGTACACACCCACCACATTCTGCACACCCATGCGTTCCACAGCTTTGAGCGCATCCGACTCTTCCTGCAGCAACCAGTCGTTGCCGGTAACGACGGTGAGTCCGAGCAGATTGACCTTGCCTTGACCCATCAACTGCGTAGTCATGGCGAAAAGCTGGCCGTCGTCGCCCATCGTGTTGAAGTCTGAATCGATGATGACCTTCGGCGCATTCGCGAGAGGATCGGTGGTCGATATGCTGCCGCCGCACGCAGCGAGCCCCAGCGACATCATAAGTATGCCTATGCATTGTGATTTCATGTTCCGTCCATTCGAGAGCGTGATTAACAAGGGAACACCATCGTGAGATGGTGCCGATAAATCAACGTCGAGCCACCGAAAGTGGCAATACGGACCGCCTCATGTCACAACAGGCATCCGTGTCAGGCTGCGCTATCGACTTCCGCGCGGGTCGGTATCGAAGGCTGCGCGCCCGCGCGCGTCACGGAAATCGACGCGGCGCGTTGCGCCAAGCTGATTGCGCTTTCCAGCGGCTGCCGTGAAGCGAGTTGCGCGGCGAAGACGCCGATAAAAGTGTCGCCGGCCGCGGTCGTATCAACTGCTTGCACCTGCGGCGCGGGAAAGTGCATGCCCTCGCCGCCTTCCACCAGCAGATAGGCGCCCTGTGCGCCGAGCGTGACGATCACATTGCGCGCGCCGCCCTGTTGCAGCTCCGTCGCCGCGCGCCGCGCACCGCTTTGCGATTCGACCGGCAGGCCAGCCAGAATGGCGGCCTCGACCTCGTTCGGCACGAGGTAGTCGACCAACGGCAGCCATTCCGCCGGCAACGGCCCGGTGGCTGGCGCCGGGTTCAACACGGTGATCTTGCCGAGCCGGCGCGCGAGTGCGAGCGTCGCGTGAACGGAATCCCACGGTGTTTCCAGTTGACACACCACGACGTCGCAGGCCTTGATGGCCGCTTCATGGCGCGCCACGCTCTCCGGCGTGAGTTCGCCGTTGCTGCCGGCCACCACGACGATCGTGTTCTGCCCGTCGTCGGACACCGTCACCATGGCGACACCGGTCGGCTGACCTGGATGAACCTCAATGCCGCTGCAGTCGATCCCTTCCGCTTCCAGATCCTTGACGCGTTGCGCGCCGTTCGCGTCTTTGCCGACGCATCCAACCATCGCAACCTGTGCGCCGATGCGCGCGGCCGCGACCGCCTGGTTCCCGCCCTTGCCGCCGGCGACCTGCGAGAACTCATGTCCGCCGATCGTCTCGCCGGGGCGCGGCAAATGCGGCGCGCGCGCGACGAGATCCGTATTGATGCTTCCCACTACCAGCACGCGGCCCTGCTTCGTTTCTTTTGACACTTTAATTTTCTCCTGTCGACCAGAGTTAGTGCGTTAGCACTTACTCTGGTCCCATGCAACGCGGTCGACCAGAGTCAGCGCTTCGGCACTCACTCCAGGCCCATGCAAAGCTGCTGACCATCCACGGGATAATCCCGATTATCCAGCGCGACGCCGGCTTCGATAAGTATCCAGCACGACAGCCACCACAATCACAGCTCCCGTAATGATGCGTTTGGTCGGCTCGGTCGCGCCGATCTGCGCGAGACCCGCAGCGAGCACCGAAATGATCAACACTCCGAAGAACGTGCTCGTCACCGAACCACGTCCGCCCATCAAACTCGTTCCGCCGATCACCACCGCCGCGATCACCTGCAATTCGATACCTTGCCCGGCATTCGGGTCCGCGGCCTCGAGCCGCGAAATCTGGAACAGGGAAGCGAGGCCGGCAAGTAAACCCATCATCGCGAACACGGCGATCTTGTAGGGTCGCGGATTGACGCCCGCGAGCCGCACGGCTTCCTCATTCGTGCCGATGCCGACCAGATAGCGGCCGAAAACCGTACGCGTCAACACGAACTGCGCGGCGACCATCACCACAATGGCGATGATGAACGCCGGCGAGATGCCAAACGCGACCGGGTTGGAGAGGAAATCGAAGGCATCGCCGATATAAGCCGTGCGCGAGTTGGTCAGCTGATACGCAAGACCACGCGCCGCTTCGAGCACGCCGAGCGACACAATGAACGACGGAATCCGCCACGCCACGGTGATCGCGCCGGTCACGCAGCCGGTCAGCGTGGCGCCCGCCATGCCGAGCAACGCGGCGGGCAGCGCCGGCCAATGCCACTGCAAAGCCGCGACGCTTGTGAGCGCTGCGCCGAGCGCCAGCACCGAGCCGACCGACAGATCGATGCCGGCAATGATCAGCACGAACGTCATGCCGATCGACATGACGACGAGATCGGGAATCTGGTTGGCAATCGTGCTGAAGGTGTCGTAAGTGAGGAAATGCGAACTCAGCAGCGAGAACAACACGATCATCCCGAGGAGCGCGCCGAGCAATCCAAGGTAGTTCGACAGTCCGAGTCGCGTGCCGAGCGGCTTCGCGGTTTTGGGTGGTTCGTTCTGCAGCGTAGGCAGGCTGGTTTCCACGGTCATGCTCAATACTCCACTAATTTACTTTCGTCGGGCGCTTTCGCGTCGGGTTCGATCGGCTCGTGCAGCATGTCATCGCGTTTCGCATAGCCCGCGAATGCCGCCGCCAGCAGCGCGTCCTGAGTCCAGTTGCCGCGCTCGAACAGGCCCGTCATGCGTCCCGCCGACATCACCGCGATCCGGTCGCAAATCGCCATCAATTCGCGCAGGTCGCTCGATACCACCACCAGCGCGCGGCCTTCGCGAGCCAGCGCGCCCATCAACGCATAGATGTCGAATTTCGCGCCGACGTCAATACCGCGCGTCGGCTCATCGAACAGCAGCACCGTGCAATCGCGCGCGAGCCAGCGGCCGATCACCACCTTCTGCTGATTGCCGCCCGACAACTCGGACACCGGCTGCGCCGGCCCGGAACTGCGGATACGCATTGCGTCGATCTGCTGGCGCGCCAAAGCCGCTTCACGACGGCCGTCCACCACGCCCTTGCTCGACACCGAACGCAAGTGGCCCAGCGAAATATTGGCGGCGATCGGCTGGGTCAGCAAAAGTCCCTCGCCTTTGCGATCTTCCGTAATCAGCGCGATGCCGTGCTTCACGGCGTCCGACGGCGAGCCGATCGTCACGGGCTCAAGCGCGCGGCCTTCCCGCACGATCGACACAGTGCCCGCGTCCGCGCGGTCCGCGCCGTAGATGAGCCGCATCAACTCCGTGCGCCCCGCACCGATCAGTCCGCTAATGCCGAAAATCTCGCCGGCCTTGACCTCGAAGGACACATCGCGCACCACCGGCTCGCGCGTCATACCGCTGACCTTGAAGGCCACCTCGCCGATACGCCGTTCGCCGAGATCGATCCGGTCGCCGATATCGCGGCCTACCATCAGGGTCACGAGACGGTCGGTAGTGAGGTTGGCCATCTCGTCGACGTGCACGAGCCTGCCGTCACGCAACACGGCTGCGCGCCTCGCGATACGCTTCAACTCTTCCAGCCGGTGCGAGATGTACACCAGCGCGACGCCGCGCGCCTTCAGCCGCTCGACCTGCTCGAACAGCAGATCGACTTCGCGGGCGGTCAGCATCGCGGTGGGTTCGTCGAGAATCAGCACGCGGCAGTCGCCGATCAGATTGCGTGCAATCTCGACCATCTGTTGATGCCCGATGCCGAGCGTGCCGACCAGCGTATCGGGATCGATTGCGTCGAGACCGACTTGCGCCATGGCGTGCCGCGCGTCGTCGCGCAGTTTGGCGCGGTCGATCCAGCCGAATATGCCGCGCTGCGGCAAACGGTTCAGAAAGAGGTTTTCCGCCACCGAGAGCGTGGGCAGCAGGTTCAACTCCTGCATGACCATGCGCACGCCGAGCGCCTCGGCGTCCTTGCGGCTGGCCGGCGTGTAGGCCGTGCCGGCGAGCGTCATCGAACCGGTAGTCGGCGTGACGAGACCGCCGATTATCTTGGACAACGTGCTCTTGCCCGCGCCGTTTTCGCCGGTCAGCGCCAGCACTTCGCCCGCGTGCAAGTCCAGCGAGACATCGGCGAGCACGGGCTCGGCATAGGTCTTGCCGATACCGTGCACGCGCAGCACGGGCGCGACGTCGGCAAGGGATGAGATGGGAGTGGACATCAGATTGTTTCAGGCTGGACAGAAATCAGTCGGCGTGGCCCCTTGCGGAGCGGGCCACACCTTGCACCCGTCTTACTTGGTGACCAGATCGACCGGCGTTTCGACAACGCCGGACAATTCAGACTGCTTCTTGTGTTCGGAGAGCGCCTTCAAAGCCGTGTCGATGCCGAACACGGCCTGCTTGGCTGCGTATTGATTGGCGGTGGCGAGCACGCGGCCGTCCTTGAGCATCGGCTTGATCGCGTTGATGTCGTCGTAACCGACGATCTGCACCTTGCCTGCCTTGCCGGCCGCGCGCACGGCCGACACGGCGCCGATCGCCATGTTGTCGTTGCCGCACAGTAAAGCCTTGACGTCCGGATTCGCGTTGAGGATCTGGCTCGCGACGGCGTTGCCCTTGTCGATTTCCCACTCGCCCGATTGCAGCGCGACGACCTTCATGCCGCCCGCCGCCATGGCCTGCTTGAAGCCGGCCGTGCGTTGCTGCGCGTTGGTCGTGGTCGTGACACCTTCGATAATGCCGACGTTATCGCCCGATTTCAGGTGCTTGGCCAGGTAGTCACCGACCTTCTGCGCGCCCTTCGCGTTATCCGGCCCGACGAACGGGATGTTCAGGTCTTTCGACTTGAGGACGTCGTTATCCAGCTTGTTGTCGATATTGACCACGATGATGCCGGCATCGACCGCCTTCTTCAGGACCGGCACCAGCGCCTTCGAGTCAGCCGGCGCGATCACCAGCGCGTCGACCTTCGAGACGATCATCTGCTCGACGATGCGGATCTGGTTCGCGGTGTCCGTCTCGTCCTTGATGCCGTTGGTGACGAGATCGAACTTCGCCGGATTCTGCTTCTGATAATCCTTGGCGCCCGTTTCCATGGTCAGGAAGAACTCGTTTGCCAGCGACTTCATGACAAGCGCGACTTTCGGTTTATGGGCGGCCTGGGCGAAGGCTGCCGGCATCGGCAAAATCGACACAGCGAGGAAAGCTGCGCCGGCTGCGATGGCGCGACGGCGCGCCGGAAGGAAATGGCGAATCATTGATGTCTCCGTATTGCTCGTTCGGTCTACTGAGAGCCGTTGAGTCGTGTGATGGGCAGGAACGCCGCACTTGCCGCCACTGGCTGAACCATCAGGGTCGTCCCGTATGCTGGGCAAGCATGGCCAGATCCAATCCTATCTCCGCGAACTGCGTTATGCTATGCCAAATTTCAAAATCTATCGTTTCAAAAATGGAACACGTGGACTGGGACGACCTGCGGATTCTGGTGGCGATCGCCCGCGAAGGCACCATGCGATCGGCCGCCGCGGCATGTGACCTGAGCGCGCCGACCCTATCGCGCCGCCTGACCGAACTCGAACGGCGGCTGGGCGAACCTTTGATCGACCGGGTACCGTCGGGCTGTAGCGTCACGGCGTTCGGCGCCAAGGTGCTGGCCTGGGCGGAGCAAATGGAAGACCTGGCGCACCAGATAGAACGCGCCGCGGACGTGAACGGCGGCGCGCCCGCGCACGGCACGGTGCGGATCAACGCCGTCGAATGGCCGTCGTACATTCTGCTGAAACTGCTCGGCTCCTTTCAGGACCGGCTGCCCGGACTCGCGATCGAAGTGCTGACTTCGCGGCGTCCCTATAGCCTTGCGCGGCGCGAGGCGGACATCGCACTGTGGTCCGAATGCCCGGAAGAGGGCGATCTGTACGTCCGGCGCATCGGCAGGATCCGCTTCGGGCTGTTCGGCTCGCGCGATTACTATCTGCGCCACAAGGCCGCGATCGTGAAGAAAGAGTGGGACAAGCTGTCGTTCGTCGGCTACGACGACCGTCAACCGGACCACCCGGCGACACAATGGCTGAAGGCGCTGCCCGGCGCTCCGGCGCCGTCGCTGCGCAGCAGCTACGGCATGGGCGTGTTCGACGGCGTGCTGGGCGGCTCCGGGCTCGGCATACTCGCGCAGCTTGCCGGCGACACGACGAGCGATCTCGTCTGCGTGGAGAAGCACATCAAGGCGCTCGATCAGGACGTGTGGATGGTGCTGCATCCGGCCTTGCGCGACAGTGAGCGGATCCGGACCGTGGCGAACCTGATTGCCGAAATCTTCCGCTAAGGCCACCTTGACGAACGAACGAACCGAACGAACGCTAGCGTATCGGCCGATTACGGCTAACCTGCGCAAAACTGAGCGCGATCGCGCCTCGCGAAGTGGCGCCGCGTGGCTCGAAATCCGCCGCTCGATGGTCGCCGGACCGGGTCAGTAAGCCGTAGAGTTCCGGGCGGCGCGCCGTCAGCCATTGCTGCCCTGCACTTCCGTCGATCAGGCCTCTGTCCAGATCGGCGGAAACGAGTGCGTCTCGCGCGCGGCTCGCAGCGAGTATGCGGCCGCAGGGATCGACAATCATCGCTGCCCCGCTCGACTGTCCTGATCCGCTTATCTCCACGCCTTCGCTGAAGACGACGAACATGCCGTTGTCACCAGCTCGCGCCGACAGCAAACGAGGCAGCGATTGCCCTATCGAACCGACTTGCGTTCGGCGATCGCCAGTCCGATTCGCGCCGTCGCTGCGATGCGGCGCGATCAATAGCGTCGCGCCCATGAGCGCCGTCATGCGCATGTTCTCGACCAGATAGTTGTCGCCGCCGATCAGGATGCCCGCGCGCACGCCCCACGCAGTATCGAACACGGTGAACCGGTCGCCGCTGCTGATCCGCCGATGCCCGAACGCATGCAGCTTGCGGTGACAATGACGCATGCCGCCCGGCAGGCACACCACGTAGCTGTTGAACAGACGTCCATCGGCTGCGCGCTCCAGGAAGCCGACACCAGCAGCCACGCCGGAGCCTTCGACCGCATCGGCCACTGCGCGGATCGACGGTCCGTCGAGCGGCTCTGCAAGCGCATCGAGTTCGGCGCGATGAAGCTTCGCCACGCTTGCGTAGCCGCCGACACAGGTCTCCGGAAACACCACCAGCCCGATATCTTTCTCAGCGGCAAGCGCCAGGCAATCCGCAATACGCGCGACGTTATGCGCCGCGTCGCCAGGACGTGAAACGAGCGACATAGCCGCAACGCAAAGCGACGGAACAGTGGAGGCGAACATCTTCACGACCGCATGAACAGAACGACACCATTGGACCGTTCCGCCAACCATAAGTAAAATGAAAAATTCTATGCATTCAATCACTTGCTGGAATGGAACTCAAACTCCTGCGCGCCTTTCTGACCGTCGCTGAACTCCGCCACTTCGGGCACGCCGCCGAAGCGCTTTATGTCAGCCAGCCCGCTTTGAGCAAGCAGATCGTGGCGTTGGAAGCGAGCCTTGGCGCGCGGCTGTTCGAGCGCGGCCGGCACGGCGCGGAGCTGACCATCTTCGGCGAAGGATTTCTTGCCGACGCCGAGGCGCTGGTCCGCGACGCGGACAATATCCTCGCGCGTGCGCGCGAGGCGAGCAGCGGCACGCGCGGCTATCTGCGCGTCGGCCTCGGACTTTCGACGTTGACCGAAGCGCCGCAACTGATCGCCCAATTCCGCAAGCTCCATCCGAACGTCAGCGTGACGCTCAACGATCTGTCTTCCGCGGAGCAGTCCCGGCGGCTTCTCGGCGGCAAGCTCGATGTCGGCTTCCTGCGCTTGCCCGCCGACGCCGGCCTGTCCACCTTGCCAATACTCGACGAGGCCCTGGCATTGGCGATACCGCAATACGCGCGCTGGAAACGCGTTCCGTCGAATCTGCAGGAATTGAACGAGCCCGGCTTCATTGCGCTGTCACGCGGACGCGGTCCCGGCCTCGCGGCACAAATCGATCACTGGTGCGGTGAGCATGGCTTCGTGCCCAAGGTGATCCAGCAAGCCGATGACATTCAATCGGTCCTCGCCGGCGTGGCGGCGGGCGTGGGCGCGGCGTTCCTGCCGTCACGCGCGCAATACCTGTTACGCGATGCGAGAGTGCTGCCGTTGCGCGATGCCGCCGCACGCTGGCGGGTGGCACTGGCGTGGCAGACCACGCGCGACGATCCCGTGGTGGCGAATTTCGTCGCGTTCGTTCGCGCGGCGAAGAAGTCGCTGCGTGCCGGTTCCACTGCGCCGGGTTGATAGACAAGGTGTCGTCGGCCTCGCCTGCCTGGCGAAGCCTTCGCCGAGCGTCGCGTGCCCCGCAGTGTCAGGCTGCACGATTGCGTAGAAACGCGCGCTCCCCAGGCCGGCGAGCGGAGAAGCCCGTCCGAACATACGTATGTCGCACACAACAACAACGATTTCGCGGATGATGGAACCCGCCACAACCCGCTCCATCACATGCACTGCGTCTATCACGCCGGCGATCCGCGCCCAGTGGACACCGACACCGACTTCCCGGTCGTGGACCTCGAGGTCGCATAACTAGCACGGGCGGCTCAGGCTCGTCCGTTTTCAGGAGATACGCCATGTCCCGCACCGTCGCCGAGAAGCGCGCCGCGTTCAAAGCCCTGCACACCTCCGGCTGTTTCATCCTGCCCAATCCGTGGGATGCCGGCAGCGCGCGCTATCTGCATACGCTCGGCTTCCAGGCGCTCGCCACGACCAGTTCCGGCTTTGCCTGGTCCACCGGACACGCCGACAACAGCTTGCCGCGCGACGCAATCCTCACGCACCTGCGCAAGATCGTCGAAGCGACCGACCTGCCCGTCAACGCGGACTTCGAGAACGGCTTCGGCAGCACGCCGAACGAGGTTGCGGAAAGTGTCAGGCTCGCCATCGAAACCGGCGTGGCCGGCCTGTCGATCGAGGACTCCACGGGCGACGCCGCCGCGCCGCTTTTCTCCATCGAAGTTGCCGTCGAGCGCATTAGCGCCGCGCGCCGCGCCATCGACGAAAACGGCGGCGATACGCTGCTGGTCGGCCGGGCGGAAAACTTCTTCGCCGGCTCGCCCGATCTCGACGACGCGATCGCGCGACTCAAGGCCTACTCGGAGGCGGGCGCCGACTGTCTGTACGCGCCGGGCATTCAGACGCGCGAACAGGTCGAGGCGGTGGTCGCCGCCGTGGCGCCGAAGCCCGTCAATCTGCTGATCGGCTCGACTTCGGCGTTCACGCTGCAGGACGTGGCCGCGCTCGGCGTGCGGCGCATCAGCGTCGGCGGCGCGCTGGCCCGCGCGGCGTGGGGCGGTTTCATGCAGGCCGCGCAGTCGCTCGCTCAAGGCCGCTTCGACGGGTTTGCCGGCGCGGCGCCGGGCTCGCTGCTCGACGAGCTGTTCGAGAAGCGCGGGTGATTCGAGGTGCTGTGAGGTGGCCAAGGCGAGGGATCGACTGCGCCTCGGGTTGAACCGGGGTGCGGGACCGCCATCGTTCGCTGACGCACGTACGCAGTTCGCGTAGCCGTGAGAGACTGATGTCTAGCGTGCGTTCAGCCTGCCGACGCCCGCAGTTCGGTCACGTCAGCCATGGAATCTCATCCTTTCAGAGTGCTTGCCGCACTCCTCGTTTCAAGCGCCGGCTTCTGCCCGGCGGTATCGCATGCCTACGCGCTCGACGCACAGTTCGACTGTCAGGCGCGTCCCCACACGTTCATCACCCAACTCATCGACGACAACTACATCGAGTCCAAGCCGATGCGGGTCGACAAGAACTCCGTCAACGCGTTTCGTCCCGTGCACGGCAGCGACATGACCGTGTTCGGCTTTCGCGTCTACGCGGTGCTCGGCTACGAGCCGGACGACGACATGTTCAAGAAGGGCCGCGGCCAGGCACTCGCGGGCCCGTTATACGGCGTCGTGCTGTCCGCGCCGAGCGAGTCGGTCGAAACGCGCGTGCGCGCGGCCGGAAGCACCGCCAAGGTGCACTCGGTCATTCCGTTGTTGCTGACCGCGCTGATCTGCACAGATTGACGGAGCGCGGCCGAGCGTCGTGGTGCTATGCTTTTCGCTCCTCATCGCCCACGTCGCCAAGGTCTTCACGCCGATGCCCTCGTCCGTCCGCAACTCGCTTATCTGGATCTTCGACGCGTTCGAACGCGATCCGACTTTTATCAGCAAGCGGATGTTCGGCAGCGACGCCGCTTATATCGACGGGCTTTTGTGCCTGATTGCCGCGGACCGCGACAAGCCGTGGAATGGCCTGCTGGTGTGCACGTCGCACGAGCGCCACGCGGCGCTTATCCATGAGATGCCGGCTTTGCGGCCGCATCCAGTGCTCGGCAAGTGGCTCTACATCGCGCAAGACGATCCCGCGTTTGAAAGCGCGGCTGAGGAATTGACGGCGCTGGTGCTCGCCCGCGATCCGCGCATAGGCGTCGAGCCTAAACCGCGTGCACGCGGCAAGAAATCAAAGCTGCCGAAAGCGTAGCGCGTTGCACCGTTCAATTGAACGGCTCACCCGCGCGTTGGCGTCTGCAAGCCGCTGTCGACGTTCCAGCCATAGCCAAGCGCCTTGTACAACGCGACGATCTCGGCAAGCTGCTGGTCCTGCAATTGCGACTGCTGAAGCTGCGCATTGAACAGACTGCGCTCGGCGTCGAGCACTTCCAGGTAGCTCGTATAGCCGCCTTCGTATAAATCGCGCGCGAGCGAAGCATATTGCGCAAGCGCCTCGACCTGGCGATTGGTCGCCTGCAACTGGTCACGCACGCGCGCCACGCCGACCAAGGCGTTCTCCACATCGGCAAAAGCGGACTGGATAGCCTGCTCGTAGCTGAACAGCGCCTCTTGCTGCTGCGCCTCGGCGGTGCGCACCGATCCTGTGATCGCGCCGCCGGTGAAGATCGGCTGCGAGATCGCGCCCGCAAACGACCAGATGCGCGCCGGCCCCGTCCACAGCCCGGAGAGCGCCGTGCTTGCCGCGCCGAACATGCCCGTGAGCGAAATGCTCGGGAAGTACTGCGCGCGCGCCGCGCCAATCGACGCGTTCGCGGAGACCAAAGCCTGTTCGGCTTGCAAGATATCGGGCCGTCGTTCAAGCAGCGACGACGGCAGGCCCGCCGGGATCGCGGGCGCGCTGAGTTGCGTCAACGGCTTGCCGCGCGGGATCGGTCCGGGGTTGTCGCCGAGCAGCAGCGACAACGCGTTTTCCTGTTGCGCGATCTGCTGCTGGAATGCGTACACGGATGCTTGCGCCGACTCGTATTCGGACTTCGCCTGACTCACCTGAAGTTGCGACACGACGCCGCCGGTGAAGCGCTCCTGAAACAGCGAGAGCGCATCAGCACGGCTGGCGAGCGTCGACTTCGCGATTTCCAGCCGCTGGTCGAGATCGCGCAGCAACAGATACGAGGTCGCCACACTGGAGATCAACGCGATACGGGTCGCTTGCTGCGCGGCCTGCGTGCCGAGATAATCGGCGCGCGCGGCTTCGGTCAGACGCCGCAGGCGGCCGAACAGATCGATCTCCCACGACGCCATCACGTCCAGTTGCACCTGATTGCCGACCGCCGGCGCGAATCCCGGCGCGGGCACGCTGCGCCCGCGCCCGCCGGCGAAGTTCGCACCGACTTGCGGGAAGAGCCCGGCACGCGTGGTCATCAGGCGTCCGTAGAATTCGTCGACGCGCGCGGCCGCAATGGCGAGGTCCTTGTTCTGATCGAGCGCCCGTTGGATCAGGCCATCGAGCACTGGATCGTTGAACTGGCTCCACCATTGCACGGCGCCCTGATCGACCACTTCGGCGTCCGGCGACGCATAGCGGAACGACGACGGCGTGTCGACAGCAGGCCGGTGATAGTCGGGGCCGACCGTGCAGCCCGCGAACCAGCAGGCGCAGACAACGGCCAATAAGCGGCATCGAGGGAATTTCATGTCCCTCCCTCCCGCGACCCAGGCGCCACCGGCGGTCCGGCATCCGGCGCCGGCGCCTTCTTGCCGCGCGACGACAATGTTTCGAGTCCCCAGAAGAACATCGGAATGAAGAACAGCGCGATGACCGTCGCACCGAGCATGCCGAAGATCACACCGGTGCCGAGCGAGCGGCGGCTCGCAGCGGACGCGCCGCTCGCGATCGCCAGCGGCACGCAACCGAGAATGAACGCCAGCGATGTCATGATGATCGGCCGCAGCCGCAGCTTCGCGGCTTTGAGCGCGGCGTCGTAGGGGGACAGCGCTTCCTTCTCGCGCATCTCGACGGCGAACTCGAAGATCAGAATCGCGTTCTTCGCCGCGAGCGCGATCAGCACGGTCAGGCCGATCTGGAAGTACACGTCGTCTTCCATGCCGCGCAACAGAATGCCGATAAGCGCACCGAATATCGCGAACGGCACCGCCAGTAGCACGCCGATCGGCAGCGACCACTTTTCGTATTGGGCCGCGAGGATCAGGAACACCATCAGCAAGGCAAAACCGAATACGAGGATCGCGGTCGAGCCGGCCTGCTTTTCTTCGTAGGCCTGGCCGCTCCACGCATAGCTGTAGCCTTCGCCGAGCACCTCGTGCGCGATCTGCTCCATCGCGGCGATGGATTCTCCCGAACTGTGTCCCGGCGCGGCATCGCCGGTGATTTTCGCGGCGGGAAAATTGTTGAAGCGCGTGACGATGTCGGCGCCCGGCACGAAACGGACGGTCGTGACGGCCTTGATCGGCACCATGTCGCCGCTGCGGTTGCGCACGTAGAGTTGCTGGATGTCGTCGGGTTGCGTGCGGTATTGCGGCTCGGCTTGCACGATTACCTGGAAGAGCCGGCTGCTCTTCGGGAATTGACTCACGTACGAGGAGCCGAACATGGTCTGCAACGCGGCGTAAATGTCCTGAATCGGCACACCGAGCGATTCCGCGCGCTCGCGGTCGACCTCGACGAGCAACTGCCGCGAATTCGTGTTAATGGTCGAGTTCACGCCACGCAACGCCGGGTTCTGGCGCGCCTTCGCAATAAACGCGCGCACCTTCTCCTCAAGGTTCTGATAGCTGCCGTCGCCGGTGCTTTGCAGCCAGAACTCGAAACCGCCGGTCGTGCCGAGCCCAGGAATGGACGGCGGATTCAGCGGCACTACCACGCCGTCCGTGTAGCCGGAAAACGCCTTGTTCGCATCGCGGATCAGGTCTTGCGCGGTGCCGTTCTCGCCACGATCCTTGAAGCCTTTGAGCGTGATGAACAGCGTGCCCGCATTCGATTTGTACTGCGAGTCGATCAGGCTGTAGCCGATCGGCGCGGCGACCGACTTGACCGCGGGCTGCTTAGCGAACCACTGTTCCGCGCGTTGCGAGAGGTTGCCGGTGCGGTCGAGGCTCGCCGCGTCGGGCAGCACCACCGCGCCGAGCAGATAGCCCTGATCTTCGGTGGGCAGGAACGACGAGGGAATGTGTTTGAACAGCCCCGCGGTCGCCGCCACCATCGCGACGATCAGCAGGATCGACAACGCGACGCGGCGTATCGCGAGTTGCACCGCGCGTCCATAGCCTTGCGTCAGGCGGTCGAAACGCTCGTTGAACCAGAGAAAGAAGCGGTTTTTCTTGTGCGTGCCGGGCTTGAGCAGAATCGCGGCAAGCGCCGGCGACAGCGTCAACGCAACAATGCCTGAGATCACGACCGAGACGGCGATCGTCACCGCGAACTGTTTGTACAACTGACCCGTGATGCCGGACAGAAACGCCACCGGAATAAATACCGCGAGCAGCACGAGCACGATCGCGATGACCGGCCCGGTCACTTCGTCCATTGCGTGTTTGGCGGCCTCTTTCGGCGGAAGACCGAACTCGGTCATATTGCGCTCGACATTCTCGATCACCACGATCGCATCGTCGACCACGATGCCGATGGCCAGCACCATGCCGAACAAGGTCAGCATGTTGACCGAAAAGCCGAACACCAGCATGCCGATGAACGCGCCGAGAATCGACACGGGCACGGCGAGAAGCGGTACGAGCGTCGCGCGAAAGCTCTGCAGGAAAATGAACACGACGAGAATCACGAGGATCACCGCGTCGCGCAACGTGTGAATGACTTCACCGATCGATTCCTGCACGAACTCCGTCGTATCCAGCGCGACTTCATATTTCAGGCCGGGAGGGAAGGCCTTTTGCAGCTGCTCGAGCGTGGCATGCACCTGCTTGGCGACTTGCAGCGCGTTGGCGCCCGGCTGCTGATACACGGCGATCAGCGTGGCGGTTTTGCCGTTGTAACGCCCGCGCAGCGAATAATCTTTCGCGCCCAGTTCCGCGTGGCCGATATCCTTGATGCGGATGGTGGACGCGTCGCCCGAGCCGGCGCGCAAGATGATGTTGTCGAAATCGGCAGGCTCGGTCATGCGGCCTTTGGTCGCCACCGGAAAGGTCTGCTGGACCGGCGCGTTGGTGGGCGACTGGCCGAGGCGGCCCGCGGAAAATTGCTGGTTCTGGTTGCTGATCGCCTGCTGCACATCGGCGACGGTGATGGCGAGTTTCGCCATGCGGTCGGGCTTGATCCAGATACGCATGGCGTAGTCGGCCGAACCGAAAATCGATGCCTGGTTCGCGCCCGGAATGCGCTTTAACGCGTCGAGCACATAGACGTTCGCGTAGTTCGCGACGTACGACTGGTCGAACGCGTTGTCGGGCGAGTAGATCGCGATCACCATCATGAACGCCGACGAGCGCTTCTGCACCGACACGCCTTGCGCCGTTACCGAATCGGGCAGCGTGGGCAGCGCCAGATTCACGCGGTTCTGCACATCCACCTGCGCCAGCGACGGATCCGTGCCGATGTTGAAGTATGCCGTCAGCGTCATATTGCCGGTCGACGAGCTGGACGAGTTCATGTACATCATGTTGTCCGCGCCGTTCACCTGCTGCTCGAGCGGCGCCGCGACATTCTGCGCGACGACCTCCGCGCTTGCGCCCGGATAGGTCGCGCTCACGGTGATGGTCGGCGGCGCGATATCGGGGAACTGCGCGATCGGCAGGTTGAACATCGCGACCGTGCCGGCCACCACGAGGATGATCGACAGCACCGACGCGAAGATCGGCCGGTCGATAAAAAAGTGGGCGAACTTCATCGATCAGCCCCCCGTCGACGGCGCGAGGGTGACATCGACACGGCGCGACTTGTCGGGCGCGTCGCTTGCCACGATGCGCGCGGGACGGCGCATTTCGATACGCGCGGCGTCGACACCCGCGACGATCAGCGCTGAACGCACTGTCGCGGCGCGCGCGGCGGCGAGCTTGACGTTGGCTTCATAAGAGCCGCTGGAATCGGTGTAGCCGGAAATCACGGCGCGCGAACCGGGCGCGGCGAGCAAGCGACGCGCGACGCCCGCGAGCGCATCGGCCGACTGCGAATCGAGGCTCGCGCTGCCGAGCGCGAAGAACACCGCGGTTTGTCCAGCCGGGAGTGCCGACGTGTTGGTCCCGTTCGCCGATGTGCCCTTTGGATTCGCCTGAGCGGCTGCGTTGGCTGATGCGCTTGCGGCGCCATTCACCGTGCCAGACGCGGCACTTGCGTCGGTTTGACCCGCGACGCTCGCCGCATTGCCACTAGTGCCGCCGCCACCACCGCCAGCCGACCCCGCTCCTCCACCCGACAACGCGGCAATATTCACGCTCGCGGCCGGCATCGGCACGACATGCGCATTCACCGCCGCACCGGGCATTAACCGCAACGTGTTATCGATCACCACGCGATCGCCTACGCGCAGACCCGAATTGACCACCCAGTCGTTGCCGTTCCACTCGCCCGTTTCGATCGCACGTTGCTGGGCTTTGTTGTCCTTGTCGACGGTCCACACATATTCGCCGCGAGGTCCCTGCAAGATCGCGCCTTGCGGTACGGCGACCGCCGCGCTCCGCTCGGCGCCCAGCAGCTTGATGCGCACGAACTGGCCGGGCCGCAGCGCGCCGTCCGGATTGGGCACGGCCGCGCGAATCAGATACGTGCCGGTCTCGGAACTCAGCGACGCGTCCCTGAACGCGATATGGCCGCGTTGCGGATAGATGCTGCCGTCCACGAGCACGATGACCGCTTCGAGATCGTCGATCTGCGGCAGCTTCAGCGTGCCGTTCGCGGTCTGCGTGCGCAGTTGCAGCATTTCGTTCTCGGACAACGAGAAGTTGATCCACATGGGATCGAGCTTCGCGACATACGTGAGCAGGCTATTGGTCGAATCGATGTAAGAGCCATCCTGCTTCTTCGCGAAGCTCGACAGCCCGGTGACCGGCGCCGTGATGGTCGTGTAGCCGAGATTCAGGTTCGCGCTCGTGACGTTCGCGCGGGCCTGTTCGAGCGCCGCCGCCGCTGCCTGCTGCTGGCCAATCGAATCGTCGAGGTCTTTCTGGCTCAGCGCGTTCTTCGCGACGAGCGGACGCACGCGACTGAGATTCGCCTGCGCGGTGTCGAGACGGGCTTTCTGCTGCGCGAACTCTGCGCGCGCGGCGTCGAGACTCGCCTGGAAGGGTTTGCGATCCATCACGAACATCACGTCGCCCTGATGGACCATCGAGCCTTCCTGATAGACGCGTTTCTCGAGAAAGCCGTTCACGCGCGCGCGTATTTCGACCTGCTGCGAGCTTTCCGTCTGGCCGACGTAATCGAACACGACCGGCACGTCGCGTAATGCAATGTCGACCACGTCGACATTGACCGGCGGCCGCGCGGCCGCGGGCGCCTCTTTTTCATGACACCCGCTCAGCGTCGCGAAGGTTGTCAGTACGAGGCAAGCGGCAAAGACGTGCGTCCGTCGTATCATCTTGATCTCCGTCGGCAAATCTCCGCGGCGGTATGGCGCGGGCGTCGAGACGCAACCGGCTGCACCGGAGACTCGCAGCTTCGGTGCGGGTCCGGCAACACCCGGCAACACGATTGAAACTGCGCTAATGCGTCAGCTTCGCGCCCGGATGCGCATGCTCTCGAAGGCAGGTTCGTTTGCTGATCAATTGCTGCGTTGTTGCGTTATCTACGCTACGCGAGGCAAAAAGGAAGTGGACGGCCACCAGCCGCCTGGTCGGTGCGATGCTAATGAATGCATCAAGACTCGCTCGCCAACCGTTGCATACGTGCTCCTTTTTCTTCTAGCGGTATGTCAATACGATGTCTGACACCGTGCAGAAGTGTCAAAAGGCAATGGCCAGTTGCCGCGAAACGCTTTTAATCTGTTTGCTGAGGAAGTGTAGCATCGCTAATCAAAAAAACAACACGCGATCAGTGTTTGATAATCGGACCATAGCCAATTCGCATTTAGACGTTATGCAGCGTCAACGCGCCTGGTTTCGACATTATGGAAACGTTGACTAAATTCACCACTGCGCGTGATGGCGTGAATCCATACCGTGGCAGAATCGGCGACACCGCAATGTGGGTCCGGGAGGTTTGTCATGAGCAACGAAACGCACGTCGAACATCAGACCGGCGCAAGTGACACTCCGCATTCGCCGCCGGACATTCCCGGCCAGATCGTGCTGGTCTTTCAGGGCGGCGGCGCCCTCGGTGCTTACCAGGCCGGGGTGTATCAGGCGCTTCACGACGGCAAAGTCGAGCCTCATTGGGTCATCGGCACCTCGATCGGCGCGATAAACGGCGCGATCATCGCCGGCAATCTGCCTGAGAATCGTATGGCGCGTCTGACCCGGTTCTGGAACGGCGTGGCACGCCAGGGCATGGAAGCGGCAAACTGGCTGCCGGGACTCGCAAACTGGCTGCCGGGACTCGCAAACTGGCTGCGCGATTTTGTCACGGTCACTCAAGGCGTGCCGTCGTTTTTCACGCCGCAGTTGCAGTCGTGGGCGGGCCTTCAGGCACGCGTTCGTTCCGATCAGGCAGCTTTCTATTCGACCGAACCGCTGCGCGAAACCCTGGCTTCGCTAGTGGATTTCGACTACCTGAACCAGAAGACGACGCGGCTGACCGTCGGCACGGTCAATGTCCGCAGTGGACGCATGCGCTACTTCACGAATCGCGATGCGTTGCTGGACGTCGAACACGTGATGGCTTCCGCCGCTTTTCCGCCCGGCTTCCCGGCGGTGCAACTCGAAGGCGAATCGTACTGGGACGGCGGCATCTATTCGAATACGCCGCTCGAAGCCGTGCTCGACGACCGCCCGCGGCGCGACTCGGTGATCTTCTCGGTGCAGTTGTGGCCTTCGAGCGGTCCGGAACCGGAGTCGATCTTGCAGGTGATGAGCCGGCAACGCGACATTCAGTACTCGAGCCGCGCGGAGAGTCATCTTGATCGACAGAAGCAGATTCACCGCTTGCGTCACGTGATCCGCGAACTGGGCCAGCATCTGCCCGAAGCGACACGCAATGATCCGCAGGTGCGCGAACTGCTCGGCTGGGGCTGCGGCACGACGATGCGCGTGCTGGAACTCGACGCACCGGCATTCGATAACGACGATCTGAACCGGGACATCGATTTCTCTTCGGCCGGCATCGAACGGCGCTGGCTTGCGGGTTACGAAGACACGGTCCGCTTGCTGAAGCGTGCGCCGTGGCGAGAATCATTGGACCCGATGGAAGGCCTCTCGGTCTTTCGCATGGCCTCGGCGGAAAGCCAGCAATAAATCGAGTCAACGCAGCAAATAACGACTCGCGACCTCGGCCGTCGCGTAGGCCGTGCGCGCCTGTTCACTCACCGCAAACCCATTTGTACCTGGCACGCAAGACTGTTTGTCCATGGCGGGTGTTCGAGATCGGCGCGGATGCGCCTAGATTTCATACCCATCGGAGCCACCGGCCCGATCAGCATTTGATCCCAAGTTACTTATCTGGAGATTCAGCCATGAGCACATCACAAAAAGTCGTTGTCGTTACGGGCGCATCGCAAGGCATCGGCGCCGAACTGGTCAACGCGTTTCGCAAACTCGACTACCGCGTCGTCGCAACCGCACGTTCGGTCAAGCCCTCGGAAGATCCGAACATCCTGACTGTGGCAGGCGATATCGGCGAACCGGCCACCGCGCAGCGCGTGATTCGTGAAGCCATCGCCCGTTTTGGCCGCATCGACACGCTCGTCAACAACGCCGGCATCTTCGTTGCCAAGCCCTTCACCAGCTATACGGCCGAAGACTACGCGAAGGTTACCGCGGTGAACCTCAACGGCTTCTTCTTCATCACGCAGCTGGCCATCGCCGAAATGGAAAAGCACGGCAGCGGCCACGTGGTCAGCATTTCGACGAGTCTCGTCGACCACGCCATCGACGGCGTGCCCTCGGTGCTGGCCTCGCTGACCAAGGGCGGTCTGAACGCGGCTACGAAGTCCCTCGCCATTGAATACGCGAAGAAGGGCATCCGCGCGAACGCCGTCGCGCCGGGCATCATCAAGTCGCCGATGCACGCTGAAGAAACCCATGCGGCACTCGGCGCGCTGCATCCTGTCGGGCATATGGGCGAAATGAGCGATATCGTGAACGCCGTGCTGTTCCTGGACTCGGCGCCGTTCGTGACGGGCGAAATCCTGCACGTCGACGGCGGCCAGAGCGCAGGCCACTGATCGCGCCAGGCGCCGCTGACCGGCGCCCTTCACGTCAACCGAGCATTACGGAGAACGCCATGCCTATCGTCACAATTCAGGTGACCCGCGAAGGTTCCAAACCCGGCACCAATGCCGTCACGGCCGACGAAAAAGCCAGGCTGATCGCAGGCGTCAGCCAGGTGCTGCTGGACGTGCTGAACAAGCCGCTCGCGGCGACTTTCGTGGTCATCGAAGAAGTGGACATGGAGAACTGGGGCTGGGGCGGCTTGCCGGTCGAGGCCTATCGCAAGCAGCTCGCCCAGAAGCCGGGTTGAGCGTCGCAACGGGAGCGCTCAACCCGCTGTGCTGTTAGTTTCAGTTCGCGAACTGCCGCAGTTGCTCGATGCTCTGCTTCAGTTCGCGCTCCAGCTGGGCCACCAGTTCCGCCGCCGGCAACGACCTGGCCAGCGCGGCGGCCTGGCCTGCCCAATGCGCGCCGTAGCCGAACTCGCCTTTCGCCTTGGCTGCCGCGTTCAGCGCCTTACCGGCATCGTAGGCAATGGGATAGGTGGCCGGCTCGGGTGAACGCGGGTCGGCGCCGAGCGCCGTGAAACTGTTCGCCATGCTTCTCGCCAGCCGCCCGGAGATCGCCGCCGTGAAAGTCGTGCGGCGCGCCGCCTCGCCAAGCAACGCGCGACGATAACCCTCGTCGATCGAAGTCTCCGTGCACGCCACAAAGGCCGTGCCAAGCTGCGCGGCCTGAGCGCCAAGTGCGAGCGCCGCGGCAATGCCCGCGCCGTCCATGATCCCGCCGGCGGCGATTACCGGCAGCCGGCATTCCTTGGCGAGCAAACGTGTCAGGGCGAACGTGCCCAACCGGTCGTCGAATGCATCCGGGTCGAAGACACCGCGATGCCCGCCGGCCTCGATACCTTGCGCCACGATCGCATCCACGCCCGCCGCTTCGACTTGCGCCGCTTCCTGCAGATTTGTCGCACTGGCGAGCAGCCTGATGCCTGCCTTCTTCAGTTCGGCGATGACATCCGCCGACGGCAAGCCGAAGTGAAAGCTGACGATCGCCGGCTTCTCCTCCAGAAAAACTGCCAGCATGGCGGGGTCCGCGAGGAAGCTCGTGTAGATATCCGAGAGCTTCGCCGGCGGCGTTGCCCCATACTTTTCGAAATGCGGCGCAAGCCAGCTCAACCATTGCTGCTCGACCGCGGCGTCCGCTTGGGCAGGCCGATGGCAGAACACGTTGATGTTGAACGGCTTGTCCGTCAGCGCGCGCGTCTCCCTGATCACCTTGCGCGCGCCGTCGGCATTCATCGCTCCGACGCCCAACGAGCCGAGCCCGCCTGCATTGCAAACAGCCGCGGCCAGTGCGGGCGTCGAGACACCTGCCATTGGCGCCTGAATGATCGGTTTGTCGATGCCCAGCAAGGGCAGCAAGGCACGCTTGCCTGTCTGATCGGTCATGTCGCTTCCTCATCGAGTCTCACTACAATATAGTCCTGATATTCCGTACGAACCCTTGTTCCGCGCCGAACGCGGCGAGCCGCCGCCGCGTTCACGTGGCGGCCGTTCCGGGCGGCTTTCCGCCTTGAAGCCAGACCTCGCTATCAGGCACCTCGCCGAGAGACCATGCAGCGTCAATTTGAAGATGTCCTTCTGGGCAGTATCGAACTATTCTGCCTGGCGGCCGAACTGGAGAGTTTCACCGAGGCCGCGAACGCCGCGAGCGTCACACCGGCCGCCGTCAGCCGCACGGTCGCGCGTCTGGAGGAGCGCCTCGGCGTGCGACTGTTCGTGCGGACCACCCGGCAAATCCGGTTGACCGACGCGGGGCGACGCTACTTCGAACAATGCCGTCTGGCGCTGGCCCAGCTCGCCGAAGCCGAGCGCGAAGCGACCGGACAGCAAACCGCGCCGACCGGCGTGCTGCGCATCAGCATGCCCACGCCGTATGGACACTATCGCGTGCTGCCCCTGCTGGCCGAGTTTCGCCAACGCTATCCGGGCGTGACCGTTGAAACGCATCTCAGCAATCGCAACATCGACTTTGGCGAAGAAGGCTTCGACCTGGCCATTCGCGGCGCGGCGCCCGGCGACTCCGGGCTGATCGCGCGCACGATCGAGGACGCGGAACTGGTGGTCGTCGCTTCGCCGGCTTATCTGCGCGGCGCCGCCAAACTGAAAACGCCCGACGACCTGGTCCATCACGACTGTGTCCAGTACGCGCTGCCGAGCACTGGCCGCAATCTTCCGTGGCTGTTCAAAGTCGAAGACGAGGTTGTCGAGACGATGACGAGCGGCGGTTACACGTCGTCGGGCGACGTGCTTGCCGGGGCAACGCTCGCGCGCCACGGGGCGGGTATTTTTCAGACCTATCGGTTCATCGTCGAGAAAGACATCGCGGCGGGAACGCTCAAGGAATTGCTCATTCCCTATGGCGGTTGTTCGCGGCCGTTCGTGCTGCTTTATCCGCATGCGCGGCATCTCTCGTCGCGCGTGCGCAGTTTCGTCGACTTCCTGATGGAAAAGCTGGGATCGTAGGCTGGTGGATGATCGCGCGACGCTCGCCAAGAGGACCCGTCACACGCGCAGCGGAAAGATGAATTTCGCCGCCAGCAGTCCAACCACTCCGCCAAGCAGCGTCTCCCACGCGCGAGCGCCAAGAAACGAAATGGAATGCACGCCGCCGATCGCCAGCGTCACGATCAAGGTGACGGCGAACGCCCCGCAAGCGATGTCGTAGCGCTCGGGCAAGGCCATCGCGTAGATGATCATGGCGGCCGCGACGGCCGCCCAGGCGAGCAGCGGCACGTGCTCGACGAGCGGCAGGCAGGCCAGACCCAGCGGCACGCCGACCAGGGTGCCGATGATCCGCCTGCGCACCCGCTCCGCCGTGCCGCTCGCCGAGCCCGCCACCACGTAGGTGCTTGCCGTAATCGCCCAGGCGGACTCCTTGAGTCCGATCGTCTCGTTCAACACGACGACGACCAGCGCGCCGCTCGCCGCCTGCAGGCCCATGATGAGTTCGGCCGAAAGTTTCCAGCGATCCGGCACGTCGACGGGCGAAAGCACCGTCATGGCCGGACGCTCCGCTGGACCGCTGAGCAGACGCGGAACGATGGACGCGAGCGTGGCGATCAATCCCGCCACCACGACGGCCGGCATGTCGACAGGGGTCAGGTGAATGTTGTAGGCCAGCAATTGGCCGATGAATATCTGCGAGCCCATTCCCGCGCCCAGAATGCCGAAGCGCTTCAGGTAGCCGACGAGAAACGCGCCCGTGACGAGCGTCAGTTCGGGGCCCGCCGCGCCGAGGCTCTGGAGGATTGGAGCGAACGCGATGAACATGGCCGCGCCGAGCACGGCGGCGGCACACAGGAATGCCAGGTCGCGGCTGGATTCGGGCCGGGAGACACGCGCTTCCGAGACGCTGGCCCACAGCGCGAAATTGCCGGCCAGCGAACCGACCAGCGTCGCACCGGGCAAACCGTGGGTGACGTCCTGCAAGGTTCCGAGCGCGGCGGCGATCCCGTACGCGGTGACGAGCCGCAGTCCCTTGATCCGGCGATGCGTGCCGGGATCGAGCTGCTCCAGCCATGTCGCCGCCGACCGTATGACGCCATGTCCGCCCTCGCCGGCCGCCTCACCGCGAATGCCGTCGCTCGCCGCGCGGCTTTGCGCGTCGGCGTCGATCTTTATGTTGTCGTCCTCCGGGATCATCTTTCGCTTCACGGCGTAGTGCGCGTCGGATTGAGGTAACTCGTAGTCTAGTCAATCGCAGCGGCGCGGACCGGCCGGAAATCGTCGTCAGAGGCTGCCGCGGTGAGGCAAGCGCGCCCGAGGCCGGCAACCGCGTGCCGCTCCGAACCGATTAAATCGCATGCGATTTAATCTTATGCGCTTGACAAGGCAAAACTTCTCCTCCATTATTCGACGCATACGATTGCATCGCATGCGATTTAAAGCAACTTCACCGTTCTGACCATCAAGGAATTCATCATGACCAAGATCGAAAAAGTCCTGCTCACCGGCAAAACCCACACGACGTTCAGCGGCCGCGGCGGCCGCGTCGACCTCAATTTGTCGGCGGGCAAAGGCGCCGGCGCGGACATCACGTTCCCGGCTGTAGAGGCTCATCCGACCGCGGAGCAGTTGTTCGCCGGCGCCTGGTCGGCCTGTTACATCTCGGCGATCGGCCTCGTGGCTCAGGCGAAGAAAGTGACGCTGCCGTCCGATCTGTCCGTGGATATCGAGGTGGACCTAGGCATAACCGGCGACGCCTACTTGCTCCAGGCCCGCTTCAACGTCAGCGTGCCGGGCGTGGCGCGCGAAGTCGCCGAGGCCATCGCGCATGAAGCGCACCAGATCTGCCCGTATTCGAAAGCCACACGCGGGAACATCGACGTGGTCGTCAGCGTCGCCTGATTTTTCGATCACCGAACCGGCACTTGTGGGTGCGATCCGGCAAGGCTCGCACCCCTCATCGAACATTTTTTAGCGGAGTTTCACCATGAAAACCAAATTCGTTGCTGCACTGCTCCTCGCACTGTCCGCTTCCGCCGCCGCGCCCGCGTTCGCCAGCGGCTACGGCCCGGCGCCCTTCTACCGGCCGTCGGTCGGCGCCCCGGCTTCGCAACGCGGCCAGAGCGCGCAAACCGTCGCCGCGAGCAACGACGACGCAGCCGCCGCGCAAGCGGCGTATGGCGGTGTCGTCTCGGGTCAGTCGGAATCCGCGAGCCGGGTTGCCCTCGCGCCCCGCGACAATCTTTACGCACGTCATTGAGGCGCGCGGCCGGCCGCGGCAAGATCCCGGCCGGCTACGCATGCCAATGGCGGCATGATGGGCTTTGCCTGCCGGTCGGCTAGCCGAGCCGATCTCTGGCATGCTTGCGGGATCGCATCCGATAGACGGCGAGCCAACCACTGACGAAAAGGATTGGATTGACATGACGACGCAAACCGAAACCGCCATCCTGGCCGGCGGCTGCTTCTGGGGCATGCAAGACCTGCTGCGGCGCTACCCCGGCGTGCTGTCCACGCGCGTGGGCTACACCGGCGGCGACGTGCCCAACGCCACTTACCGCAACCACGGCACGCACGCCGAGGCGCTCGAGATCGTGTTCGACCCGAGCCAGATCAGCTATCGCAAGATCCTCGAGTTTTTCTTCCAGATTCACGATCCAACGACGAAGAACCGCCAGGGCAACGATACCGGCATGAGCTACCGCTCGGCCATCTTCTATCTCGACGATGAACAGAAGCGAGTGGCCGAGAACACCATCGCCGACGTCGAGGCTTCCGATCTCTGGCCTGGCAAGGTGGTCACCGAAGTCGCTCCGGCCGGCCCGTTCTGGGAGGCTGAGCCGGAACATCAGGACTATCTGGAGCGCATTCCCAACGGCTACACGTGCCATTTCGTCCGTCCGAACTGGAAGCTGCCGGAGCGCGGCTGACGGTTAAATTGAGCGCTAACGGTCGAGCATTACCGTGGCGCAATAAACGAAGAAGCCCGCGGACGACGTCCGCAGGCTTCTTCGTTTTGCAAGCCGCCTGACGATGCGCTCATGGATCGAGCGATCCGCCGCTCATCCCCCGTTCTGCACCGCTTTGACGAGATTGTTGCGCAGCGTCACGATTGCCTTCTGCACTTTCGAGAACTCATCCGGCGCAAGGCCGGTTGCCTCGACAAGGTCCATGTTCAGACCTTTTTCGCGCAGGCGCCGGCCGCTTTTCGTGAGACCCACCCGCACCTGACGCTCGTCTTCCGGGTCCCGCTGTCTTTCGACATAACCTGCCGCCTCCAGCTTCTTCAGGATCGGCGTGAGCGTGTTGGACTCGAGGAACAGCTTCTCGCCCAGACTGCTGACAGTCTGGTTGTCCTCCTCCCACAGCGCAATGATCGTGATGTATTGCGTGTAGGTCAGCCCCAGCTCTTCGAGAATCGGCTTGTAGGCCTTGCCGAATGCCAGGTTCGCGGAATAGACCGCAAAGCACAGAAAGTCAGAAAGCTTTACATCCGTGGAAGCGGGTTGGTCGGTCGATTTCATCTTCGTCCTCGTTGGGTAGAGGCTCACGCCTCGCTAACGGCATTATATATCGCATGCGATTAAATCGCGGTCGCTAAAATTGGCGAGCATGGCGGAGGAGCACTGACGATCGGCTTCAGCGTCCGCTTTGGCGCGAGTAAGCTACCAGCGCGGGCCATCATGCCCTTGAAAACGGCCGCCGCTGCGCCGACGCCTGAAGGTCCACACAGCATTCCCATAGGAGAACGTCTTGAAGCGGATCGTGGTGATCGGCGCAGGCTTCGCCGGACTGTGGAGCGCGATAGGCGCGGCGCGCAAACTCGATGAACTGCGCGTGCCCGCCGATCAGGTGGAAGTGGTCGTAGTCAACGGCGCGCCGTATCACAGCATCCGCGTGCGGAACTACGAACAGAATCTGGACGAGACGCGTGTGCCGCTCGCCGATGTTCTCGGGCCGATCGGTGTGCGGCTCGTCGAAGGCGACGTATCCGGCATCGATTCGGCAAACGGTCACATCACCGTTCAGACCCAAGGGCCGACGCAGACGCTCCCCTACGACCGGCTCGTTATCGCGGCGGGCAGTCAACTCGTCCACCCCGACATCCCCGGCTTGACCGAGCACGCGTTCGACGTGGATACCTTCTCAGGCGCAACGAAACTCGCGACGCACTTGCGGGGCTTGGCGTCGCTCGCGAATGCGGCGAGTCCGTTTACCGCCGTCGTGGTCGGGGCCGGCTTGACGGGTATCGAACTGGCTGCCGAACTGCCGGCGCGATTGCGCGGCATCGCGGGCGACGCGCATCGAGACGCCGTGCATGTCGTGCTGGCCGATCGCTCGGCGAAGATCGGCCAGGCGATGGGCGGCGCGCAGCCTGTCATCGAGCGCGCCATGGACGCTCTCGGCGTCGAGATGCTTGCCGGCGTATCCCTGCAGTCGGTGGACGCCGACGGCGTCGAACTCACGAATGGCAGGCGCATCGATGCGGCCACGGTGATCTGGTGCGGCGGCATGCGCGCGAACGCGTTGACCGCGCAAATCCCCGTGACACTCGATCCTTTTGGACGCCTTCCGGTAGATGCCTTCATGCGCGTGGAAAACGTCCCGCATGTATTCGCTGCGGGTGACTGCGCGCGCGTGTTGATCGACGGCGCGCGGCCATCGGTCATGTCATGCCAGCACAGCCGGCCGATGGGACGCTACGCCGGTCACAATGTCGTCTGCGATCTGCTCGGCAGCGAGATGCTGCCGCTTCATATCGACTGGTACACGACCATTCTCGATCTCGGTCCCTGGGGCGCCGCGTACACGGAGGGCTGGGACCGGCATCTCGTGTCCGAAGGCGACGCCGCCAAAGCGACCAAGCAGACTATCAACTGCATACGTATCTATCCGCCGCGCACGGGGCTGCGAGACGACATCCTGCAAGCCGCCGCGCCTGTCGTGCAGACACCGCCGCCCACTGCCGCGGCTCGTTGAACCTGCGGAGCCGCAAAACTGACGGCTCAATGTTCAAGCGGCGCCAGGGGATTCGAGCTGTGCTTCGATGGCCGCCTTATCGATCACCGACCACACCTGCTCGATCTTGCCATTGCGGAATTGATAGAACACGTTCTCCGTGAAGGAAACGCGCCTGCCGTTGACGGCGAGGCCGAGGAATGTGCCCTTTGGCGTACACACGAAGCCGAGCCGGCTGGCTATATAAGGCGGATCCGAAATCAACAACTGGATGTTGAAATAAAGGTCCGGAATTTCACGGAAGTCTCTCTCCAGCATCTCGCGGTAGCCCGATAAACCGATGCGCTGACCGTTGTAGTGCACGTCGTCGTCGACGTATTGCCCGAGGTTCGGCCAGTCCTGTTTGTTCAGGCAGCCGATGTAATCCCGGTAGAGTTTGTAGAGGTCAGGCGTGTCCACGGCAATGCTCCGTCCTTGTACAAGGTCCGTGCTGCGAGGCAGGAAGAATTGAAATTCTACCGCCGTGGATAACCGGCTCGGAAATCGCAGTTAGTACAACGTCAGGCTGCCGCGTCGACTTGCGCCCGCTGCTGGGTGGCGACCGCCTCCAGCACCGCTTGCACGACCCGCTCGACGCTCGGCCAGTTCCGCGCAGGTTCGCCCGCGACATATTGCTCAGCCGACACACTGCGATACGGCGGCGGATAACCCCAGATGGCATCGTGCCTGTCGGGTCGGGTGATGCTTCCGCCGATCACGGCAACGGTCGGACGGCGAAACGCGGCCGCGACGTGCATCAACATCGTCGAGTTCGTCAGCACGACGTTGGCCTCTTCAGCGAGAGCGAACATCACGCGCATCGGCACCTCGCCTGCCAGCGAGCGGACCGGCACGCCCGAACCCGCCGCGGCGATCGCCTCGGCGGCGCGCGGCTGATCCGCTTTGCTGCCGACAATCACGATATCGCACGCGTCGCCGGCTTGTTCCAGTGTCTGCGCGATCCGCGCGAGCGCGGCGCCCACCTGGCGCGCGTCCCATGCCTTGGTCGGCACACCGGCCCCGACGCCGACGATCAACCGCACGGTACGGCGCCCCGGCACGTTGCCCACATTCCACACCTGCGATGCGGCGGCACGCTCGTCGCCGGTCAGGAACAGTTGCGGGCGCGCTTCCGGCAGCGCCGTCGCGCCGAGCAGTTCGCCCTGCGCGAGCGCGGCGCGGCCGCATTGCCGGGCAGCGAATTCGATAAACGCCTGACACCCGCTCCAGCCGCCGCGATAGCCGCGCACGCCGATGCGATACCGCACGCCCGTGCGCATCATCAGCAGCGCGCCCATGTAGCTGCCGAGCACGTCGATACCCACATCGAAGCCGCCGCGCGCGCGCAGTGCGACGACTTGTGGAGACTTCCACAGAAAACGCAGCACGTTGCCGTGCGAGCGGTCCTCGACCAGCTTGTTGTTCCAGGGCGCGTCGATTTCGACGATTTCGTCGACGAAGGGATTGTTCTCGAGTATCGGACGCCCCCAACTGCCTACGCCGGCGATCAGGCGCGTCGTGGGAAAGCGCTTACGCAGCGCCTCGTAGAGCGGTGTGGTGGTGAGCAGTTCGCCGAAATCGTTCGGACGCAGCACGAGAATCTCGCGCGGCGTGTCGCGACTCGGATCGAACCGTTGCGGGTAGAAGCGGCCCATCAACCAGACCGGTGTTTCGATCAGCAGACTTTTCCAACCCATTGCTTCTCCAATGCGGCAGGCGGTGGCCGCCGTCGCCGCGCATCGGTTCGCGCCGGGCACAGGTACGCCGCAGGCGTGCCCGGATATCACGCCGATTGTGCATCGTTGCCGCAATGCGCTCTGTGGCCGGGCGTACAGAGACACACGATTGACGATTCACGCCGGCGTCCGGGCACGTCACGTGCTTCCGCATACGGGGCTATGAACCTGACAGCTAAACAGACAACAAGGAGCAGAAAATGAAAGCAAAAACACTCATCTGCGCGACCGCTCTCGCCGCCATCTGCGCGTCACAAGGCGCCTATGCGCAGATTGCCGGACTGCAACCGCTCGGCGGCACGGTCGAGCAAACCAATGCGCTGCTAAAGGGCTGGAGCGTGCGGCGCGCGCTTGTCGACGAGCCGGTCTACAACGATTTGAACGACAAGATCGGCAGCATCTACGACGTGATCATTTCGCCGGACCGTAAGGCGACGTATGCGGTCGTGTCGGTGGGCGGCTTCCTCGGCATGGGCAAGCACTATGTGGCGATTCCGGTCGATCACTTCGAGATCCGCGACGGCAATCTGTTCCTCGCAGGCGCGACGAAAGATGCGCTGAAGTCGGTGCCTGAGTTCGAATACAACAAGCTCGAAAAAGCCACCAAGCCGCGCAAGGTCAAGGCGGAATAATCGACGTGACATGCGCTGTTGCGTGCGTGAGACCGCTCACGTTCGCAACAGCCTTGCGACGGCTCGCGTTCTAGTGATTCGCGGCCGTGACAAGCTGCAGCGGAGTTTCGATCACACTCGACAATTCGCTCTGCTTCCTCTGTTCGGTCACCGCCTTCAAGGCCACATCGACACCGAATACGGCTTGCCGCGCGGCGAACTGATTGACCGTGGCCAGCACGCGGCCATCGGCGATCAACGGCTTGATCGCGTCGATATCGTTGTAGCCGGTGACGTACACGCCGCCGGTTCTGCCCGCATCGCGAATCGCGTCGACCGCGCCCATTGCCATGTTGTCGTTGCCGCACATCAGCCCGCGGATCTGCGGATGCTCGCTGAGCATCTTCGAAGCGGCGTCGCGGCCCTTCCCATACTCCCAGTCGCCGGTCTGAACCGCGACGATGTTGATCCCCGCGGCATTCATCGCATCCCGGCAACCGTCCGTGCGTTGTTGTGCATTGCGATCGGCTGAACTGCCTTCGATAACGCCCACCTGATCGCCCGTCTTGAGCCGCTCCGCCAGATAGTTGCTCACCTGCTGCGCGCCCTTGCGATTGTTCGGGCCGACGAACGGCACGGAAATGCCGGCCGCATCCTGAAACGCCTCGTCGAGCGGATTGTCGATCGAAACCACGATGACGCCCGCCTTGATCGCGCGCGCGACCACCGCCGTCAGCGCCTTCGAATCGGTCGGGGCAATGACGATCGCGTTCATCTTCGCCTTGATCATCTCCTCGACCATGCGGATCTGCCCGGTCGTGTCGCTTTCGGTGGCCGTGCCGCGCACCGTCAGATCGAATTGCGAGGCGTAATGCTGCTGGTAGTTCTGCGCGGCGCTCGCCATCGCCATCGTAAACGGGTCGCCGAGCGACTTCAGCACGAGCGCGATCTTGAGCTTGCCGCCCGGCGTAACCGCTGCATCGGCCGCGCCGCCGATGCCGGCCGCGGCCAGCGCGCCGGCAATCATCACCCGGCGACGCATCCTCCAGGACGACATGCTTCGCGGCGTCTTCTGCATCATCGAATCTCTCCTTCTGGGCCACGCTGACGATTCGTAGTATTGCAGTCGAACGAAGGGCGGCCGTAACGCAACCCGCCGTTCATCGATCGCCCAACAGCGCCAGCAAACGCGCGGTGATCTCATCGAACAACGGCCGGCTGTCGATCGCCTCGCTCAAGCAATTGTCCTTCAACTCCACGAGGAGAGCGCGAATGTTCGCCGACGCCTCCGGCCAATCGCATCGTTCGAGCAACTCTTCGAGCAGACAACCGTAGGCTCTGACTTCGAGGCGCTGAAGCGCGAGGCCGATGCGCCGATCGCTCAAAGCATAGAACGACGCCGCGCCGAAATCGCCCAATAACGCACGCCCCTGTCCGCCGTACAGGATATTGTGCGCGTACAGATCGCCGTGCATGATGCCTTGCTCGTGCAAATGACACGCCGCCGACGCGATACCGTACGCAATGCCCAACGCCGAAGGCATATCGAAGCGTGTGTCGGCGTCATAGATATCGCGCGTGCAGGATTCGAGACTCGGCGGACCGGCAAGGTTGGTGAAGTGCGGATCGATCAGTTCCATCACGAGGCCGTGCGTGCCGGCGGGATGATCCTTCACTTTCCCCGCCACCGGGATCAGGTTCGTATGATCGCCCGCGCGAATGCAGGCTGCCATTTCGCAGTCGGGCAATCCGTCGCTGGTCACCGCGCCCTTGAACAGTTTCACCGCGACAGAGCGGGACGCACCGTGCCGACCCGCCAACCCCGCGCGATAGATGACACCGGAGGCGCCCTCGCCTAACGGCGCGTCGAGTTTCAAGTCGCCCCACGCTATCGCGGCGCTCGGCGTGTCGGTGAGCGCCGCCGCCTCGAGCGCCTCGCTGAACGGATTGCCGGCGTACGCCAGCCAGGACAGCCGCGGCAGACGCAGCAACCAGTCAGGAAGTCCATCGAGCTGATTCGCGGCGAGCCGCAGCAGTTCGAGCTGCGAGCAGGCGGCCAATTCCTCGGGAAGCGTTCGCAGACGATTGCCCGCCAGCATCAGCTTTTGCAATTGGGAACAGCGGCCAATTTCGGCCGGCAACACTTCGATCTCGTTGTCAGTAAGGATCAACCAGCGCAATTGCGGGGGCAGCGCTTTGCCTAATACATGCCGGATGCGGTTGGCCTTGAAGCCGACCATGCTCAATTGCGAACACTGCCCCAGCACCTCGGGCAACTCGGTGAACGGGTTATCAGAGCCGAAGAGAATGCGCAGCTTGCGCAGACGTGGCAGATCGTCGGGCAGCGACGTGAGCGCGTTGCCCGACAGGTCGAGAACTTCCAGCGTGTCGGCGAGGTCGAAAATCTCGCGCGGAAATTCAGTCAGGCCGCAAGCCAGTTTCAGCCGGCGCGTGCCCGCGAGCTGGCCGGCCCGCAAATGATCAAGTGTCGTTGTCACAGTCGTGGAAGAGAGGTCCGGTTGCCAGTGCGCTTCAAATCGAAGGTATCAATTCTACTGAGTCACGAGCCTCGCGCAAAAACGGTTGAAAGGGTTGTACAGTGATGCATCGTCCCGTCCAGAACAACGCGCCGCCGACCGACATCGGTCGCGAGAAATTGGACAGCAAGATTCGGAGCGCAGGCAGAGAGAGCGAGGCTCACACTGTCGGATATTCGGCGCGCACGGCGCGCGTATTCGCAGACTCGCCTTGCGCGCATCTGTGCCTCCAACCAGTCAGGAGCAAGCAAAGTGACATACGCCTACAAGTTGATGGACTCGCCCGTCGGCCAGCTGAAACTCGTTGCAAACGGCGAGCGCCTCGCCGCCATTCTGTGGGAGCACGACAAGCCGAACCGGGTGCGTCTCGGTGAGCTGATCGAAGCGAATGACCGGCCTGTGCTGATCGAAACCGAACGGCAGTTGAACGAGTATTTCGCCGGCACGCGGCATGAGTTCGACCTTCCGCTGACCTTCCAGGGAACGGACTTTCAGAAGCAGGTGTGGGCCGCGCTGTTGACCATCCCGTTCGGCCAGACGCGCAGCTACTCGGAAATCGCGACGCAGATCGGCAACGTCAATGCGGTGCGGGCGGTCGGCGCGGCGAACGGCAAGAATCCGATTTCCATCGTGGCGCCGTGCCACCGGGTGATCGGCGCGTCCGGCGATTTGACCGGCTTTGCGGGGGGATTGGCGAACAAGATGCTGCTGCTGTCGCTAGAAGCCGGGCAGACTTCGTTCGAAGCGGAAGCGGACGGGCAAACAGACATGTTCGCGCTCGAACAAAGGGCGACGGTCAAGACTCAGGTCAAATCCGAAGCCCAGACGAAACCCGCGCGCCACGCGCCGAGTCGCGGCACGCAAGCGTCATTGTTCGGAAATTGACCGGATGGAGGCATGGTCCGCGATGGCAGATGACTTCCACTGCGGACTTTCACTGCGGACTTTCACTGCCTCGCGTTGAACGCTTCGTGATAGACCGCATTACCGTGCGCATAAAGCATCTATCCTTAAGAAGCCCTTTGGGCGTCAACAGGAGGATGACATGCGCATGCTTCTCAACATACGAATCCCGCACGAACCGTTCAACACCATGGTGCGCGAGGGCACCGTCGGGCAAGTGATCGGGAAAATACTGGAAGAAATAAAACCGGAGGCCGTCTACTTCACCGAGCAGAGTGGCACGCGCGGTGCAGTCGTCGTGGTGGATATCGACAACGCGTCGGCGATTCCCGCACTTGCGGAGCCGTGGTTTCTGAAATTCAACGCCGACTGCGAATTGCGCATCGCGATGCTGCCGGAAGATCTGCAGAAAGCCGGACTGGAGAACCTCGGCTCGAAATGGAAATAGCGCTTGCCATCGGCGGCTCGCGACGTGGACCGCCGGTGGTTGCAAAAACAAACAAACAAGCAACCGGCAGCAGCGCTGCTGTGATCAGCCCAGTTCGAATGAAGTCACGCCGAACACGCGTTCAATAGATATGGCGGGCTGCTCCCGCGTATACATCCGCGCGGTTTCGAACACGCTCGTCATGCCATGCCGCTCGGCCAGCGCAATCGCATCCGCGTTGATCTCGGGCACATCGACGAAAAACACCTCGCCCGCAATGCTCGACGTCAACGCCGAGAACAGGCGAGCAGCAATCTCGTTGCTATCGGCGAAAAGCGGGCCGATCTTGTAGCCCGTCAAACAACGCCGCAACACGCCGTAGCCCGCCACCTGCCCGTTGCGCACTGCCACTCGCGCCACTCGCGTCATCACGCCAGGCTGCGCGAGCCACGCCGCGAGAAAGCGCTCGCGCGCTGCGGGAAAGCATTGTCGATCGTAGTCGTTCAGCGATTCGAAGGGCAGCGCCGAGGCATGCAGCAAGTCGGCGTAAGGCTCGCCCTGAACGATGTCTTGCGCGACGCCCTGAAAGCGAATGTTGCGATAGGCCAGCTGAAAACCGGACTTTCTGTAGTTCGCCTGTTGAGCGACCACGCCGTCCAGACCGACATTGCGGTTTCGCAAATAGTCCATACCGTGCTGCCAGACGCGCATGCCGAAGCCTCGACCGCGAAACGCCGGTTTCACGATATAGAGGCCGATAAAGCCGAAGTCCTCTCCATACGCGACAGCGGATAGACACGCCACCGGTTCGCCGCGCCATTCGCCGATGGAAAACCCGCGCGGGTCGGCCGCACGAAAGCTCTCGGCATCGTGCAAGCCGGGGTTCCATCCTTCCTGCGCGGCCCATTCGACGGCCAAGGCGACGTCCCCGGCCGACATCGTGCGCACGACGAAATCGCCAGATTCGCTCACGACCGTTTCGCCCATTGCTCCTCCAGCATCGCCGCCGCGGCCGTGGCCGCGACCTGGCAACCGAGAACGATGTGCGCCTCGGCCGTATCCTCGATGAAATCGTGACTCACGCCGCCAATGCTCGGCACGAACATCATGCAAGCCGGCATGCAGCGCGCGATGACCTGCGCGTCGTGCGCGGCGCCGCTCGGCATGCGGATCCATTGGCCGGGCGCCACCGCTTCGGCGGCGCGGGCGAGATGGTCTGCGAGCGCTGTGTGCATGGTCACAGGTTGCATCGGCTCGTCGATGGTCGTCAGCTCGACGCCGATCGAGCTGCGCGCGTTGAAGTCGCGTACCAACTCGGCGAGCCTGTCTTCCATCGCCTGCAAACGCGCGGCGTTCGCGTCGCGGAATTGCAGGTACATCTGCGCTGCGCCAGGCACGACGCTCAGCGAGCCGGGGTCGAGGTCGATGCGGCCCACCGTCCAGACGGTGTCGGCATCCGCGAGCTGCGCGAACGCTTCGTTCATCTGCGGGATAAAGGCGACCAACGCGGCGCCGGCGTCGCGGCGGATCGCCATGGGCGTCGTGCCGGCATGGTTGCGCTGCCCCGTGAAGCGCAGCCGCAATTCGCGAAGCCCGACGATCGTGGTGACGACCCCGATGGATTGGCCGGCCGCTTCCAGCCGGCCGCCCTGCTCGATATGCGGTTCGAGATAGGCGACCTGTCGGCCCGGCTCGAAGCGCGCACGCGGCCGCCCGGCCAGACCCGCGGCGGCGAGCACGTCTTCGAGACGCTGGCCTTGCCGATTCGTGGCGTCGCGAATCGTCTCGTCGACGTTCTCGCCCACGAAACTGCGGCTGCCGAGCAGGCCGGAAAACGTGCCTTCTTCATCGATCCACGATCCGACGTCCACCGCGAGGTGACGCGTCGCCTCGTTTTCCGCGAGCGCGCGTGCAATCTCCAGCCCGTAGATCACACCCATTGCGCCGTCGAGCCAGCCGCCGGTCGGCTGCGTGTCGGTATGCGAGCCGATCACGAGCGCGGGGCCGCTTTTGCGCGAGCGTCCGAACACGGTCCCTACGCCGTCGATCGCGGCCTCGAGTCCCGCCTCCGTCATGCGTCCGGCGAGCCATTCGCGCGACGCCAGATCCACCGGCGAAAGCGCCAGCCGAACGACGCCTGGGCCGGTGGCGCCGAAACTGCGTAGTTGCTTGAGATCGCTCAGCAACCGGTCCGGATCGATCCTCACCACGTTCTCGTCTCCTTTGAATATCGGTTCATGATGCCCTGCTGTATCGACAGATTACATGGCCTAAGCATTTCCTAAGGTTGGCCCGTTACCATCCTTCGACATCGACGCGCCGGAGCGGCGCCGGCATTCATCGAAAAATACACTCTATGCAGACACTTGAAGCGTTCAACCAGGCGCTTTTCCTCATGATCGACGCGACGCTATCGACACCGGCATGGTGCATCGACCTCGCACGCTCGATCGCAGACTACCTCATTTATCTCGTGCCGCTATGCCTGACCGCAATGTGGCTCTCCGGCGACGAACGTCAGCGCGAAACAGCCCTGCGCGCGTGCTGCGTGACGCTCCTCGCGCTCGGCATCAATCAGCTCATCGGCCTCGCGTGGCCACAACCGCGGCCGTTCGTGCTGGGCATCGGCCATACGTTTCTCGATCATGCACCGGACCCCTCGTTCCCCAGCGATCACGGGACGATCTTCGCGAGCATCGCGCTGACCCTGCTTCTCGGCGGCGTGAAACGGTACGGCTCGCTCATCGTTCTGTCCGGGCTCGCGGTTGCCTGGGCGCGCATCTTTATCGGCGTTCACTTTCCGCTCGACATGGCGGGCGCTGTCGTCGTGGCGGCCGTGGCTTTCATGCTGGTCGCGCCGCCGTGGCGGCTCGCCGGCCCGAGCATGACGCGCGGACTCATCGCGCTGTATCGCAAGTTGCTGGCGTGGCCGATCGAACGCGGCTGGTTGTCGCTCTAGACGATGATTCGACGCGCAACCGCGAGTTCACGCACGTCGTGACTACGCGCCATCCTATCGCGTCAACGCTCCGAAAATCGCTCGGCGAGATGTCGTAAGCGCGGCGAAAATGCGCGGGTGGCGTGCGCTTAAAAATTGGCGAAAAACGCCCGCGCCGCCACCATGCAGAACGACGCGACCAGCTCACCGTGATACGCCCGCAGCACGGCTGAGGCGCCGCCGTCGGCCGCACCGCGGGCCACGGCCTGACTCGCGACCTCTGCCTTCGCGCCTGCAAAACCCCGCTTGACGCGCGCATACGGATCGCCGGGCCCGACGACAGGAGAGTCCACATCCAGCACGGACGTGAGCCCCGCGGGCACGTTGGCGTTCTGCCAATGCGCCTGCTCGATGCGCGCGTTGAAAAAGAACACCGTGGGATCCGACGCGCCGCCGCACATCAGAACGGGCGCACGCGGCACCCAGTTGCGCAAGTCGTTGCGCTTGAACGCCTGGCGCAACGGATGCAGCGGATTCGCTGCCGGTTTCATCGCAAGCGTCGGGTTGGGAAACGCGCCATCGGGGTTGGCGGCGGCGTCCTCCAGCAAGGTCAGGCGATAGGCGTTGCGCACGAGGTTGGCATCGCCGAAGCCCACGGCAAAGAGCGGTTTCAGGAGCGGCGGCGTCAAAGGCGGTGAAGCGGGCGGCGTGATCGAGGCGTACTGCGGTGCGGGCGGCACGCTGTTGAAGAGATGCGCGGACGGCAGTTTGCCCGTTCTGAACAGCTTGTCGAGCGGCTGCAAGCTCGGCAGCAGCGTTTCGATAGCCGGAGCGTAAGCCGCTTCATAGAAGTCGCCGGGCTGACGGTAGATATTCCCGTAGGCATGCTGATAACCCGTCACGATCAGCGTCGAGAAGAGCGTGGCGCCCAGGTTGACCTCGCCTTCGATAAGCGCGTCGGCGGTGGCTGCAAGTGCGTACGGCCCCGAACCCGGCGCGGACGCCGTCACCTTGACGCCGGCCGCCTGCAGCGCCCGATGCGTCGCCATTGCCACGAAGCCGCCTTGCGAATAGCCGGTGACGAACAACTTGCCGTTTTCGCGCGTGCCTGCTTCGGCTTTCATGTCGGCTAGCGCCGCGCGTGCCGCGCGCAGCGAGTCGATCACATCGGCGGATTGCTGGTCGGCATTGAGATACGGGTGGTAAGGGAGATCGGAGCCGGCGTAGCCCGCATAGTTGGTCGCCACCACGATATAGCCTTGCGCCGCATACATCGCCGCTACGCTGATGCCTTCCCCGGCGCCGTCGCCGTTGCCCGGGTCCGTTCGTGTGATATCGGCGAGGTTGTAGTTGCGGTACGCGGTAGTGCCGTGCGCATAGAGCATGAGCGGCAGCGATCCGCCGCATGTCGCCGAACTTCCTGACGGAATCATCAACGCGCCGCTCGCCTGAGTAGGCTCGCCCGCGCCGCCGATGGTCCGGTAGCGAAAGCTCACGATCTCGACGCCGCACGCGGGCGCGCCTGCTATTCGCACGAGTTGCCGGCCGCCCGCGCTCGACGTCAGCAATTTCGCAAACTCCGTGGCGCTCAGCTTCAACGTGACGCGATGATCGAGAAGCTGGCCGCGGCCATTGCACGCTTCACCGCATTGGGAATCGGCGGGCGCACCTGCACACGCGCCCAAAATGCAACATGCCAGCAACCCGAGGGCCGCGTTTCGGATAGCTATCCACATGTGAGGCTCCGTCTTGTTGGTATGACGACGAGTGGCGGCCTTGCAGAGTGACAGGAGTATAGGTAAACCCGCCGGCTCAGCGCGGCTCGGCACTGACATGCGCCATCAACTCGTCGGCTCTCGACAGAAACAGCTTCAGCACCGGCGATGTATTCGACCTGCTATAGCCGATCACGAGATCGACGGTCGGCGTCTCGCCTTCCAGCGGCCGGCTGACCACCGACCACGGCAGCAGGTTGGTCGCATACTCGGGCATCAACGCGAGCCCGCGCGTGGAGGCGACCAGCGACATCGCCATGGCCAGGTTGTCGACGTCATGCCCGGGCGCGACCGTGATGCCGTTTTCGTCCAGATAGCGCTGGATCACAGCGTGCAGCACGCGCGCCTTGTTCGACGCCATGATGAAGGTCTCGCCGGCGAAATCCCCCGGGCGGATCGCGCTGCGTTCGGTGAGGCGATGGTCGCTCGGCATGAGCACGATCAGCTTCTCCCTACTGACCACCCGATAGTCCAGATCGAAACCCGGTTCGGCACGCAGAAACGCAAGGTCGAGCTTGCCGCGCGCGAGTGCGTCCGCGAGGTCTGGCGAATAGTGGCTCGACACCGTGACGTCGATATTCGGCAGTTCATCGCGCAACACCTGCATGGCGCGCGGCAGCCACGTCATTTCCTGGCCGGTCAGAAATCCCAGCGCGAAAACCTGCTTGGAGGGCCGCGCCGCTCGGCGCGCGGCTTCGATAGCGGCGTCGACTTGCGAGAGCGCTAGCCGCGCGTGGTCGAGGAAGGCTTTGCCCGCCGCGGTCAACTCGACGCCGCGCGCGCTGCGGCTGAACAACTCCGCGCCGACCTCGTCTTCCAGATCGCGAATCTGGCGGCTCAGCGACGGCTGCGACGTATGCAGACGCCGTTCCGCCGCCACCGTCAGGCTGCCCGTTTCGGCGACGGCCACGAAGTACCGCAGATGTCGAAGCTCCATAAAACCTCTGTGAGTCTTCCCGCGAATGGTATGCCTGACAGGCATGCCCGTCAGCCTACAAAGTCTTTTTCCTTTGCGCAAGCCCCCACTACATTACCCCTCATGCAGCGCAATTAAAGACCGCTAAACCAGCTACACGGCCTTTCGACACGCGCCCGCCCTCATACCTTTCTTCTATATCGCCAAGGAACCGAAAATGAACACGACAGTTGTTTCGAGCGACACCGCCGCGTCCCGCCACACCCACCAGACCGCGCCGACCCGCTACGTCGACGCAAACGGCATCCGCTTCGCCTACCGCCGTTTCGGCAAGACGGGCGGGGTGCCGCTCGTGTTCAACATCCATTTCACCGGGACGATGGATCACTGGGATCCGGCCGTGACCGATGGCCTCGCGCAGGGTCGCGAAGTCATCCTGTTCAACAACGCCGGCATTTCGAGCACGTCCGGCGAGGTGCCGGAGTCGATCGAAGAAATGGCGGCCAACGCCGCCGCGCTCATCAAGGCGCTGGGCCTCCAGCAAGTCGACGTGCTGGGCTTCTCGATGGGGGGCCTGATCGCGCAGACACTGGCAATCGCCGAACCGGCCCTGGTGCGCCGCGTGATCCTGGTCGGCACCGGTCCGCGCAGTGGCGAGGCGATGCAATCGCTGACGCCCGAGGCTCAGGAGATTTTCAGCGCGGCGTATGCGCGCCCGGATCATCTGTGGCTGCGTGTGCACTTTTCGCCTTCGGATGCGAGCCAGACCGCCGGCCGCCGTTTCCTGCAGCGCTTCCGCCAGCGTAGCGAAGGACGCGACCCCGAGGCCAACGAGAAGGTCGCGCCGGCCCAGCTCGCCGCGCTCGCCAAATGGGGCGCGCCGCGTGAGAACCCTTTCGAGTATCTGAAGGCCCTCAGGCAGCCGACGCTCGTCGTCAACGGCGACCACGACGTGATCATCTATTCGATCAACTCGTGGATTCTTCAGCAGAACCTGCCGAACGCGCAATTGATCATCTATCCCGATGCCAACCATGGTTCGCTGTACCAGTATCCGGAGCGTTTTGTAGCCCACGCCGCGCAGTTCCTCGGCGACAGCGGATCCGCGGTATGAGCGTACGGCCCTGCGTTCACCACCTTGATTGCCTTGCACTCGAATCAACTCGAAGGAGTTTCACCATGAACGACCTTACAGGCAAAACCGCGCTCGTCACGGGCGCTTCACGCGGCATCGGCCGCGCCAGTGCTCTGGCGCTCGCCAGGGCCGGCGCCCAGGTGCTGGTTCACTACAGCAGTGGCGAAAAAGAGGCAGATGCCGTGGTCGCGGAAATTCGCGCGGCCGGCGGCAATGCGCAGAAAGTCGCCGCGAATCTGCGCGCAGCGGACGGCCCGCATACGCTCGCCAAACAGGTGCGCGCCGTGATCGGCCATCGGCTGGATATTCTCGTGGCGAACGCGGGGATTTCGAAGGGCGTCAGCATCGAGGACACGACCGTCGAAGACTTCGACGATCTGTTCGCCGTGAACGTGCGCGCGCCTTACTTCCTCGTGCAGCAGTTGCTGCCGGTGATGTGCAAGGGCAGCAGCGTGGTGCTGCTGTCGTCGCTCGCGGCGCGCGCCGCAGTCGGCACGCTGTCGGCCTACGCCGCCACCAAGGGCGCGGTCGATACGCTCGTCAAGCATTTCGCTGCCGCGCTCGGTGAACGTGGGATTCGTGTGAATGCGGTCGCGCCGGGTGTGGTCGAAACCGATATGTCGAACTTCACCAAGACCGACACGGGGCGCGCGGCGACGCTGGGTATGCAGGCGCTCAAGCGTGTGGCGCAGCCGGATGATATCGGCGGCGCCGTGGCCTTTCTGGCCTCGGATGCGGCGCGGTGGGTTACCGGCGAAACGTTGCATGTCGACGGCGGTTCGAAGCTTTAAACCCGTGAATGCGATTCCGTTTGCGATCGCGCCGGGAAGAGTCTGTGGCGCGCCGCCCATGCATGGCGGCGCGCGTTAAGGCTTCGCCGGCGCGATTCGGTGCACGCCTCAAGCGGCAAGCGAGCCACTTACTTCCACAAAGTGCGGCCGAAAAACGTCAGCGTGCGATCCCAGGCCAGTTGCGACCACACCGGATCGAACTGCGTCCTCGGAATACGGCCGGGGCCGACCGCCGTTTCGTTCGCGAACGCATGGTGTGCGAGATAGCGATGAAACTCGACGTCGACATTCGCTTCCTTCAGTTTGCTTTCCAGCGCGTCGACCGTTTCAGACACGAAGAAATCATCTTGCGTCGCCCAGTGACCGATCAGCGGCACCTTGATTTTCGATGCGTCGATATATTCCAGCGGCGGGAAGCCATACCAGACCACGCCGGCGGACAATTCAGGAATATTGCACAGCGCCAGCAAGGTCAGCGCGCCGCCCATGCAAAAGCCCGTCACGCCGACCTTCGTCGCGTGCTGCTGCAGATACTGGACGGCGCCGCGCACATCCTGCGTGGCGGCGTCGCCGAAATCGAGCCCGTCGAGCAGATGGTGGGCTTCCTCCTCTTCCACCGTCGTCTTGCCTCGGAAGAGATCGGGCACCAGCGCCAGGTAGCCGCACTGCGCGAGCCGGTCGGCCACGCCGCGAATCTGATCGTTGACGCCCCACCACTCCTGAATCACGACGATGGCGGGCGCTCCCTCCAGCTTCTGCGGCTTGGCGAGATAGCCCTGGATCTGCTGGCCGTCGGGCCGGCTAAAGGTGATCATCGAACCTGCTGTCTGAGTCATCAGTTGCTCCTCGAAGTAGACGAAAGCGCTAGCATAGTCCCGACGTGGCAGGTTCTGCTTGCCCGCTGCCGCGACAGGCTGGCCGATATGAACAGCGGACGCGCCGAGCCGACGAACATGGAGCCGCGCGCTTCGATGGCGGCCCGGTCCAGTTCGCAGTTCTCCGCGAATCGGAGAAGTCGTGATTGAAGGCCGTGGCCTCACCCATGTTTCAAGCGTCGTGCCGCCCGACACGCACCCTGCAGGTCTGATGTCACTCGGCAGAGTCAGCAACTGGCCGCTCTTCGTCTTCTATCGAGGTGCCGAGCTCACGCGCCTGTCGGAATAAGGTGCTGCTTCAATTGCGAAGAGATCTGCCTCGCCGGTTCTTGCGACGGTTCGTGGTCGCGCGTACAGACTGTCGATTGACTCCTGTGGTTTGGTTGAGCGCGTCGATTCACCGGCATTCAATAGATATAGCCGTCAAGTCAAGCCGCGCGTGGAGAAAGCCGCAATGATGAGTACATGGTTGCACAATCTGCCGATATGGCTGATGACACTCGTCGCCTTCGGCGCCACATTTCTCGTCGGCGCAGCGCTTCATGTCATCACTGCCATGCTCGCCGGCGGCCAGCATGGCCGGTCATACGGGGCGATTTCCCCCGCCTTGCTTTCTCCAATCGGCATTATCTTCGGTCTCTTCATCGCATTTACTGCCGCACAAGTCTGGAACGACACGGCGCGCGCCAATGCCGCGGTCAACACGGAAGCCGGTGCGCTACGCTCGATCGTTGTCATGTCCGCCGTTCTGCCGCAAGAATCACAGGTCGAGTTGCGAAAGCTCATACGAGACTATATTCAATACACGGCGACGACCGAATGGCCGCTGATGGCGAGGGGAGTCGTTACGCTCAACGTCAGTCCTCCGTCGTTGAACAGGGCAATTCAGTCCACGCTTTCCCTCGCGGTGAATACGCCCGGACAGGAGACAGCACAGCGCGAGGTGGTGGCATCCTTGCGACAGGCGCTCGAAGCCCGTCGCGAGCGGATTCTGATTAGCCGAACCCAGGTAAGCGGTGTCAAATGGGCATGCCTGATATTTTTGGGCGTGTGCCTGCTGTTCGCGATCGCGTTGGTTCATGGTGAAAACCGGCTGGCATCAGCCGTGGCAATCGGTCTGTTTTCCGCTGTATTCGCAACGACCATCCTGCTGATCCTTGCTCACGATCGGCCCTTTACCGGGGAGATCGCCCTGACGCCCGAACCGCTTCTGCAAGTGATCCCCGCAGAGCGCTGACCCCTGATTTAATGATGATAGGTCTTGAGGTCCGGAAACTATTCAAAACCGATCGGCGCGTTCTCATCGAGAGATGAAGCAGGAATGTTACAAGGGTAGACGCACTGACAGGTCGAGCGATTCCGATCTCAGGCAAGCATCTTGCTGCTCTCACCGAAGATAAGTTGTACATCTTCAACGTCCGGAGCGCGGGATGCGTCAATTGAACCGCTTTGCCTTATTCATGCTGCTGCCGCTCGCCGCGTGCGCGGCGGGACCGTCGAGTCCCGCCGATACCGGCTTTGGCCCGTCACCGCTATTGCCCGCGCCGGAATCGTCGCTAATGACCACGGTCAATATCGCGCCCGTCCGGGCGCCGGCTGCCGGCTTTCTCCCAACCGCGCCAAACGGGTTTGTCGTGACGCAATTCGGCCGCGGACTGACTCACCCGCGCTGGCTCTACACACTGCCGAACGGCGACGTGCTCGTGGCGGAAAGCAATGCACCCGAGCAGCACGACGAAGGCAGCGGCATATTCGGCTGGGTTAGAAAACAGGTCATGAAACGCGCGGGCGCCGGCACGCCGAGTCCCGACCGTATCGTGATGTTGCGCGATACGACCGGCAGCGGCGTCGCCGATCAGCAGACCGTGTTTCTCAGTGGCCTGCACTCGCCGTTCGGCATGGCGCTGATCGGCAATCAGCTCTATGTCGCCGATACCGACGCCATTCTGCGCTTCGACTACACGCCCGGCGCGACCCGCATCGACACGCCCGGCGTGAAGGTAGCCGATCTGCCGGCTGGGCCGATCAATCATCACTGGACCAAAAACATCCTGGCTGATCGCTCGGGCAAGCATCTCTACGTGACGGTGGGATCGAACAGCAACGCGGGAGAAAACGGCGCCGACGCCGAAGCGGACCGCGCACGGATTCTCGAATTCGACGTGGCGTCGGGCCAGATGCGGCCCTTCGCGACAGGCTTGCGCAACCCCAACGGAATGTCGTGGCAGCCCGACAGCGGCGCACTGTGGACAGCCGTCAATGAGCGCGACGACCTGGGCAACAACCTCGTGCCCGATTACATGACGGCCGTGAAAGACGGCGCGTTCTACGGCTTTCCCTACAGCTATTACGGCCAGCATGTCGACACGCGCGTCAAACCTCAGCGCCCCGACCTAGTCGCCACGGCCATCGCACCGGACTATGCGCTGGGCAATCACACGGCATCGCTCGGGCTGGTTTTTTACGATCGGACGCTGTTCCCGGCGCATTACCGAGGCGGTGCTTTCGTCGGTCAGCATGGCTCGTGGAATCGCAAGCCGTATAGCGGCTACAAGGTGGTGTTCATTCCATTCGTTAAGGGCCAACCCGCAGGCGCTCCGGAAGATTTCCTGAGCGGTTTTCTGACCGCCGACGGTCACGCGGTCGGTCGGCCGGTCGGTGTCGCGGTGGATAAGCGTGGGGCGCTGCTGGTGGCGGACGACGTCGGCAATGCGGTCTGGCGTGTGGCGCCGCGTAACGATACCGGCGCGGCAGCCGGCACGCCGCCGGCGCAATGACAGCGGATTCGCCAAACGCTTATCGGCAGCACAGCGGCAATCACTCCACCGCAGCAAGTTAGAACCGCTCCAACACACCAAGCTGCACGCCCTTGACCGGCGCGCCGGGATACGAGACCGGCAGCCCGGTCACGTTGACGCCGCGCAGGGTGAAGCTGGCATTGTCGTGATTGGCCAGATAGGCCCCGCTGAAATAGAACAGCAGACTCCGCGAAAAGTTATATTCGAATGCCACGCTGAACTGGTCGGCGCTCGCGCCCGCGCCGGTATAGTCGCGCACGTGCGCATAGCCCAGCGACGCGCGAGCACTCGGAGAAAAACTGTACTGCGCCGAGAGCGATCCGCCCGCGCCGTGATAGAGCGGCGTGCCGCCATCGCCGTTGAAGAACGCGAGCCACACGCGCACCTTGTCGATCGCGTAGGTCGCGCCGCCGAGATTCGCCCGCAGCGCGCCCGCGCCGTGCGTCTGCTGTCGCGCGTAGAGCAGCCTGAAGTTGTCGAGCTGATAGGCGGCGGTCACATAGTATCCGTCGATGCCGTTGCCGTCCTTCTCCGACGGATCGCGCGTGGCCGTCATCACCGTCGCGCTGAAGCCGCCGACGACCGGCGAGAAATACGCGATCGCGTTGCTGGCGTACGGCGTGATCTTCGACAGGTTGTTCAGTCCGGACGCGATCGTGCCGGCGCCGAACGCATCGAGGTCGCCCTTGAACGGGATATAGATGGGCGAATATTGCCGGCCGAAACGCAGTTCGCCCCAGCCGTTGCGCGCGCCGATCCACGCCTGTCTGTTGAATAGAACTCCCGGAGCCTGAAGCGTGCCGTCGACCGAGCTAAAGCCGTTTTCCAGCGTGAAGATGATATCGGTGCCGTTGCCGAGCGGCTCGCTGCCGCGCAAGCCGACGCGCGAACCGCGATAGGCACCCGAGTCCAGACGTGGAGTCCAGCCGGAGCCCGGGTCGGTTATTTCGAGGCTGGTGTCCAGCACACCGTACAGCGTGACGGCGCCCGCGCCGCCATCGGAGGCCGCCACGCTCTGCAAGCAAAATAGCAGCGCCGCGCTTGCCACGCCCGCGCGCCAGCCCACGCGACGGCTCCAGCCGGCGATCTGCGCCACAAGATCCCAGGTTCGTCGCGGCTTGTCGAGTTGAGTTTTCGCGGCACCGACCAGATGCAGTCCTCCATAGGCACGTCGAACGTGTGTTCCGGAATGAGGACGTCCATCGCCGCATCACGAGTGGAATGTGAACGGGTGTTGAACGGCTCAGCAGCGAACATAACAGACCTGAGCCGGTTTGCAATTGTCAGCGCTGTGAATTCTGAGCGTTCAGGCGCGCGCGGCACCGCATAACGTTCAAACGACGGCTCAAACGACGGCTGCAAATCCGCGCGCTTCTTCCGCTGCCGGCCTACGGACTCGCAACAGCCCGGCCGCTTCGTCGGCACCATGCTGCTGCAAGTTGAACTGGCTGATCGACACCTGCAGCAGCCTCGCCTGTTCGGTGAGCGTCTGCGCCACCGCCGCGGCCTGCTCGACCAGCGCCGCGTTTTGCTGCGTCACGCTATCCATCTGCGCGACGGCGTCGCCGACCTGATCGATGCCGGCGCTTTGCTCGGCGGCGGCCGCCGCGATATCGCGCATGACGCCCGACACTTTCGCAATGGCCTCGCGCGCGGAGTGAATCGTCGCGCCGGTTTGCCCGACGAACTCGGCGCCGGTCCCGACCTTGTCCACCGCGTGGCTGATCAGCGCGCGGATTTCCTTCGCTGCCGCCGCGCTACGCTGCGCGAGCGTGCGAACCTCGCCGGCGACCACCGCGAAACCACGCCCCGCGTCGCCGGCCCGGGCCGCTTCGACCGCCGCGTTCAGCGCGAGAATATTGGTCTGAAACGCGATGCCTTCGATGACCGAGATGATCTCCACCATCTTGTGCGATTCCGTCGATATCTCCTGCATCGTCGATACCGCTTGTGCCGCCATCTCGCCGCCGCGATTGACGATCTGCTCCGCACCGGCGGTCAGCTCGCTCGCTGTCTGCGCGTTCTCCGCCGTTTGTCGGACCATCGCCGTCATTTGCTCCATGCTCGCCGCGGTTTCCTCGAGCGATGCCGCCTGATTTTCCGTGCGCGCCGACAGATCCGTGTTGCCGCCGGCAATCTCACGCGCGCCGGTCGCCACCTTGTCGGCCGCGCCTTTGATCTGTTTGATCGTGTGAGCGAGCGCGTCGCGCATAAGGTACATGGTGTGCAGCAGGCTCGACTCGTCGCCGTGACGGAGGTTGATGGGAATGGCAAGGTTGCCCCGGGTAATTTCGCCGGCCACTTGCGCGACGTAGAGCGGATCGCCGCCGATCGTGCGCCGGATGCTGCGATTGGTCAGCGAGACGAGCGCGGACAGCAGCAGCGCCAAGACCGCAAAGATTCCGCCGACGAAATACAGCGACTCCTTGAACGCGGCGTCGATGTCATCCACGTAAGCGCCCGTGGCGATGATCCAGTCCCACGGCGCGTAACGCACCACGTAGCCGATCTTGCCGACCGCGGCCGAGGGCGGGTCCTGCGGATGCGGGAAAACATAATCGACGAAGCCGCCGTTCGGTTTCTGCGCGACCGTGGCGAAGGTCACGTAGTGGTGGCGGCCGTCGGCATCCGCGGTACCGGCGAGATCCTTGCCGTTCAGCGCAGGCTTCATTGCATGCATGACCATGCGCGGTGTCGAATCGATGACGAGAAAATAGCCGTCCTCGCCATAACGTATGCCGCGCAGCCGTTCGAGCGCCTGCCGGCGGGCGTCCGCTTCGCTAAGTGCGCCGCTTTGCGCCAGCGCCGCATATTCGGTCACGATGCTGAGTCCTACATGCGCCACGTTCACGAGATCGTTTTTGCGCTCCTCGATGCGCGTCTGCCGCGACAGCCACGCCGCCGACACGGACACGGCGAGAAGAGCCGCGAGACTGACGACCAGCGGCAGCCAGAGCTTCTGTGTGAAACTGAATCGGACCATGCACGCGCCCCACGTCGGTATCGAATGATCGAGTCAGGCCGCGTTACGGCAACAGGTGCCGATATGGCATCGGCGCGCTGTTGCGTGAGTGCGACCACCCGATTCATTTATCGGCAAGCGCGTGCATCTTTTGTGTAGAGACAAACCCTTTGCGGGGAGTGAGCCTGAGCCACCGCAAAGGCGGCCGGCCCACAGTTGCCTCAGTGCTTCTCGTATTCATCATGCCGGCGCCACCACACACCCGTTTCGTTACGTCCTTTGGGCGCGCGGTCGAGCCATTGATACATGCCCCAGAGCGCGTCCACACCGCGTCCGTAAGTGGAATACGTGTGGAATACGGCGCCGTCTTCGAGCACGAACGCGCTCATGCCGGGCCTGTCGAGTGAATACGTGGGTGCGTCGGTTCCGCAGGCGGCCGCGAACTCGACCACGGGCGCCGGCGCCGGTGTCGCATCCATTGCATGGCCGCCGCGCTGGTAGTTGTATTCGACGCTTCCATCGCGCTGCTGCTGCTCGGTGAACGAGACGTTGATGTCGAAGTTGAAGTCGCTGCCCGCCGACGACGCCCACGGAAATGTCCATCCCATGCGCCGCTTGTATGCCTGCAGCTTCGCGAGCGGCGCGCGCGATACCGCCGTCATTGCGACGTCGTGATTCGCCAGATGGACCACGGAACCGTTGAACCCATCCGCGACCGCCGAACACGACGGACAGCCGGCGGCGTAGTCGGGGCCGAACATGAAGTGATAGACGAGCAACTGCGAGCGTCCGCGGAAGAGATCGGCCAGCGAGGCGCTGCCTTCGTCGGTCTCGAACCGGTATGCCTTGTCGATTCGTACCCAGGGCAGCGCTTGCCGCTGCCGGGCCAGTTCGTCGCTCTGCCGCGTGAGCGCCTTTTCCGCTTCGAGCAGTTCGAGCCGTGCGGCCAGCCATTCTTCCCGTGTGCCGATGCCGTGTTTCGTCGTCATGCTTGGCTCCTTGCTTCGCTATGCGAAGTGCTGTGGGTGGGTCGTGCTAGATTAGCCCCGGGCTTCGAACGACGGGAGTGACAAGTGTGGCGTGATTTAACTCGAAGATGGACTCGCTAGTCACGGCGGCGGCGCGCGCGCTCGCCGCGGGCGATCCGCTCGGCGCGCTGAATCGCGTCGCCTTGCGCGACGACGCGCCCGCGCTCGCGCTGCGCGGCATCGCGATGGCGCAGCTCGGCGATCTGGTGCGGGCCAAGGCGCTCTTGCGCAGCGCCGCGCGTGCCTTCGGTGCGCGAGAGCCGGTGGCTCGCGCGCGATGTGTTGTCGCGGAGGCCGAGATTGCACTCGCCTCGCGCGATCTCAACTGGCCCACGAAGGCACTGGACGCTGCACGCGCCACACTGGAAGCGCATGGCGACCGTCTCAACGCCGCACATGCGCGCTATCTGGCGGTGCGGCGCCTGCTGCTGATCGGTCGTCTCGACGAGGCCGAACGCGCGCTCGCCGGGCTCGACCCTACGCCGTTTCCACCGGCTTTGAGAACCGCACACGAACTGGTGGTGGCCGGTGTCGCGCTGCACCGCCTTCAGACCAAAGCGGCACGCGCCGCACTGGAGCGAGCCCGGCGCGCAGCGGATCGCGCGAGTATCCCTGCTCTGACGGCGGAGGTCGACAATGCCGCGCTCGTTCTGAACGCACCGGCGGCGCGACTGCTCGCGCGCGGCGAGGAACGTCCGCTGCTGCTCGACGAGGTGGAAGCGCTGCTGGCATCGAAAGCATTGATCGTGGATGCGTGCCGTCACGTGGTGCGCGACGCGGGGACGGTGATCTCGCTCGCCAGCCGGCCGGTGTTGTTCGTGCTCGCTCGCGCGCTGGCCGAAGCATGGCCCGACGACGTATCGCGCGACGTGCTGGTTGCGCGAGCCTTCAGAGCCAAGGCCGCCGATGAATCGCATCGCGCGCGCCTGCGGGTCGAACTCGGGCGGCTGCGTTCGGTGCTTCGCACTGTGGCCGGCGTGAGCGCGACGCCGCGCGGGTTCGCGCTGGTGCCGCGACATGGGCATGAGGTGGTCGTGCTGGCGCGGCCTGTCGAGGACAAACATGCGCCCGTGCTTGCCTTGCTCGCGGACGGCGAGTCGTGGTCGAGCTCGGCCCTCGCGCTCGCGCTCGGCGCGAGCCAGCGCACCGTGCAGCGAACCCTCGATACGCTCGCGGCGCAAGCCAAGGTGCAGTCGCTGGGCCGAGGCCGCGCGCGTCGCTGGATGACGCCGCCCATGCCAGGATTCACGACGACCTTGTTACTCCCCGCTCCATTGCCGATTGATTAGGATGGCAACACGAAAACCACGAGGAACAAGTCATGAAACGATCAGCCGCCGAAATCATCACCGAGTACGGACCCTTTGAGGGCATGGAACGCGTGCATGGCGTGACGTACGACGGCCAGCACGTCTGGTTCGCAACGGGCAACGCGTTGAACGCGTTCGACCCGGAAAGCGGCAAGCAGGTCCGCTCGATCGATGTCGCCGCGCACGCCGGTACGGCCTTCGACGGCGAGCATCTGTTCCAGATCGCCGAGGACCGTATCCAGAAGATCGATCCGAAGACCGGCCGCGTGCTCGCCACGATTCCCGCGCCGGGCGGCGGTGCGGACTCGGGGCTCGCGTGGGCCGAAGGGACGCTGTGGGTCGGACAGTATCGGGAGCGCAAGATCCATCAGGTCGATCCGCAGACAGGGGCGATTCTGCGCACCATCGAGTCCAATCGCTTCGTGACCGGCGTCACGTGGGTCGACGGTGAACTGTGGCATGGCACGTGGGAAGGCGATGAAAGCGAATTGCGGCGCATCGATCCGCGCACCGGCGAAGTTCAGGAGCGGCTGGAGATGCCCGCAGGAGTCAGCGTGTCGGGACTTGAGTCCAATGGCGGCGACCGGTTCTATTGCGGCGGCGGAAGCAGCGGCAAGGTGCGGGCGGTGCGACGGCCTAAGTGAGATTGCGAAGTGGCGCCGGTTGCAAAAGCAAGCCGCGATCGGCACCTGCATCAGCCTATTGGCGCTCGCGTCCCGGCAAGTCCTGCAGCAGAACCATGAACGCCCGCACCTTCGCGCTCAGCAAGCGCCGCGAGTTGTACAGCGCCCAGATCTCGACCGGCGGTCCATCCGCCACACCCCAGCAAACGAGCCGTCCCGCCGCCACATCCTGTTCGACCAGCAATTTAGGCAACATCGCCGCGCCCACTCCATCGAGCACCGCGTTGCGCACCATCAGCAACGATGAGAGCCGCAGCACCGGCATCGGCGCGAGCGATCTCGGACCACTCTCCGTGCGCACGCTCCATATCGCATTCGCCGATGCCACCGTCAACACGACCGCGGGCACCGCCAACGCGGCAGCATCGCCAGCGGCCCATGGAGGTATCGACATCGTGGGTGCAGCGACCAGGAGCAGTTCGTCGCCGAGAATGCGCCGGCCCACCAGTTGCTGGTCAGGCGCAGGATTGATGCGGATGACCAGGTCGTAACCGTCTTCCACCGGATCGACAACGCGGTCTTCCGCCACCACTTCGAGCTCGACCTGCGGATAGGCCAACGCAAAACGTGTCGCGATCCGCACCAGCACCACGTGCGCGAACACGACCGGCGCACTGATCCGCAATCGCCCACGTGGCACGGGCGCGCGCGACGCTACCGCCTCGCCTGCCTCCTGAATCTCCGCCATTAATCCCCGCGTGCGCTCGTGCAGCACGAGACCTTCTTCGGTCAGCCGCAACGTGCGCGAGCCACGCTCGATCAGTCGCACGCCAAGCGTTTCTTCCAGTTCCGCCACGCGCCGCGACAGCGTGGCCTTGGGGCGGTCGAGCGCCCGGCTGGCCGGGCCGAAGCCGCCGTGCAGCGCAACCGCATTGAAATCGGCCAGCGACGTCAAATCCATGATCGTTCCAAATATGAGACGAGGTGTCTGAATTTTTGCACTTTCGCCACTTAAATGGAACATCTATTGTGTGTCTACGGGCTGACATCCAGCCTATTCAACCCAAGGAGAAAATCATGGCAATCCTCGTAACCGGCAGTACAGGCGTGGTCGGCAAGCAGGTTCTCGAACATCTTCTGGCAGGCGGCGGCGCGCAAGTCCGCGCGCTGACTCGCTCGCCGGAAAAAGCGCAATTCCCGGACGGCGTCACCGCGGTCCAAGGCGACCTGTCCGACGTGGACGGCTTGCGCCGCGCGATGAACGGCGTCAGCACGCTGTTCCTGCTTGCGCCGAACGCCCCGGACGAACTGACCCAAGCGCTGCAAACCCTGAGCGTGGCGCGCGAAGCCGGCGTGAAAGGCGTGGTGTATCTGTCGGTGTTCAAGGGCGCCGAGTATGTCGACGTGCCGCATTTCACCGGCAAGCACACGGTCGAACGCATGATCGAACACTGCGATCTGCCGGCCACCGTGCTGCGTCCCGCGTATTTCATCCAGAACGACGTGCGCCAGAAAGAGCCTTTGCTCACGCATGGCGTGTACGGTATGCCGATCGGCGCCAAAGGTATTTCGATGGTCGACGTGCGCGATATCGGCGAGGCCGCCGCGCGTGAATTGCTGCGCCGCGAACGGTCCGCAACCCGCTTGCCACGCGAGACGTATGAACTGGTCGGCCCCGATGCAATCACATCGGAGACCGTGGCGTCGATCTGGGCTGAAGCGCTGGGACGCAGCGTGCGTTACGGCGGCGATGACCTCGATGTACTCGAACAGCGCTTGAAAGCAGCCGCGCCAGGCTGGCTCGTCTACGACATGCGTCTGATGATGAGCCGCTATCAGCAGGACGGCGCGGTCGCATCGCAAGCGCAAATCGATCGTCTCGCGACGCTGCTCGGCCGGCAGCCGCGCTCCTATCGGGACTTCGCGGCGGAGATGGCGGCTGCCTGGAAGAACGGTTGAGCGATTAAATTGGGGCGGCGAGGCAATGAGTCGCCCCATTCTACGCACCACTGCTTTTGAATAAATGAATTGATTGTGAAGTTCTAAAAAGCCATCGATTAAACACACGCTAAAGTTTTTCTCTCGCGCTGTCGTTTACACGGCATGCGCCGTGTGCTGAATCATTCACGCCGCATAAAAAACTCTAATTCTGGCCCAAGCACAAACCACACTCCTTTCAATTCGTAATGAAAAAGTACATCGCACTCTTTGCCATTGCCGGCACGTTATTGACATCAGGCTGCGCGACTGTTTCCACCATGTCGCCGACCACCTCGACGAGTTCGGTCGACACCACGAAAAACTCGTACGCGTTAATGACGGTAACGCTCAAGAACGCTTATCACACGAGCTATCAGCCGAGTCCTATCGTCGTGCATATGGAGCGCGGTGCAGCCGACTCGCGCGAAGACCGTTTGAATTTCAAATTCGACGATCAAGCCACCACGACGAGCGACACGGGTAATCATTATTTCATTCGCCTTCCGCTGGCGCCGGGCAAATATGTGATGCGCGGCATTACCGGTCAAAGCGGCATATTCCCATTCCATGGCATGTTCTTCACGCCGCTTCACGAAGTGGTCGACATCAAACCGAATTCCATTGTGTATCTCGGCCATATCGACGCCACGATCGTGGAACGTAAAGACGGTGAATTGCGCGCGGGACCGGTGATTCCGCTGGTCGATCAGGCGGTGGCGGGTTTCAGCGGCGGAACGTGGGATATCAGCGTGAGCGACCAGTTCGACGACGACGTGACGGCATTCAAAAAAGACTTCCCGGCACTGACCAACGCATCGATCGATCGTGAAGTGCTGCCCGCCTGGGATAAAAAGAAAGCCACCGAATGGTGGAATAACCACTGATTTGCAGGCTGCAAATCCGAACGGTGCGCGCAGTGCAACCCGCTTGCCTGCGCCCCTTTCCAAACAAGCCGATAATCGCATGACCGACAGGAAGGAGACGCCACGGTCATGCGCAATCTCGACGAAAACACAATCACCGAAGCAGTTCTGGCGCGTCACGCGCACTCAGGCGATGAGCGGCTGAAAACCATCGTCACGAGCCTCGTGCGGCATCTGCATGACTTTGCGCGCGAAGTGAATCTGACCGAGAGCGAATGGGAACAGGGCATTCGTTTTCTCACCGACGTCGGCCATATCACTGACGACAAGCGCCAGGAATTCATTCTGCTCTCGGACACGCTCGGCTTGTCGATGCTCGTCACGGCGATGGCGAACCGCAAGCCGCCGGGCTGCACGGAAGCGACAGTCTTCGGACCGTTTTTCGTCGAAGGCGCGCCCGCCTATCGAAATGGCGACGACGTGTCCAACGGCGCACGCGGCGAGCCCTGCTTCGTATCGGGAACCGTCAAGGGAGCCGACGGCGAAGCGGTGGCCAACGCCCGCATCGAGGTCTGGCAAGCCGACGCGGACGGCTTCTACGATGTGCAACACGCCGGTGATGACACGCATCGCGCAAGAGGCGTGCTCCATAGTCTCGCCGACGGGCGCTATCACTTCCGTTCCATTGTCGCCGAGCCTTATCCGATTCCACACGATGGACCGGTCGGGCGTATGCTCGCGGCGCTCGGCCGGCATCCGTGGCGTCCGGCGCATCTGCATTTCATGATCACGGCGCCGGGCTATGAGCGCCTCGTGACCCACGTGTTCCGCGAAGGCGATCAGTACCTCGATTCGGACGCGGTGTTCGGCGTTCGCTCATCACTCGTTGCGCAATGGAAGCACCATGAGGCAGGCACGGCACCGGACGGTACGTCCATGACTACGCCGTTCAGCACGCTTGAATTCGATTTTGTGCTGAACCGATCCGCGTGACGCGGGTCACTCTGTTATCGCAGCAGCCACCCCTTACCGAGCTTTACTCCTATGGAAAAACGAGCACTCATCATCGGCGCGAGCGGCATTGTCGGCGGCAATCTTGCGGACCGGTTGCTTTCGAATGGCTGGCACGTCGCCGGACTTTCGCGCGGACGCACGCCCGTGTCGCCGGCGATCGAATCGATTACGGCCGATCTGCAATCGGCCGACTCCGTCAGCGAGGCACTCGCCGGCAAAGCGTTTAGTCATGTGTTCCTCACCGCGTGGTCGCGCCAGGCAACTGAGAAAGAAAACATTCGCGTGAACGGCGCGATGGTGCGTCATGTGATGGACGCCATAGGTCCATCAGGCACGCTCGAACATGCCGCGCTCGTGACGGGACTGAAGCATTACCTCGGCCCGTTCGAAGCGTATGCGACCGGCGCGGTGCCCATCACACCGTTTCGCGAGGAGCAAGGCCGCCAGCCGGTCGACAACTTCTACTACGAGCAGGAAGACCGTTTATTCGAGGCGGCGCAGCGCTACGATTTCAGCTGGAGCGTGCATCGTCCGCACACGATCATCGGCTTCGCGCTCGGCAACGCGATGAACATGGGCGTGACACTCGCCGTCTACGCAACCTTGTGCAAGCAGACGGGCCAGCCGTTCATCTTCCCCGGCTCGGCGGCGCAATGGAACAGTCTCACCGACATGACCGACGCGCGGCTGCTCGCACGCCACCTCGAGTGGGCAGCCACGTCCGCGAACGCGCGCAATGAAGACTTCAACGTGGTCAACGGCGACGTGTTCCGCTGGAAATGGATGTGGTCGCAAATCGCCGGCTACTTCGGGATCGAAGCCGTACCCTTCGACGGCGAGACACGTCCGCTCGAAGGCCGCATGCAGGAGGCCGGCAAGGCATGGGCCGATATCGCCGCGCGCTTCGATCTGAAGGAGGCCGATATCGGCAAGCTCGCCTCGTGGTGGCATACCGACGCGGACCTGGGCCGCCCGATGGAAGTGCTCACGGATATGACCAAGAGCCGGCAAGCGGGCTTCCTCGATTATCAGAGCACGCCCGACTCGTTCTTCGCGCTGTTCGACCGGTTGAAGGCGGAGCGCATCATTCCCAGCGATACGCGCACGCGGCTAGCGGCCACGATTGAACAGCGGTGACGCGTGGCTCGCGGCGGCAAGTTCCGAGGCCGCCGCAAGCAGTGTCGAACCAAGGCTGGCCATGCGTTTTTCGTCGAGCCGCACGAGCGGCCCGGCAATACTGATCACCCCCATCGCGGGATAGCCGCGCCGCTGCACGGGCGCGGCCATCGCCGTCATGCCGGGGGCAAAGACTTCGTTGATCGTCGCGTAGCCTCGTTCGCGTGCGGCGTGCACGAATTTCAGCAGTCCGCTGATCGTGGTCGGCGCATTCGGACCGTATTGTTTCGGTTGCCCGAAGCCCTGCCGCGTGACGAGTTCGAGCGCGCGTTCGTCGGTCATCGTCATCATCCATGCGTGGCCCGTGGCGCTGCACGAGAGGATCGTGTCCATGCCCATGTCGGGGTCGTAGCGCAAGCCCTTCAGCGCGCCCTGCGCCTTGGCGACCCACGTCAGCCGGTCGCCGTCCACGATTGCCAGCCGCACCAGCTCGCCGGATGTTTCGGCGAGCCGGTCGAGCATCGTCTGCGCGATGTCGACGATGCCGGACGTGGCGAGAAAGCCGAGCCCCAACCCAACGAGCTTGGTGGTGAGCACGTAATCGCCATGCTCGCGCAACTGCCGCACATAACCGCATTGCTTCAGATCGACGAGCAGCCGATGGCACGCGCTGCGCGGAATCTCGAGCTCGTCCGCGATCATCGCGAGCGGCGTGCCCTCCATCTGCGCGGCGAGAAATTCAAGTACCGCGAGGGTGCGTTCGGTAACGCCTGGCATGCCGGTCTCCATCTTTTCTGAGTTCTTCGCGCAGCCAGTTTTGCACATTATGAGATGAAATTCCACCCTGGAACGGCATCCCACCCAAGGGTGCTAACCTTGGTTTCAAGGCGGCGCGACGCGCACAGCGAGTTGAGAGCACCCCCGAGTTTATCGATCAGACAAGAGAGCGGGAAACGGTTAGCAGCGCTCATCGCTTGCGACCTGCACCCCGTGCGGCGACGGTTAAGGAGACAACATGATTCAGGACACACAACAAGGCACGCATGCCGCGATGCGCACGCGAGCGGTGACGGCGGCGGCCGTCGGCACCGCGCTCGAGTGGTTCGACTTCACGCTTTACGGCGCATTGGCCGCCACGGTTTTGCCCAAGCTGTTTTTCCCGTCGATGGATTCGACCTCCGCCCTGCTCGCCTCGCTCGCGACCTTCGGCGTGGGGCTCGCGGCGCGGCCGCTCGGCGCGATCATCTGCGGCCATTTGGGCGACAAACTCGGGCGGCGCAACCTCATGCTCGGCACCGTCACGGTGATGGGCCTCGCCTCGATGCTGATGGGCCTGCTGCCGACCTACGCGAGCATCGGCGTATGGGCGCCGGTCCTGCTGGTGCTGCTGCGCATTCTGCAAGGCTTCGCGCTGGGCGGCGAGTCGACCGGCGCGCAGTTGATGGCAATCGAACACGCCAGCGCCGACCGGCGCGGCAAGTACTCCGGGCTGTTGGGCCTGTGTTCGCCGCTGAGTCAGATCATGGCCAACGGCGTGTTGCTTCTGCTGTCGTCCATGATGTCGGCGCAGGCATTCGATTCGTACGGTTGGCGCATTCCTTTCATACTGAGCTTCATCCTGGTGGTGGTCGGCGTGTATATCCGCTTGCGAGTCAGCGAGACGCCCGCTTTCGTCGCGCTGCGTAAAACGGAAGTCGTACACGTGGGCAGCCCGCTGCGCGATGCATTGCGCCTGCACTGGAGAACCGTGCTGCGCTGGATGCTGTTCTTCTGCGGACCCGCGGCGATCTTCTACCTGATCGTGGTGTTCTCGCTCAGCTACATCACGAAGACGCTCGCTATCCCGAAGCAAACCGGCTTTCTGTTGCTAATGGGCGCCAATGTCTGCGCGATCGTCGGCGCGCTTGCCGGCGGCATGCTGAGCGATAAGATCGGCCGCAAGAAGGCGCTCGCGATCGGTTCGATCGCAACCTTGCTGATGCTGTTTGTGTACTTCCAGATTCTCGACACCAAGAGCTTTGTACCGATGCTCGCGGCGATGGGCTTCTTCCTCGGCTTCACGCAGTTTCAAAGCGGCATTCAGCCGGTCGCGTTCGCCGAAGCGTTTCCGACCAATGTGCGCTACTCCGGCTCCGCGCTCGCCTATACCGGCGCGAACCTGGTGGCGGGCGGCCCGATGCCGGTGCTGGCGGTATGGCTTTTCTCCGTGTGCAACGGCTCGCCTTGGGGTGTGGTCGCCGTGTGCGTGGTCTTCAACGTGATTTCGCTCGTGATGATCCTGACGGCGCGCGAAACCCTCGGCATCGACATGAACCGCACCGACTCGACGGCGGCCGTCACGGGCGAAGCGGACTTTACGCCGGCGCACGTGAGCAACAGCCACCGCACGTAATACGCGTGGCGCCGCGGCGCCACGCTGAATCATCGAAATTTGCAAACAGGCGAACGAACAATGACTGAACTCGTATATGTACTGAATGGCTCGAACCTCAACATGCTCGGCAAGCGTGAGCCGCATCTGTACGGGACGACCACGCTCGCGCAGATCCAGCAGCAGGTGGAGGCGCTAGCGGTTCGGCTGGAACTTCAGTGCGAGTTCCGCCAGACCAACAGCGAGGCCACCATGGTCGACTGGCTGCAGGAAGCGTTCGAACGCGACGCCGCGGTGATCATCAATCCCGCCGGCTTTTCGTTCGCGTCGGTGCCGGTCTTCGACGCGGTCAAGCTGATCGAGCGGCCGTTGATCGAGTTGCATATCACCAACATCCACAAGCGCGATGAAACGTACCGCCATTCGCTGGTGTCGCGCGCGGCGACTGGTGTGATTTGCGGACTCGGTGCGAACGGGTATCTCGTCGCGCTGCAGGCGATGGCGATGGCGCTCGGCAAAAGTCCGAGCTTGGGGTGAGAGCGTTGAGGAGCAGACTGGGTGCCAGGTGTCGCGCGACGCATGCGTCCGTGGGCACCTCGTTTCATCGAGGCAGTGTGAACTTGTGAATGTCGCCGGTCGAATCCGATTCGGCGAGGGTCGCCAAGTTAATCCTTCGGCGAACAGTTCGTTGAGTGGCTCAGGGTCCCATAGGTCCTGGCGACCGGACGCTCACTCGAACGACCGGTGGTCATGAAAGCCACTCTCCTAACCATCAGGCGATGTTTCGCATCAAGCGGGCGGCGCATGCTGGCATTCCGCCGCGAACCAACTGTCCACCTGACGCTGTGCCGCTTGCAAGTCCGCCGGGTAGTACGGGTCGAACCACCTCGATGGGTCGTAGCCCGCTTTCCTTAGGGCTGCCAGCTCGCTGCGGCTTCGCTGCGGCGTCGGAGGGGCGTTGTTCTTGAGCGCGGCCAGGTCCTGGCATTGCAATGCGCTCAAGTGCGACGCGCTTTGCTGGCTACTGCCTGCCGCGCAGCCGCCGAGCAATAAAACGAGCGCGGACAGCATCGGCCACATTTTCCGCGGGTTCTTCATCTCACTTCTCCTTCCATTCAATCGACACAGAACCGCGCATCAATCCGCCGATAAGCGGGTCGCGGCCACACGAAACAAAACTCCATTGCCGCGCTGTGGGGAGCCGGCCGCGCCGCAGCAGTCCCTGGATTTCCAGCTAAATCAGCAGTGCGGAGACCTCCGTACTGTCGAGTCTAGCTAATCGCACACGAACCCAGCGAATACCCGTACCCACCGCGCGTCACCGCGCGACATTTTTGCTCGCAAATTGACGCGAACGGTCCGAGTGAGGGAAAACCCGTATAATCCCCTCCCAAGAGGTCAGACAACTAGAGGACATTAGTCGTCAAGACCCCGACCTGCGCCGGCCGCACAGCGTCCCCTTTGCACAGCATTCTCCTCAAATCCGTGAACCCGACCGCCACCGCCCTGCCGTTCCGCAACGCCCTGTTCGCCATGCTCGGCATCGGCCTCGTCAACATGCTGGTCGCGCTCGATCAGACAGTTGTCAGCACCGCGCTGCCTTCCATCGTCGCCGAGTTGCATGGGTTCGAGTACTACGCGTGGATCGCCAGCGCGTATCTGCTGGCGTCGGTGGTCACGGTGCCGGTGTTCGGGCGGCTCGGCGACTACTTCGGCCGCAAGCGCTTCGTGATCGCCGCGGTCATCACGTTCACGGTGGCGTCGGTGCTCTGCGGCGTCGCGAACGACATGCTGTTTCTCGTCATCGCGCGCGGCTTGCAAGGCGTCGGCGGCGGGATGATGGTGGGCACCGCGTTCGCCTCGATTCCCGATCTGTTTCCCGATCCGCGCGCGCGCGTGCGCTGGCAAGTGGTGATGGCCGCCGCATACGGCATCGGCACGGCAGCGGGACCGTCGCTCGGCGGCTGGATGAGCGAGCACTGGGGCTGGCGTTCCACCTTCCTGATCAATCTGCCGGTCGGCGCGGCGGCGCTGTATTTCATCTGGGCGCATCTGCCGGCCTTCCGGCGTCCGCATGAAGGCGAAGTCAAAATCGACTGGCTCGGTGCGGCGCTGGTCGCGGCCGTGCTCGGCGGCCTGCAGGCTTTTATCGAAGCCGTGCCAAAAAACGGCCTGACCGCCGGCAATCTCACGCTGGCCGCTTGCGTGATCGTGGGCACGATCGCACTGTTGATCTGCGAGAAGCGCGCGACCCACCCGATCATTCCGCTCGATCTGTTCAGGGACCCGCAACTCGTCACGCTGTTCACGCTCGGCATGCTGTCCGGCTTCGTGATGTTCTCGCTGATCTTCTTCGCGCCGTTGCTGCTGCAAGGCGGCTTTGGGTTGTCGCCGCAACAGGCCGGCCTGCTCGCCACGCCCATCGCCGCCTGTATTGCGCTCGGCAGTCTGCTGAATACGCGCATCGTGATTCACATGAAGAAGCCGACGCAAATTTTGTCGATCGGCTTCGCGCTTCTGCTGTTCGCTGCCATCGCGCTGGCGTTCGCGAATCCGGACACGCCGCACGTCTGGATCGAATTGCCGATGGCTGCGGTCGGCATCGGTCTCGGCTTCATCCTCAACAATCTGAATGTGTTCGGCCAGGAGATTGCGGGGCGCGAGCGCTTCGGCATCACCACGGCGCTGCTGCAATCCACGCGCATGGTGGGCGGCATGCTGGGCACGAGCATTGTCGCGACCGTGGTGCAGCATCATTACCGCGACGTGGTCGCGCGCACGATGAGCGTGCTCGGTGAGCCTGCTGCGTCGCAATGGCGGCCTCGCTTCGTCGATCTGCGCATTCTGATCGACGAAGCGTCGCGTCTGAAGCTGATCGCGGATATGAGGCCGTCAGGGCTCGATACGCTCGCGTTGATCGACACGGCGCGCGATGCGCTGGTGCAGTCGATACATATCGGCGTGTGGCTGACTGCAGTTGCGGCGCTGGCGGCCGCGTTGCTGGTGCAGCGGATTTCGCACGTGGTGTTTCGCAAGAGTTGAAGGCGACGACGGGTCTCGGCGCATGCTGCGCGGAGGCTCAATCGGCCGCTGTGATTGTGTTGAATCAAAGCGGTCGGTCTACCAACCGTCAAGAGGAACGCCGCACGAAGATCGCGGCGTCGAATTGGCAGAGAACCGCCGCCCGCTTACTGCGCGCCGAGCTTCCTGATCAGCGCGTCGAGTTGCGCCGACTCTTCATCAGTCAAATCGGTCAGCGGTGCGCGGACCGGACCGGCGTCGTGGCCCACCAGTTTCGCGCCCGCCTTCACGATGCTCACCGCGTAACCCGCGCGACGATTCCGGATCGCCAGATACGGCAGGAAGAATTCGTCGAGCAGCCTGCCTTGCGTTGCATGATCATTGGCAGCGACCGCGCGATAAAACTCCATCGCCGTCTTCGGAATGAAGTTGAACACCGCCGATGAATACACCGGCACACCCAGCGCCTTATACGCCGCCGCATAAACTTCCGCCGTAGGCAGTCCGCCGAGATACGAGAAACGCTCGCCGAGCCGACGGCGAATCGTCACCATCGCTTCGATTTCACCCACGCCATCCTTGAAGCCGATCAGATTCGGGCAGCGGTCCGCGAGACGTTCGAGCATGTCCGCGTTCAGCTTCGAATTGGCGCGGTTGTAGACGATCACGCCCATGTTCGGCACGGATTTGCACACCTGCTCCACGTGCGCCGCGATACCTTCCTGCGACGCTTCGGTCAAATAATGCGGCATCAGCAACACGCCGCTTGCGCCCAAACGTTCGGCTTCCTGCGCGTATTCGATCGCCACGCGCGTGGGGCCGCCCGCGCCCGCGAGAATCGGCACCTTGCCTCGGCAGGTGTCGGTCGCCGTGCGGATCACGTTCGTGTAGTCGGTTTTCGTCAACGAGAAGAATTCGCCCGTGCCGCCCGCGGCGAACAGCGCGGTCGCGCCGTAGGGCGCGAGCCATTCGAGGCGCGCAGCATAGGTGTCGGCGCGAAACTCGCCGTGCGCGTCGAAGTCGGTCACGGGAAAGGACAGCAGCCCTTCGGAAACGATGGCTTTGAGTTCTTGAGGTGAAGTCATGGCGTGTATGGCGTATATCGCGTTTAGGGCTTCAAGTGTGGTGGGCGCGCGCGGTCATTCGCGCCGCCACCCGGATCATCGATGGGTTCAACGCACCAGACACGGGCGCTTGTTGTCGAACTTCCAGTTCGGAATCAGATATTGCATGGCCACGCCGTCGTCGCGCGCGCCCAGGCCGTGCTGCTGATAAAGCGCGTGCGCCTTCTCGATCTCGTCCATGTCGAGTTCGATACCGAGCCCCGCGGCCTGCGGCACCTTGACCTTGCCGCCGACGATCCGCAGCGGATCGCGCGTCAGACGCTGGCCGTCCTGCCAGATCCAGTGAGTGTCGATCGCGGTGATCTTGCCGGGCGCAGCGGCCGCCACGTGCGTGAACATCGCAAGCGAAATGTCGAAGTGATTGTTCGAGTGCGAACCCCACGTGAGGCCCCAGTCGTTGCACATCTGTGCAACGCGCACCGAGCCCTGCATGGTCCAGAAGTGCGGATCGGCAAGCGGAATATCCACGGACTGCAACTGGATCGCGTGACCCATCTGGCGCCAGTCGGTGGCGATCATGTTGGTCGCTGTCGGCAAGCCGGTCGCGCGGCGGAATTCGGCCATCACCTCGCGGCCCGAGTAACCGTTTTCGGCGCCGCACGGATCTTCCGCGTAGGCGAGCACGTCGTGCTGGTCGCGGCACAGGCGCACCGCTTCCGCCAGCGACCAGGCGCCGTTCGGGTCCAGCGTGACGCGTGCCTTCGGGAAACGCTCGGCGAGTGCGGTGACGGCTTCGATCTCGGCGTCGCCGGGCAGCACGCCGCCTTTGAGCTTGAAGTCGTTGAAGCCGTAGCGCGCCTGTGCGGCTTCGGCCAGACGCACCACCGCCTCGGGCGTCATGGCTTCTTCGGTGCGCACGCAGTCCCAGTCGTCGCGGCCATCGGCGCCGCTGGCATATTCCAGATCGGTCTTCTTGCGGTCGCCGATATAGAACAGATAGCCGAGCATTTCCACTTCGTCGCGTTGCTGGCCTTCGCCGAGCAATGCGGCGACCGGCACGCCCAGATGCTGGCCGAGCAGATCGAGCAGCGCGGCTTCGAGCGCGGTCACCGCGTGAATCGTGGTGCGCAGATCGAAGGTCTGCAAACCGCGGCCGCCCGCGTCGCGGTCCGCGAATTGCGTGCGCGCCTTGTTCAGGACCGCTTGCAGATTGCCGATCGATTGGCCGACGACGAGCGGACGCGCGTCGTCGATAGTCTTGCGAATGCTCTCGCCGCCCGGCACTTCACCAACGCCGGTGTGTCCCGCGCTGTCGCGAAGAATGACGATATTGCGCGTGAAGAACGGACCATGCGCGCCGCTGAGATTAAGCAACATGCTGTCGCGGCCGGCGACAGGCACGACACGCAGTTCGGTCACGACCGGAGTGGCGTTCAGTTCGGAAGATTTCGTGGACATGATGTTGGATCCGATAAGTTAGTGAGCCGGGCGGCGCAAATCGAGGCGCTGTGCGATCGCTCTCGACAGGGGCAGCGGACGGAAACTGGAAATGAATTGGCGCATGCTGAGCGGCTCTGTCAGTCAGTGTAGTCAGTGAACTTTATGCTGGAGCGATTCCGGCAGCGCGTCGTGATTCACGCGCCGGTTGCGGGTCAGGAAACCGGCCGCCGCCGCGATCAACGAAGCCACGGCGAGGCCATACAGGCCGCCGGTAATCGATCCGGTGTGCTGCTGCAGATAACCGAACGCGGCCGGCGCGAAGAATCCGCCGAGATTGCCCACCGAGTTGATCAGCGCGATCACCGCCGCGGCCACACGTGCGTCCAGATAACCCTGCGGAATTGGCCAGAACAGCGAAGCGGCCGCCTTGAAGCCGATCGCCGAGAAACAGATCGCCACGAACGACAGCACCGGATTACCCGAAGTCGAAGCGAACAGCCCGCACGCGGCAATGACGAGCGCCACGGCCAGCCACGCCTGCTGGAAACGCCATTTCGCCGACAACAACGCGAAACAGTACATCGCGAACATGGCGATGAGCCACGGAATCGCGTTGAGCATGCCGACCTGGAAATCGGACAGGCCGCCCATTTTGCGGATGATCGTGGGCAGCCAGAAGGTGGCTGCGTAGATGGTCAGTTGAATCGCGAAGTACAGGAAGCAGAACAGCAGAATCTGCGGATCCTTCAGCAGTTTCATGGCCGGCAGATGCGCGCCGCCGTGCGCCTCGCGTGCGGCCTGTTCCGCCGCGATCGACGTTTCGAGCACGTGCTGCTCTTCGGCGGTGAGCCACGAGGCATCGCGAATACGCGACTTCAGCAGCATCCAGCTTACCGCGCACAACACGATCGAAAAACCGCCTTCGACGAGAAACATCCATTGCCAGCCGTGCAGACCGAAGCCGCGAATCGACAGCAAGCTGCCGGTGATCGGACCGGACAACACCGACGCAAGTGCGGAGCCGCCGAGAAAAACCGCCACCGCCTTGCCGCGTTCCTTCTGCGGCAGCCACTGCGTGAAGTAAAAGACCACGCCGGGAAAGAAGCCGGCCTCGGCGATGCCGAGCAGAAAGCGCAGCACATAGAACGAAGTGTCGTTCCAGACGAACGCCATCGCCGCCGCGACCAGCCCCCACGTGCCCATGATGCGGGTGAGCCATGCGCGCGCGCCGTACTTCTGCATCAACACGTTCGACGGCACCTCGAACAGCGCATAGCCGATGAAGAACAAACCGCTCCCGAGGCCGTAAGCCGCGGCGCCGATGCCGAGGTCGGTCTGCATGTGCGAATTGACGAAGCCGATGTTCACGCGGTCGATGTAGTTCGCGATGAACATGATCAGAAACAGCGGCAGCACGTGCCGCTTGACCTTGGAGACCGCTGATTCGAGCGGATCGGCGGCGGTGGTGAGAGCAGACGTCAAGATTGTCTCCAGTTTCGGCCGCTCAGGCGGCCTGATCGAGCGCAACGCGGCACGTTTGCCTTAGCCGATTTACGGCGCCAAACACGTGATACGTTGTCTGACGACAGTCTACTGCGTGTTGGCGGCTGATTCCAATGCGGTGTTTACCCTGAAAATTCCTCTGCATAGCCTATATAACCCGATCGGTAAGCCTTGGGAACATCAAAGCTACGGTTGAACTAGGATGTCTGATGACAATAGAATCACCATATCTCTCCTTCAACAAGCCGAGCCCGAACCACGCCTGCGCAAACCATCGCGAACGCGCGAATCAAAACGTTCTCATCCGGACAAACGCTATGATGGGTATACCGAGGCGTCACACGCCGCAGTTCGCACGCGCAGCGTGCGCATTCCCAGCCGACCAATCAACCAGCCACAGAAATGAGCAGCCTAACTGAGAAGGTGGTGGCCACCCTTTCCGATGAAATCCGCCGCGGCACCCTGAGGCCGGGCGACCGCATTCCCACTGAAGTCGCCATGATGAAGCAACTCTCGGTGAGCCGCTCCGTGGTGCGCGAGGCGATTTCGCGCCTGCAGGCGGCCAAGGTGGTCGAGACGCGTCACGGCATCGGCACCTTCGTGCTGGAGCCGGCCACTGAAAACTCCATGCGGTTGCCCGCCGCCGATCTCTCCAGCATGCTGGACGTGATGGCGATCATCGAATTCCGTATCGACGTCGAGGCCGCCTCTGCCGCGCTCGCCGCGGCGCGGCGCACCGACCAGAATCTCAAGCAGATTCGCGGCGCGCTGGAGCGTTTCGAGTCCGAACTCGAGCGCGGCAGCACCGACACGCTCGCGCACGACATCGAGTTTCATTTGCAGATCGCGCGCGCGAGCGGCAACCGCTATTTCTTCGACGTCCTCAGCCAGCTTGGCCGCGCGGTCAGTCCTCGCACGCGGCTCGGCTCCGCGGAGATCGCGGAACTCGACCATATCGAGCATTTGCGCAATGTACTCAGTGAGCATCAGATGATCTTTCGAGCGATCGAACGGCAAGACCCGGACGACGCGCGCGCTGCCATGCGCATGCACCTGAGCAACAGCCGCGAAAGGTTGCGCCGCGCTCACGAGTTAAGCAAAGCGGGCGATTGATTCGCCACCAGGCTGACGGCGGCCCGCCGCTTTCCTTCTGACAAAAAATACAATCGTGCTGGTTTAGATACCAACCAGATGGAAAGAAGCGGCCGCCGCATTACCGCTTTAAAAGCATTGTTGGCCTCAGTCGAATAGTGCATTCAGGTCGAGCCGCTTGATGGGTTTAATACGTTCGTCCATATTCCTCCCATCGCACGTTGCTGTCCAACCTCGGCGACAACGCGGACCTTGAATCCACTTTGAGAAACCCATCATGAAGCTCACAGGCAACACTATTTTCATCACCGGCGGCGGTTCGGGCATAGGCCGCGGACTCGCTGAAGCGTTCCACAAGCTCGGCAATCAGGTCATCATCGCCGGGCGCCGCAAGGCGAATCTCGAAGAAACGATTGCCGCCAATCCCGGCATGCAGTCGGTCGAACTGGACATCACGGATCCGCAAAGCATTACCGCGGTCTCGCAACAACTGATCGCGCAGTACCCGTCGCTGAACGTGCTGATCAACAACGCCGGCGTCATGCAGATCGACGACCTCAGCAAGCCGGTCAACGACGCGCTGATCGTCTCCACGCTCACCACCAACCTGATGGGCCCGATCCGCCTGACCGGCGCGCTCGTCGAGCATCTGAAGCAACAAGGCGACGCGACCATCATCAACGTGTCGTCGGTGCTCGGCTTCGTGCCGATGGCGATCTCCGGCGTCTATTCTTCCACCAAGGCCGCGATCCATTCGTACACGCAATCGTTGCGCTACAAGCTGAAGGACACCTCGGTGCGCGTCGTCGAAATCGCGCCGCCGTGGGTGCAGACCGACTTGCTCGACAGCAGGAACGAACCGCGCGCCATGCCGCTTGCACCGTTCATCGAGCAAACCATGCATGAACTCGGCACGGATGCTGACGAAGCCATCGTCGAGATCGCCCGTCCCTTGCGCAATAACCCCGGCCCGAACGAAGCTGCGTTCGTCACGCAGTTCAACGACATGTTCGCCGGCGTCTAATTCATTGTTGTTCGAGCCGGCCGGAAACAGCGTGTCGCGTTTCTGCCGGCTCCATTGCGCGCCATCGCGCAGGTGTTCCCATGACTGAAAAATCCGCAGTATCCAGCGTCGCGCCGATTCGCGTCGGTATCGTCGGTGTAGGCAACTGGGCGCAACACGGCCACGTGCGTGTGCTGAGCCTGCTGCCTCAATACGAACTAACCGCCGTGTTCAGCCAGCGTCGCGAAGCGGCGCAAGGCGTCGCCGAACGTTATGGCTTCAAATACGTCGTCGATTCGCTTGATGAGCTGGTCACGCATCCCGAAGTCGACCTCGTCATCGTGCTGACGACCGCGCCGCAGCACGCCGAAGGCGTGCGCGCCGCGATCGCGGCCGGCAAGGACGTGTACTGCGAATGGCCGCTGACGCCGAGCGTCGCCACCTCGCAGGAATTGATCGGTCTCGCGCGCGAGGCCAACGTGCGCCACGTGGTCGGGCTGCAACGGCGGCTCGCGCCGCATAACCGCTACGTGCGCGATCTGCTCGCGCAAGGTTATGTCGGCAAACTGCGTTCGGTACGCATTCACGTGAGCATGAATTACTTCCAGGCGCTGCGTTCGCAATCGCTGCGCTGGACCGCGCCGCCCGAAAACTTCTCCAGCGTGATCGCAATCTATGCAGGCCATTTCCTCGACATGCTGTTTGAAGCGACCGGTTGGCCGCATGCCATCGCGGCGCTAAGCGTCAATCAGTTCGAGCAGGTGACGATCGCGGAGACCGGCGAAGTCATGCCGACCACCACGCCCGATCAACTCGTGCTCGCCGGCCGCTTGCAGGATGGCGCGGTGCTGTCGGTGCATATCGAAGGCGGCAAGCGCAACGGCTCGGGCGTGCAGATCGACATCACGGGCACGGAAGGCGATCTGCGTATCACCAACCGCTCGGCGTTCGGCAATGTCGGCGACGACTACGTGATCGAAGGCGCACACGGCAACAACCTGCCGCTCGCGACGCTGCCAGTGCCCACGTCGTACGACCAGTTGCCGCCGTCAGACTTGCCGTCAGCGGTGCTGGAACTCGCCCAGTTGTACGCAGCCTTCGCCGACGACGTCCGCACCGGCAGCCACACTGCGCCGACGTTCGAGCACGCCGTGCGTCTGCACAAGCTGCTCGACGCCGCCGTAGAATCGTCGGATAGCGGCCGCCATATCGAACTCGACTGACGCGGCCCACCCAGCAAGCGCCCCGCACTTGTGCATGACACAATGCGGGGCGTCTGTATTGCCAGAGAACTTCCGACCATGCCGAAACCTTCCCATAAAGACACGCTGATCGCCGAAGGCATGCGCGTCATCCACGAATTCGGCTTCAACGGCGCGAGCGTGCGGGACATCGTCAAAGCGGCGGGCGTGCCGCATGGCTCGTTCACGAACCATTTCACGTCAAAAGAAGCGTTCGGGCTCGAAGTGATCGAACTGTATTTCGAGCGCGCGCGGATCGAGATGCGCGAGACGCTGCTCAACGACGAACTGAAACCGCTGTACCGTCTCGGCAAATACATCGACGTGCATATCCGGCTCATTAGCCTGAACGATTCGCGCAATGGCTGCCTGCTCGGCAACTTCGCCGCCGATTCGAGCGACAGCGAAGCGATCCGCTCGCGGATCAATGCGATCTTCGCCGAAACCGAAAAGTCCGTTCTATATTGTTTGCGGGCCGCCGTCGCGGCGCGCGATGTGCGAGCCGACACGAACTGCGAGCAACTCGCCACGTTCATCGTGTCGTCGATGCAAGGCGCGTTTCTGCTCGCCAAAGCGCAGCGCGATCCGGCGCCGGTCGTCAATCTGAAGGAAGTGCTGTTTTCCAGCGTTTTGCAGCGGGCCTGACAAGGAGCTTCCCATGACGCAGCCCGAACAGTCTGGCCGTCCTGCCGCAACTACGGCACGCGCAGCCGCGCAGACCGTGAACGGCGAGAGCGGCGCTTCGCCCGGCGCAATGGATCGGTTCGGCTCGCTCAACGTGTTCGTGCGCGCCGCCGAAACTCGCAGCTTTACTGAGGCCGGACGCCAGTTGGGCATATCGTCGTCGGCGGTGGGCAAGGCGATCTCGCGGCTCGAAGGACGCCTCGGCGTGCGGCTCTTTCACCGCAGCACGCGCAGCATTGCGCTGACGCCCGAGGGCGCGACCTTTCTGACGCGCTGCCAGCGCATCATCGGAGAAATCGAGGCGGCCGAGAACGAACTGGCGCTCGCCAATGCCGCGCCGCGCGGACTGCTGCGCGTCAGCATGCCGATGGTGAGCACGCTGATGATGCCGGTGATCGCGGCTTTCATGAAGACGTACCCGGACATCGTGCTCGATATCGACTTCTCGGACCGCATGGTTGATGTGATCGAGGAAGGTTTCGATGTCGTGACCCGCACCGGCGACGCGATCGACTCCACGCTCGTCACGCGCACGATGGGCACGTACCGGCATGTGATCGTCGGATCGCCCGCGTACTTCGCGCAGCGCGGTGTGCCCAGCGAGCCCGAGCAACTGCGCGAGCACGCGTGCCTGCAACATCGTTTCCCGACCACCAACAAACTGCGGCGCTGGCCTTTGATGCGCGCCGGCGAGTTGCTGAACATCGACCTCCCGAACACAGCTATCGCCACCGCCGTCGAACCTTTGACGATGCTTGCCGAACAGGATCTCGGCCTCGCCTGCGTGCCCGACTTCACGATACGCGCGCAACTCGCGCGCGGCTCGCTGGTCGCCGTGCTGCAAACGTACACGGACACGCCGACTGTGTTTCGCGCACTGTGGCCGTCCGGGCGTCAGATTTCGCCTAAAGCGCGGGTCTTCGTCGATTATCTGAGCGAGCATCTGTTTCCGGTTTCAGTTGCGGCGGCGGGAGCGCGTGGCGCTGGCGGCGCTTGAACGTGAAGCTTGTCGGTGCCTGGGCGTTTTCAACGCGTATCGTCCCGCAAGATAAAGCCGGCGTATTCAGCAACACACTGAACACGCCGGCTTCCACAACACATCTTGCTTCGTACCTTCAGCGAGCTTATGCGCTCACAGCCTCTTCGTCATAAAGCGGATAGTCGGTATAGCCCACTTCCGTGCCGCCGAAGAACGTCGGCCGATCGTACGCATTGAGCGGCAGATTGCGGCGCAACCGTTCCGGCAGATCCGGGTTGGCGATAAAGTCGCGACCGAATGCGACGAGATCGGCGTCGCCATCGACGAGAATCGCTTCCGCCGAATCGCCTTTGAAACCACCTGCGGCGATGATCGTCCCCGCGTAATGCTTGCGGATCGTCTGCGCGGCGACCGGATCCGGATTGCGGCTTTCATCTTCGACATTGCCGGCGATACGCGGCTCGATCAGATGCAGATACGCGAGATCGAGCTTGGCCAGTTCGTCGGCGACGTAGCTAAAGAGGCCGACCGGATCGCTATCCGACATATCGCCCCACGAGCCGCTCGGTCCGAGACGCACGGCAACCTTGTTGCTGCCCCACACCGAAATCACCGCGCGGGTCGCTTCCATCAACAGACGCGCGCGATTTTCGAACGAACCGCCGTAGATATCCGTACGCTTGTTGCTGCCGTCCTGCAGAAACTGGTCGAACAGATAGCCGTTCGCCGCATGCAATTCGACGCCGTCGAAGCCCGCCTTCACGCCGCGTTCGGCAGCCGTGCGGAAACTCTCGACGATTGCAGCGATCTCGTCGATCTCCAGCGCGCGGTTCGGCGTATTCGGAATCCAGCCCGCCTTGGTGTAGGCCACGCCGCCATGCAGCACTTCCGACGGCCCCACCGGACGCCGTCCTTCGGGCTGCAATTCAGCGTTCGACTGTCGCCCCGCGTGGTAGAGCTGCAGGAAGATCTTGCCGCCCTTCGCGTGCACGGCGTCGGTGACTTCGCGCCAGCCGGCGATCTGGCTGTCGTCGTAAAGGCCGGGGGCGCCGAGGTAGCCGTTGCCTTCAACAGCGGCAATGGTCGCCTCGCCGATCAGCAAGGCGCCTGCGGAAGTGCGTTGCGCGTAATACACGGCCATCAGGCGGCCAGGGCGCGCGCCGTCTTCCGCACGCATGCGCGTCAGCGGTGCGAGCACGACGCGGTGCGCGAATTCATAAGGTCCTACTTTGACGGAGGTAAAGAGCTTGCTCATGATGTTTGTCTCTCGATGTGATCCGGTGAATGATTGCCGCCGAGCGCTGCGTGCGCTGTCCTGCGTTGAATGACAATCTATAGGCGCGGGGCGTCGAGAAAAACGGGCCACGGCTCCGAAGACTTGGGAGCCTGCAGTCCGCAATGCGCCGAAAGCCTTGCGCCTGCTGGACTGCACAGCCGTCACCGATTGTTTCGATGGCGCGGCAACTGTGTTTCAACAGCGCGCCGGCTATTTGTCGAGTACGTCCTTGAGGCTCGCGTGACGTGTGCTGAACGTCATGATCACAAGCAGGCTCAGCACCGCGAGCAAGCCGCCGAAGTGCATCGTCGAGGCGATGCTGAGGTGATCGACCACCGCGCCACCCGCCAGCGAGCCGAGCGCGATCGAGGTCTGCACGGTGCTCACGAACATCGACGAACCCGCTTCAGGGCGTTCCGGCGAAGTCCATTGCATCCAGATGCTCAGGCTCAGCGGGATCGCGCCGTATGCGATGCCCCACGCCATCACCGCAGCGATCACGCCTACACGCGAGACTTGAAGCATCGGCAAGGCGAACAAAGCGACCGCCATGAGCGCGCCCAACATCAGCAGCGAAATCTTGAGATGGCGCGTGACCAAAGCTGAGATCGCGAAATTCGCCGCGAAACCGACCACGCCAAAACCGAGCAGCACGGCCGTAATCCACGACGGACCGAACGCCGCATTGCGCTCGAGGAACGGCGCGATGTATGTATAAGCCGCGAAATGCGCGCCGAACAGCAGCCCGACCATCAACAGACTGCGGCGCACGTTCGAGCGTGCCAGCATGGCGCGGAAGTCGTCCGTGCGCATCGCCGCCTTGGGCGGCAGCGACGGCAGGAACACCGCCTGTGCGGCCAACGCTAAGCCCGCGAGCACCGCAGTCGCAAAGAACGACACACGCCATGAACTCAGATCGGCGATCAACGTGCCGAGCGGCACGCCGATCACCGTCGCCAGCGTAATGCCCATGAAAATCGTCGCGCCGGCGCGGGCGGCCTGGTCCTCGCGCACGAGTTGCCCCGACGCGCCGAGCGCGACCGTCCAGAAGCCGCCGAGGCTCGCGCCCAGCAACGCGCGCCCCACCAGCATCACGGCGAAGCTCGGCGCGATTGCGGAGATCGCATTCGATGCGACCAGTAACGCGGCCAGCAGCAACAGGATCAGACGGCGGTTGATGCGGCCGGCGGCGAGCAGCAGCACGGGCGCCGAGATCGCGGCGATGATGCCCGGCGTCGTCACCATCAGGCCTGCTGTGCCGGGCGTGACGCCGAGATCGTGCGCGATCTGCGGCAACAGGCCGACCGGCATGTATTCCGTGGCGACGAAGGCGAATGAGCCGACCGCTACCGATAAAACCGCGGCCCACGACGGTCCGCGCGAGGCAGCCGCCCCTGTTGAGACGAGCGGCGCATCGAGCGCGCTGTCGCTAGCAAGTGCCGGTCTCGCGGACGATCCGGTAAGTTGATTGGCATCCATGGATGTTCTCCGATTCAGATATTGAAATTGAGGGCATTACGTCTGAACGGAGAGTAGGAGGATCGATGGGGAATGTGGCTCCCCTTCATCGCGACAGACGGGCGACGCGCTATCATCGGAGCGCGACGGCTCGCGCGCGGCCGCTCATTCACATTGCACACACCTGCTGGGGGAGTCTCGACTTGGCGCTCGGCAACATCAACGACATCGCGACCTTCGTCACCGTGGTCAAGGCTGGCAGCTTTACGTCGGCGGGACAGCAACTCGGTATTACGCGCTCGGCGGTCGGCAAGATCATTGCCCGTCTCGAAGCGCGCTTGCAGGTGCGCCTGCTGCACCGAACGCCGCATAGCTTGGGACTCACGGACGACGGCTCCGTGTTTTACGCGCGCTGCACGCAGATTCTCGAAGACCTCGAAGAGACCGAAACGGCCATGGCGGTGCGCAGCGCGACGCCGGCAGGCTCATTGCGCATCAGCCTGCCAATTGCCCTCGGTCACCGTCAGGTGTTGCCGATCATCGCGTTGTTTCTGGAACGCTGGCCTGCGGTCAGCGCCGAGGTGAGCTTCACGGACCGCTTCGTCGATCTCGTCGACGAGGGGATCGACGTCGCCATCCGCGTCGGCGAACCGAAACCGGACTCGCGGCTCATCGCGCGCACGGTGGCCACGCAAAAACTGATTACGTGTGCGTCGCCGGTGTATCTCGCGAAGCGCGGTGCGCCCGTCTCGCCGCTCGATCTCGCGCACCACGAGTGCCTGCAATTCGTCAGCGCGGGACGTCCGCAACCCTGGCTTTTCGCGGGCGTCGGGCAACAGGTGGTGGAGGCCGGCGGCAGATTGAAGATGGACAGCGCCGAAGCGTTGATCGGCGCGGCGGTGAATGGTGTGGGCATCATCAATCTGCCCAACTATCTGGTTGCGAACGAGATCCGCCAGGGCCATTTGCAACCGCTGCTGCAATCGTTCGCAGCGCAAGCGCTGCCGATTCGCGCGATCTATCCGACGCGCCGGCATCTCACGCCGAAGGTGCGGCTATTTATCGATGAGTTGATCGAAGCGTGGCAGCCGGTGCCGCCGTGGGAAGAAGCGGACGCCTGAAGCCGGCCGCCAACGTATAAGCGCACTACGAAGCGGGCGCCTCGACATCGAGATCCATCAACGCGGAACTCAACGACTTGCCGTGTGCATCGAGTGCGAGCGAACGCGTCACACCGCCGCCGAGCGCATTGCCGAGCACGAAGTTGAATGCGGCAATCGCGGGCAGCTCATGGCGCACCACATCGCCCCGCACGACATCACGCAGATGCGCCTTCACGCGTTCCGGCGTCAGCACGGTGCGTAGATGGTCGTAATGCTGCGCGTCGTAACAGATCACCGAGATGTTCAGCGTATTGCCTTTGTCGCCGGTGCGCGAATGAGCCAGTTCACGTAATTTCATCTCACGCCTCCACCATCGAGAACGCCGGCGTCACATGCTCGCGCGGCAGCAAAACCGATTGCACCGCGACGACTTCGCGCGCCGACTTCGTGGCGCCGCCTCCGCCCGCCGGACCGTTGGTGTAAAGCGTCTCCACCTCGTTGCCGATCTGCACGGCCTGAGCGAGCGAGGTCGTGCGCCCCGCCACTCGCGCGCGCACTTCGTACGGTTCGGCGTAACCAACAGCTGCCGTTTCGCCGTGCAAAGCGTTCACACCGATCAGATCGAAGCGCAATTCACGCGTCTCCACGCCGGTCAACACGAGCCGCTCCCGCACGATATCGAGTGCGAGCCGCGCGCGCGCCAACGCGCCAGGACCGCCGTAGGAAATTTGCCCTTCGCCGATATAGCCATCGAAATAAGCCACCGACACCTTCAGCGTATCCGTACGCGGCGTGCCTCGCCCGCCGCTCACGCGAACGCGATCCGGCGCTTCCTGCGCGACACGCACCTGCGAGAAATCCGCGACCACGTCCGGTTGCAGATAGCGCTGCGGATCGTGAATCTCGTACAGCAGCTGTTCCTTGCAGGTCGCCTCGGTGACGCGTCCGCCGGCTTGCGCCAGCTTGGTGATGACCACCGCGCCGTCCTGCCCGACTTCGGCGATGGGAAAACCGAGCCTCGCCAGCTCAGGCACATCCTTGAAACCGGGATCCGCGAAATAGCCGCCGGTAATTTGCCCCGCGCATTCGAGCAGATGGCCGATCACCGTCGCCTGGCCGAGCGTCTGCCAGTCGTCCATGCGCCAGCCGAATTCGTGAATCAGCGGCGCGACGAACAGCGATGGATCGGCCACGCGTCCGGTCAACACGATCTGCGCACCGGCGGCGAGCGCATCGACAATCGCGCTCGCGCCGAGATACGCGTTCGCGGACACGAGTCGATCCTTGTAGTCCGCGACGCGTTCTCCCGATTCCACGAAACAGAAATCGCCTTGGCGCACCACGTCGAGCACATCGTCACCGGTGACTGCGGCGATCTTCACGTCGCCGAGACCGAGCGACCGCGCGATCTCCGCGGTCTTGCGCGCCGCCGCGAGCGGATTCGCGGCACCCATGTTCGAAATGACCCGCACGCCGTTGCGCAACGCGGCCGGCAATACCGCCTTCATGCGTGTTTCGAGCAGCGGGTCGTAGCCGAGTTCAGGGTCCTTGCTGCGCGCCTGTTGCGCGATCGCAATCGTGCGTTCCGCGAGGCACTCGAATACGAGGTAATCGAGCGCGCCGTGTTGCGCCAGTTCGACCGCCGGTTCAGTACGGTCGCCTGAATAACCCGCGCCGGCCCCGATGCGTACCCTACGTTGAGGCTGAGTAGCTGTCATGCTGGTCACATCCGTTGGTTCAGTGATGCTCACAGTGAGAATATCCCCAGCACGACGCAGGCAATCGTCATGACGATCGATGCGCCGAACAGCAAGGGGAAGGTGAATTTCTGGTGATCGGCGAGATCGATGCCGCACAGGCCGACCACGAGAAACGTGGCCGGTGTCAGCGGGCTCACCGGAAAGCCCGTGGTCATCTGGCCGAGCAAAGCGGCCTGGCCGACATGCACCGCGGGCACGCCGAGTTGGCCGGCCACCTCGGCGATCACAGGCAGCACGCCGAAGTAAAACGAGTCCGGGTCGAACAACATGCTGAGCGGCATCGACAGCAAGCCGAGCGCGACGGGAATATGCCCGGCCATCGCAGGCGGCACGAAACCGACCGCCGCTTGCGCCATCGCCTTCAGCATGCCGCTGCCTTGCATCACGCCGGTGAACACGCCGGCCGCCAGCAGAATGCCGGCCATCATCAAGGCAGCGCGAGCATGCGCGTCGATCCGTTTGCGTTGCATGTCGACGTTCGGATAGTTCACCATCAACGCGATGCAGAGGCCGACCATGAACATGATCGCCGGCGGAACCTTCTCGCCCATCACGACCATTGTGCCGAGCACCACCAGCGTCAGCACGATGTTGAACCAGAAGTTCTTAGGCCTTCGCAGCGCCTGTTCTTCGGGCGAGAGTTCGCGCGTGGGCATGGGCACCGAACCGCTCGCGGCCGTGAGACCGAGACGTTTTTCCTCGCGCCGGCCGAGCCAGAACGCCATGCCGAACACAAACACGAGGCCGATCGCCTGCACCGGAATCAGCGGATTGAACAGCGCCGAGATCGGCAGATGCAGCGAGGCGGAGGCGCGAATCATCGGCCCCGTCCACGGCAGAAAGTTGATGCCGGCCGCCATCGAAACTGCCGCGGCAAGCACGCGCCGGTCCATCTTCAGGCGATCGTAGAGCGGCAGCATGGCGGGAATCGTGACCAGAAAGCACACGGCGCCGGAGCCGTCCAGATGGATCAGCAGCGCGAGCAGCGTGGTGCCCATCACGATGCGCGTGGGCCGCGTGCCGACCGCGCGCAGAATGCGGTCGATGATCGGATCGAGTGTGCCCGCGTCGGTGATGGTGCCGAAGTAAAGAATCGCGAACACGAACATGCCGACGACCGGCGCGAGGTTCTTGAGTCCGTCGATCACGAACTTGCTGGTCTGAAAGCCGAAGCCGCCGATGAGCGACGCCGCAATCGGCACGATGATGAGCGCCACCAGCGGCGACATGCGTTTCGACAGAATCGCGCCGAGCAGCACGACGATGGTTGCGAGCCCCAGTAATGGCAGCATGTGCTTGTCTCCGAGATTGTTTTTTACTGCGATCCAGCGTAAGTTCGAAGGGGCTATAAATCAATTGAAATGATTTGATCGCAGCAATTACAAACCATCATGGATTTGAATCTTCGGGACATCCGCGCATTTATCGCCGTCGCGCAAACGGGCAGTTTCACGCGCGCGGCAACGCGGCTGCATCTGTCGCAGCCGGCGCTGACGGTGCAGATTCGCCGCCTCGAAGAAACCGTCGGCATGCGCCTGTTCGACCGCAACAGCCGCAATGTCGCGCTCACGCCGACCGGCCGTGAATTGCTGCCGCTGCTGCAGAAGTCGCTGCATGACATGGAGCACGTGCTGATCGACGCGCGCGCGCTTGGCGTTGGCGCAAGCGGCACGGTACGGATCGCCTGTTTGCCGACGTTCGCGGCCAGCGTTTTGCCCGAACTCGTGCAAGACATCAAGAAGTCCGTGCCGCGTGTGAGCTTTCATGTGCGCGACGTGGTCGCCAGCATGGTCAACACGTTGGTGCGCAATGAAGAGGTCGACATCGGGCTGACTGGCGGCCAGTTGGACGATGCCGCTTTCGAGGTGTTGCATGCGGGCATCGACCGGCTGGTTGCCGTGTTCCCGAAGCGGCATGCGCTCGCCCGGCGGCGGCGCATCACGTTGGCCGATCTTGCGGCCGCGCCGCTCGTGTTGACCGCGCAAGGCACGAGCGTGCGGGCGGTGGTCGATAGTGCTTTCACGAACGCCCGCTGCACGCTGGAGATAGCGTGCGAGCCGACCTACATGATGACCGCGGTCGCAATGGTGCGCGCCGGACTCGGCGTGACGATCCTGCCGGCGTCGGCCCGCGAAGTCAGGGCGGAACCCGAGCTGATCGTGCGCGCGGTCGACGACCCCGCGTTCACTCGCCCTATTGCGCTCATCAAGAAGCGCGGCAGGACGCTGCCGCCGGTTACGGAAACCTTCGTGGCGATGCTAATCGAGAAGCTCGGCGCGGATTGAATAACGGACGTCCGTTACCTTTCATTTTTAAACAGAGCCCGATTATCGCCATTAATCGTCTGATTTAATCGAATTCGCTCGCGCTAGTATCGGCTGCGTGCGAGCTCGAGGGTTAAATCCGCTCTCGCGTATTCTCCAAAACTTTGAATACGAAAAAATGATAATGAGTCAATTTCGCATGCTCGCGGTGGCCGCAGCGTCGTTCGCTCTCGTCGCTCTGGCCGCGCCGGCGTATGCCGCATTGGGCGCCGCGCCGACCTATCCGGTCACGGCCAGCAACACGAGTGCTGGGGCAGCCAGCCAGAATAGCGCGGCGGTGGCGCGCTTCGCCGCCAGCAGCAGTGCGGCCTCGGCGGCTTACACCGTGAGCCAGACGACGCTGCCGTCGGGCACCGTGGTAAGCGAGTACATCGGCGCGGGCAATACGGTTTTCGCGTTGAGCTGGCAAGGCCCGACCATGCCGCCGCTCAAAACGCTGCTGGCCGCTTACTTCCCGTCGTATGTCCAGGCGCTCACCGACGCCCACTCCGCGCAAGGCGGCGGCTACGGACCCGCCGCCGTGCATCAGTCGGCGCTGGTCGTGGAGACCGGCGGCCATATGGGCGCTTTCGTGGGACGCGCCTATTTACCGCAAGCGCTGCCGCAAGGCGTGAGCGCTGACGATATCAAGTAACTCATTAAAATCATTAGCGAGAGAACAACAGTGCGCAAAATCGCAAGGATTATTGCCGCGGCGCTCGGACTCGGGTTGGCGTTGGGTCTTGCCGGCTGCGGCGGGGGTGGCGGCGGCTCCAGCAGCAACTCGACGGCTAATGCACCGACTAATGCACCGGCTGCCGCCAGTGCGCCGGCGGGCCCCGGCGGCACAACGTCCAACCCTTCGACCGGCAACTCGAGTTCCAACGCGCTCGCCGTCGATGCGTCCGCCGTGCCCACGCCGGTCGGTCCCGGCAACACGATGTTGGTGACGGTAAGCGGAACGGGTATTCACAACCAGCCGATGGTCAGCGTCAAGCTCTGCGCCCCCGGCTCCAACGCAAGCACGAGTTGCACGACGATTCCCAATGTGATCGTCGATACGGCATCGTTCGGGCTGCGTCTGGTGCGCTCCGCGATCCCGACCTCCACCTTCAACGCGCTGACCGCCGAAACGGATCAGTCGAGCGGCCTGCCGCTTGCTGAATGCGCATTGTTCGGCAGCGGTTATGCATGGGGTTCGGTGCATCTCGCGGACATCGGGCTGTCGAGCGAGGTTGCCGCTTCGGTGCCGATCCAGGTGATCGGCGATTCGGCGCTGACCATTGCCGCGCCGAGCGAATGTCAAGTGGGCCGGCCGCTCGCCGCCGCCTCCGATCTCGGCGCGAACGGCATTCTCGGCATTGGCGTGAGCCCGGTGGACTGCGGCTCGCAGTGTGCGCTGACGGTACTCTCGCAGTTCTATTACACCAATGCCGGCAACGCGGTCTCGGTGCCGGTCTCCAAGCAGATCAGCAATCCGGTCGCACGGTTCGCGCAAGATAACAACGGTGTGATTCTGGAAATGGCGCAGGTGTCCGATAGCGGCAGCGCGACCGCTCAAGGCACGCTCGTGTTCGGCATCGATACGCAAGCCAATAACGTGCTGAACGGCACGGGCGCGCCGATTTTCCGAACGGATCTGAACGGCGACTTCACGTCGTCATATGGCGGCACCACGTTCACACAGACGTTCTTCGATTCGGGCTCGACGGTGATGTTCTTTCCGGACACGACGATCCCTCGCGACACGTCGTCCGGCTATTACATTCCGACCGCAACCGTGGGCCGTACCTCGACGCTGATCGGGACCAATCCGGCGAGCGTGTCACTCGGCTTCAATATTGCCAACGGCGCGACGCTAACTTCATCGGGGAATAACGCGTTCAATAATCTCGGGATCTACATGACCCGGCAGTTCGACTTCGGTTTGCCGTTCTTTTACGGCCGTCATGTGTATTACGGGATTTCGGGGCGTGCTTCGTCGGGGGGCGGGACGGGGCCGTATGTGGCTTATGTTTCGAGTTGAGTGACGGTCGTCCCGCCTGTGAATGACGCTCGATCCGCCATGCGGTGACAACAGCGCGGCGATAAAAACGAAACCCGGCCTGCGTGCCGGGTTTCGTCCTTTTCAGTAAATTCCCATCGCCCCTTCCACACTGCGCACCATCGAAACGAGCCGCGGCCCGATATCGCCTTCCAGTTGCTTCTCCTTCAGCAGATAAGAAGGCACGCCGCAATTGAAAACGAGAATCTCGCCATCGGCTGACGGCTTCATCGGCACGGCAACGGCATGGATCTCGCGACGCAGGTCGCCGTAGGACACGCAAAAGCCGCGCTCGTAGAAATAGTCGATTGCGCTCAGTACGCGCTCGCGGAAGGTGCTCCATTCATGCGGCGACTTCACCGCGATTTCATTGCACAGCGCCTCGCGCCGCTCAGCGGGCAGCGCCGCAAGCAGCGCGCGGCCCATCGCCGTTCGCACGATCGGATAGCTCAGCCCGATATCCGCCGGCATTCCGAGCGGCGTACTGCTGCGGCTGCTTTCCAGATACACGACGTTGAGCCGGTCACGCATGCCGAGCGAAACTGAACCGCGAATCTGATCCGCCAACTCCTTCATCGACGGCCGCGCGATCTGGCGCACGCTCATGCTCGCAAGCAACGGATAACTCAGCGACAACACGGCCGAGCCGAGCTGAAACTTGTTATTCATCCGATTGACGCGCAAATAGCCGAGCCGCGTGAGCGTGTAGGTAAAGCGTGAAATCGTCGCCTTGGTCATGCCGGTGCGCGCCGCCAATTCGGCGTTGCCGAGTTGCGATTCGCGCGGCGTGAAGCAATGCAGGATGTCGAGGCCGCGCGCCAGCGTGGTGGCGAACTGCCGGTCGCCGTCGAATTCGTCCGGCACGTAGCGCGCTTTCGAATCCAGGTAATCGCCGGTGAGCGCCGCCGCGTCGGACTGCTTGCTGTTGGCTGCCATCGCTGTTGCTCTCTCTTCTCCGTGATGGCCTATTCTGCGCTCCGCGTTCTGCATATCCAAACTCTGTTCTGCATAGTCGAACAAATCGCTCAGACTGCCGGTAAATCTTCGATAGTGAAGTCACAAATCGACCTAGATAAGCGACTCACATGACGGAGACAAGCATGACCAGCCATTCCTCACACTTCGACGCAATGCTCGCGGGCGTCGCAAAGTTCGTCCGCGACGAAGCAATCCCGCGTGAAAACGAAATCGAACAGGCGGACGCCGTACCGGCCGACCTCGTTCAGCGCATGCGCGAGCTCGGCTATTTCGGCTGGAGCATTCCGCGCGATTTCGGCGGCGCCGGGCTGTCGACCGAGCAGTTGGTGCGCGGCGCGTTTGAGCTTTCGCGGGCGTCGGTGGCATTTCGCGCTCGGGTGGGCACCAATACCGGCATCGGTTCAGAAGCACTGGTCGCCGACGGCACGGACACGCAGAAACAGCGCTATCTGCCGCGGCTCGCGTCCGGCGAATTCACCGGCGCTTTCGCGCTGACCGAGCCCGATGCAGGCTCGGACGCCACGGCATTGCGCACCACGGCGCGACGCGACGGAGATCATTACATTCTCGACGGCCGCAAGTGCTTCATCACCAACGCGCCGATAGCCGATCTCTTCACCGTGATGGCGCGAACCGAGCCGGCCAAGCCAGGCGCGGGCGGCATTTCCGCATTTCTCGTCGAGCGCGGCACGCCGGGTCTTTCCACCAGCGCGCCTTACGACAAGATGGGCCAGTCGGGTTCGCCGGTCGGCGACGTCGTGTTCGAAGGGTGCCGCGTGCCGGCAGCCAATCTGATCGGCGGCAAGGAAGGCATGGGTTTCCGCACCGCGATGAAGGTGCTGAACAAACAGCGCATCCACCTCGCCGCACTATGCACAGGGCCGGCCATGCGCATGCTCGAAGAAGCGGTCGCCTACACCTCGCGGCGCGAGCAGTTCGGCAAGCCCGTGGCCGAATTCCAGCTCGTGCAGGCGCTGATCGCCGAATGTCAGACTGAAATTTACGCCGCGCGCTCGATGATCCTCGAAACCGCGCGCAAGCGCGATGCCGGCGAGGATGTCGCGCTGGAGGCGTCGATGTGCAAGATGTTCGCCTCGGAAATGTGCGGCCGCGTCGCGGATCGCGCGGTGCAGATGCTCGGGGGACGCGGCTATCTGGCGGGCAACGCGGTCGAAAGGTTTTACCGCGACGTCCGCGCCTTTCGCATCTATGAAGGCACCACGCAGATTCATCAATTGAATATCGCGAAGATCACGCTGCGGCGCGCCGCCGAGCGAGATCAGGCGAAAGTTCGCGCCGACGCCGCGTGTGCAGCATGAGGACCGCCATGAACCCAGCAACCCATGACGCCGGCGCGCTCGATATCGGCCGGCTTGTCGAGCCGCGCTCCATTGCGATCATTGGCGCGTCGAACGATCCGAAGTCGATCAGCGGCCAGCCGATGCGCTTTCTCATGCAGCACGGTTACCAGGGCATGCTCTATCCGGTGAATCCAAAATATGCGCAGATCGACGGCGTCGCGTGCCATGACAGCATCGCCGCTTTGCCGTCCACGCCCGATCTCGCGCTGATCCTCGTCGCCGCGCGCCGCGTTCCGGACATGCTGCGTCAGTGCGGCGAAAAAGGGGTGGGCTTTGCCATCGTCTATAGCTCGGGTTTCGCCGAAGCCGGCGAAGCGGGTGCCGCGCTGCAGCGTGAATGCGCGGACATCGCGAAGGCTCACGGCATTCGCGTGATCGGACCGAACTGCCAGGGTTTCGTCAGTACGGGCGCAAATGTCTACGCCGGATTCGGCGCGCCCTTCGGCGTCGCTTATCGGCGCGGCGGCCTGTCGCTGATTTCGCAAAGCGGCGGCTTCGGTTGCGCGCTGCTTCTCATGGCCGACGAACTGGGCATCGGCTTGCGGCACTTCATCACGACTGGCAACGAGGCCGATGTCAGCCTGCTCGATCTCGTCAACGCGTGCATCGCCGATCCGCACACCTCGCTGATCGCGACGTACATCGAAGGTCTGAAAGACGCGGGATGGCTGGTCGACGTGGCGAACCGCGCGCTCGACGCGGGCAAACCACTGCTCGCCTGGAAGGTCGGCAACACCGCCGACGGCGCCAAGGCCGCCGCGTCGCATACGGCGAATCTGGGCGGCGCCTCGGCGCTGTATCGCACGGCCTTCCGTCAGACGGGTGTGATCGAAGTGAGCGACGTCGCCGACCTCGGCGACTACGCCCGCGCGTTCGAAGCCGGACGCCTGCCGCGCGGCAAGCGGATCGCGGTCGTCACGCTCTCGGGCGGCGCCGGCATTCTCATCACCGATGCCTGCGCTGAGCGCGGCATGTCGGTGCCCGCGTTGTCGGCAGCGACGCTCGAGCGCCTGAAGCCGATCGTGCCCGCGTTCGCCTCGCTGAACAATCCAATCGACCTGACCGCGGGCATCCTCGCGGAGCCGAAAATTTTTGCGGACGCCTTGCAGATCATCGCCGACGATCCGAATATCGACGCCATCGCGATCATGGCCGCGGCAGCGAGCGGCGAAGTCGCACAGGCGATGGCCACGGCGATCGTGCGCGTCTACGGCAGCATCGACAAGCCGCTGATGCTCGCCTGGAATGCGCGCCGCGACATGGCCCGCGAAGCGTACGAGACGATCGAGGCGCACGGTGTGCCTCTGTACGCGACGCCGGTGCGTTGTGGACGCGCTTTCGCCGCGTTGGCCGATTATGCGCAGGCGCGTCGCGCGCGGGCAGAGGCGCGCGATCCGATGCCGCGAGCCTTGCGTCGCTACGACGTCGAGCACGCGCATGCGTTGCTGGTCGATAGTCAGGGCAAGCATGGCGACCTGGACCTGACCGAACACGCTTCGCAAGCGCTGCTGCGCGACTACGGCATCGATGTCCCGAAAAGCGGGCTCGCGCAGAATCGTGACGAAGCATGCGCGCTGGCGCGGGTAATCGGTTTTCCACTGGTCATCAAGGTGCAGTCGCCGGACATCGCGCATAAGACCGAAGCCGGTGCCGTGCGGGTCGGTATCCGCGATGAAGCGACGCTGGCCGCCGCCTTCGACGAAATCGTCGGGAACGCGCACCGTCATGTGCCGCACGCGAGGATCGAGGGCGTGCTGGTGCAGGAGGAAATCCGCGATGCGCTCGAGATGATCGTCGGCATCGAAAACGACGCGTCGTTCGGACCGGCGGTCATGTGCGGGCTCGGCGGTATCTATGCGGAAGTGCTGAAGGACGTGAGCTTCCGGCTCGCACCGGTCACCCATGCGGACGCTCACGCGATGATTCGCGAGTTGCGCTCGTTCGCGATGCTCGACGGTGCGCGCGGCAAGCCGCCCGGCGATATCGAGGCGCTCGTGGAGACCATCGTCGCGCTATCCACGATGGCGCTCGATCAGCGGGCGAGCCTGCGTGAACTGGATATCAACCCGCTCTTCGTGCTGCCCGCGGGCAAAGGCGTGCGCGCCGGCGACGCTTTGGCGCGCCTGCTGCCGCGCGCTGCTGACTCGAACGACGCTGCGGACCGCACCGGCGCCATGCACGAAAGCGAGCATTGCGCGCCGGCCGTGGTGGACGGATAGTGCAGCGGCGCCGGGCCGCTTTGAGATCGGGCGCCGCCGGGCCGCCGCATGACGCGCAACGCTATTGCGAGACATGTGGCAGCACGTAACGACAGACACGGCGACGCTCACCGCAGTTGGCATTTTTCGCGCGAGACCATCATGCACGGCTATTCGCATTCAGACGCAACGACATCCGGCGGCAACACGTCCGCCGACGTCGAACGCACTTATCGCAAGATCTTTTTCCGGCTGATTCCGTTGCTGTTTCTCTGCTACGTGATCAGCTATATCGACCGCGTCAACATCAGCTTCGCCAAGCTTCAGTTCATGCACGACCTCGGTTTTTCGGAGTCGACATATGGACTGGGCGCGGGGCTTTTCTTCATCGGCTACGTGCTCTTTGAAGTGCCGAGCAATCTGTGGATGCAGCGTGTCGGCGCACGCCGCACGCTTTTACGCATCATGTTCGCGTGGGGGCTGGTGTCGAGCCTGATGATGTTCGTGCGCACGCCGACGCAGTTCTACGCCATGCGCTTCCTGCTCGGCGTGACTGAAGCAGGCTTCTTCCCCGGCATCATCTTCTATCTGAGCTGCTGGTTTCCGGGCGCGCGGCGCGCCCGCGTCACCGCCTTCCTGATGATGGCGACGGCGGTGGCCGGGATTGTCGGCGGCCCGATGTCGGGCTTCATCATGACGCGGCTGGCCGGCGTGGGCGGCTTGCCCGGCTGGCAGTGGCTGTTCCTGCTCGAAGGCGTGCCGGCGGTGACGCTCGGCATCGTCGCCTTCCTCCTGCTCGGCGACAAGCCGGACGATGTGAGCTGGCTCGACGAGCATGAGAAAGCGTTGGTCTCACGTGAACTCGCCGCCGACGAAAAGGCGAAACAGACCGGCCATCTCGACGGACTGCGCGGCGCGCTCGCCAACCCGCGCGTTTATCTCGCGGCGCTCGTCTACTTCGCGGTGATGATGCCGTTCAACGCGATCGGTTTCTGGGCGCCCACCATCATCCGCGATCTGGGCGTCGCCAACGTGCTGGACGTGGGCCTGTTGTCGGCGCTGGTGTTCATCGCGGCGGCGCTGGGGACCTATGTGGTGGGCGCCAGCTCGGACCGGACCATGGAGCGGCGCTGGCACGTCGCGGTGAGCGCATGCGTGACCGCGCTGGCGTTTGCCTTGTTGCCCGCCGCCGGCCATAACGTCACACTCGGCGTCGGGCTGCTGGCGCTTGCCGCAGCGGCGTCGTATGGGTCGTTCGTGGTGTTCTGGACGATTCCGCAGACCTTCCTGCCGCGCTCGTCGGCGGCGGGCGGTATTGCGATGATCACGAGTCTCGGCGGCACCGGCGGGTTCGTGAGTCCGGCGTTCGTCGGCTGGGTCAAGACGCAGACCGGCAGCGCGCAATATGGATTGATCGGACTGGCTGTTGTTTTGCTCGCGGGCGTCGTGTTGATGCTGGTGGTGTTCCCCGCGCCGGGCAGAAAGCTCGCAGTGGGCGCGACTGGCGGCAATCCGGCGGCACAGACAGGGCTCGGACAGACGCGTCACTAAAAAGAGCCGTGTGGGGACGAAGGAAGATGTGCCCACCGCCCGAACGCAAAATCTCGTAGGTCTGTTGATCTTCTGGTGGCAACGCTGGCAACCTAGCGAATCCCCAACGCAGCCATGTTGCATGGGACCGGAGTAGCGCGCTAAAAGCGCCACCTCTGGTCGACACAGCGGAGACAACGGCAATGGAACCCTCCACCCATCCGCACGACGACGATCTCGAACGCTTCGAAGCCCACGGCGCCGCGCCGCTGCCGGTCCCGAGCGACGAAGGCTACGTCGAGCACGAAGGCGCGCGAATCTGGTACGCATCGTATGGCGCCGGCGCGCCGGTGATCCTGCTGCACGGCGGTCTCGGACACAGCGGCAATTGGGGCTACCAGGTTCCGGCGCTGCTCGACTCGGGGCATCGCGTGGTAGTCGTCGACAGCCGCGGCCACGGCCGCAGCACTCGCGACGCGCGGCCCTATCGCTACGAACTGATGGCCTCCGACGTGCTGGCCGTCATGGACACACTGCAACTCGAACGCGCCGCGCTGGTGGGCTGGAGCGACGGCGCGTGCGTCGCGATGGTGTTAGGCGCGACCGCCGCTGAGCGCGTAGCCGGCGTGTTTTTCTTCGGCTGCAATATGGACCCGAGCGGCACCAGGCCATTTGTGCCGACGCCCGCGATCGGGCGCTGCTTCAACCGCCACGCCAAAGACTACGCGCAGCTATCGGCGACACCGGACGACTTCGAGGCATTCGTCGGCGCGGTCAGCACGATGATGAAAACCGAGCCCAACTACTCCGCCGGCGATCTCGCACAGATTCGCGTGCCAGTCGCGATCGTACAAAGCGAGCACGACGAGTTCATCAAGCCGGAACACGCCGACTATCTCGCCCGCAGCATTCCCGGTGCCGAATTGATCCTGCTGCCCGGCGTGAGCCATTTCGCGCCGCTGCAACGGCCGGCGCAATTCAATCGCGTGGTGCTGGATTTTTTGCGGCGCATCGCGGATTGATCGAGGCGCTGGCGTTTGCTGCGCCGCCTGGCCGCCTCGCTACCGCACAACGGTCCCACAAAACCTTCAATATTTCACGATGCGGAACGACCACGCGCCTCGTAAAAAATCGTGGTGCGTGGCACAAATTCGGCATTTCGCAATGTCGCCCCACGTTGCACATCGCGAAACAGTGACGATAAGTCTTTATTAATAAACATTATTTTTTGACACAACGAATCATTCAACAGCCACTTGCGCCGCTTGCCGCTGACGTAGACTCTTTTACAAGAGCCGGCGCTTCAGTAGTCGAGCGGAGTGGGAAGAGACGGAACAACGTCTGAAGAATCCCAACCTCTGAAACGAAGCCGCCACGGCACCGCGGTTTTTAATGGTACTTGGGAGACTAAAAATGAAAGGCTTTCGCTTCGGTTCGAATCAGGGTGCTTTCTATATTTTGCCGGGCCAGGACGGTTGGGAGGCAACCTACGGCAACGAAACGCTCGGTGAATTTGCCAGCCCGCAGCAGGCGGCGGACGACCTCGCGCGCGGCTTGATCTGCCCGCATCTCTCGGAAGGCGACGACACGTCGACGCTCGAGATTCCAGAAAAACTCAGCGACTGGGAAATCGTTCACGTGTGATGGCCGGTATGGCCGTGATCCACGTTGGCGCAGAAACGACGATGGCGCTCGAAAGCGCCATCGTCATGTTTACCGCCTGCTTCTGTGCAGCCTACGGCGTTGGTGCCTTAAGCAATCGCGTCCACGATCTTGTTCAGCGTGGCGCTCGGGCGCATGGCCTTGCTCGTCAGTTCGACATTCGGACGATAGTAACCGCCAATATCCACCGGCTTGCCTTGTGCCGCAGCCAGTTCTTCGACGATCTTCGCTCCGTTCTCAGCCAGTGCCTTCGCCACGCCGGCGAATTGCGCCCGCAGCGCCGCGTCTTCGGTCTGCGCGGCCAGTGCTTCCGCCCAGTACAGCGCGAGGTAGAAGTGGCTGCCGCGATTGTCGATGCCGCCAACCTTGCGCGCCGGCGACTTGTCGTTGTCGAGGAACTTGCCGGTTGCCTGATCCAGCGTCTTGGCCAGCACCTGCGCCTTCGGGTTGTGATACGCACTGCTCAAATGTTCGAGCGACGCGGCCAACGCCAGGAATTCACCGAGCGAATCCCAACGCAGGAAACCTTCTTCGACCAGTTGCTGAACGTGCTTCGGCGCCGAACCGCCCGCGCCGGTTTCGAACATGCCGCCACCGGCCATCAGCGGGACGATCGACAGCATCTTCGCGCTCGTGCCCAGTTCCATGATCGGGAACAGGTCGGTCAGGTAGTCGCGCAGCACGTTGCCGGTGACCGAGATCGTGTCCTTGCCCGCGCGAATACGCTCGATCGAGAACTTGGTCGCTTCGACTGGCGTCATGACGCGAATGTCCAGACCGGTGGTGTCGTGGTTCTTCAGGTATTGCTCGACCTTCTTGATGATCTGGGCGTCGTGCGCGCGCGCCGCATCCAGCCAGAACACGGCCGGCGTGTTGGTGGCGCGGGCGCGGTTGACCGCGAGCTTGACCCAGTCCTGAACCGGCGCGTCTTTGGTCTGGCACATGCGCCAGATGTCGCCCGCTTCCACTTGCTGTTCGATCAGCACCGTGCCGGCTGCGTCCGTCACGCGAACCACGCCGTTCGCCGGGATCTGGAACGTCTTGTCGTGTGAGCCGTATTCTTCAGCCGCTTGCGCCATCAGGCCGACGTTGGGCACCGTGCCCATCGTGACCGGATCGAACGCGCCGTGCTTCTTGCAGTCTTCGATCACTGCCTGATAAACGCCTGCGTAGCAGCGGTCCGGAATCACGGCCTTGGCGTCGTGCAGCGCGCCGTCCGCGCCCCACATCTTGCCCGACTCGCGGATCATGGCCGGCATGGACGCGTCGACGATCACGTCGCTCGGCACGTGCAGGCTGGTGATGCCCTTGTCCGAATTGACCATGGCCAGTTGCGGACGCTGTTCGTATTGCGCCTTGATGTCGGCTTCGATCGCGGCGACCGTTTCAGCCGGCAGGTCTTTCAGGCGCGCGTACAGATCGCCGATACCGTTGTTCGGGTTGAAGCCGGCTTGCGCGAGCGCGTCGGCGTGCTTGGTCAGCACGTCTTTGTAGAACACCGACACCACGTGACCGAAGATGATCGGATCCGACACCTTCATCATGGTGGCCTTCAGGTGCACCGAGAACAGCACGCCCTTGGCCTTCGCGTCGGCGATTTCCGCTTCGATGAAGCTGCGCAGTGCGTTCTTCGACAGCACCGAAGCGTCGATGATCTCGCCTGCCTGCACGGCCGTCTTTTCTTTGAGGACTACCTTCGAACCGTCGGCGGCCGTCAGTTCGATCTTCACCGAACCGGCTGCGCCGATCAGCGCCGACTTTTCGCTACCGTAGAAATCGCCGCCGCTCATGTGCGCGACGTGCGACTTGGAGTCCGCGCTCCAGGCGCCCATCTTGTGCGGATGCTTGCGGGCGTAGTTCTTGACCGACAGCGGCGCGCGGCGGTCCGAATTGCCTTCGCGCAGCACCGGGTTGACCGCGCTGCCCTTGATCTTGTCGTAGCGCGCCTTGACGTCTTTTTCGGCGTCCGTGTTCGCGACGTCCGGATAGGCCGGCAGCTTGTAGCCCTGATCGCGCAGTTCGGTGATCGCGGCTTTCAGTTGCGGCACCGACGCGCTGATGTTCGGCAGCTTGATGACATTCGCTTCCGGACGCGTGCTGAGTCCACCCAGTTCCGCCAGATCGTCGGGACCCTTCTGTTCCGCGCTCAGGTAATCGGGGAATGCAGCGATGATCCGGCCGGCAAGCGAAATATCGCGCGTTTCGACGATCACGTCGGACGAGCGCGTGAACGCCTTCACGATCGGCAGCAGCGAGTAAGTCGCCAGAGCAGGCGCTTCGTCGGTCAGGGTGTAGATGATCTTCGGCGGTGTGGACATGTTCGGTGCTTTGCTAGGTGAAGTGTTAGACAGAGCGTTGGGCGGTGCCGACCAGCGCGTTGCGGCAAAACAACATTGCGGCGCGACGCACGGCACTACTTTCTACGGCCAAGCCGTGAGTATATGCGTGTTTTCCTCTACTCGCTGCTAAACAAACATATCGCGGAAACGTTGCTCACAGGGTCGAGCCCCGCCAGATAAGGCTTTCGGCAGATTTAGCTGCGTCTTATGACAGATGTCTTATAGATGACTAACGACCTTCGACAAATATATTGTTAATGCGAATCAGATGCATTAACATTTGCACGCAGCCGTGTTCTTACGTTTCGATTACTCCAACCACTCGCTTTCGATGAGGCCTCTCCGCACAGTTCCAGGTGCGCGACCGGCGTCGTCCTGTCCAAATTCGAACAACATGCAGAAATTCTTTGTCGCCGGCCGACCGGCGTTTGTGCGCGGCCCACGCCGCACTCCCTCGCTGTTGAGCGCGGGCCTTCTGGCAAGTGTCGGTTTGACGCTTTCCACGCTGTCGACTTCGGGTTGGGCGCAGGTCGCGGCCAGCGACGCCGGCACGACGCTGCCGGCCGTGAGCGTCTCGGCGGCAAAAGACACCACTGTGGCCCAGGCCGACACCATCAGCGCGGGCGCGCTGGGTTCGCGCAAGCAGGTGGACACGCCGTTCTCGACCCACGTCGTGACGAGCGACGAGGCGCAGGACCTGTTCGCGACAACCGCCAACGATCTGTACAAGTACGATCCGGCGGTTTCGGTGATCAGCGATAACGGTGTCAGCGAAAATTCGATGTTCACCGTGCGCGGCATGCCGATCGACACGCTGAACAGCGTCAAGGTGGACGGCCAGACTTTCCCCTCGTGGGATACCGACCTCTCGCTGGAGCCGTTCGAGCAGGTCGAATTGCTCAAGGGCCTGTCGGGCTTCATGTACGGCTTCGGCTCGCCGGGCGGCATCGTGAACTACGTGTTGAAGCGCCCCACCGATACGCCATACCGCAGCATCTCGGTCGGCTACAAGTCGGCCGGCGTGTTCAGCGAGGCGGTGGATCTGGGCGGCCGCTTCGGCAATGACGATCGTTTCGGCTACCGCCTGAACCTCGCCAACGAAAACGGCAACACCGCCGAAGACCACGGCCACGTGCGCCGCCAGGTCGCGTCGCTTGCGTTCGACTTCCGCATCACGCCGGACCTGACGTGGAGCGCCGACGCGTTTTACCAGAAGCGCAGAACCAACGGCACGCTGTTCGGCCTGATGTTCGGTGGCGACGCCGGCGGCATTCCCGACGCGAGCAAAGTCACCCACGCGCTCACGCAACCGCAGAACTACTACGAGACCGAGATGGCCTCGTTCGGCACGGGCCTGGATTACCGCATCTCCGAAAACTGGCATGCGAGCATCAAGTACCGCTTCGCCAAGGAGAACCGCACTAATTCGGACAGCTTCCTGTTCGTCACCGACCCCGCAGGCAACTACTCGAACACGCTCTATGCGGCCCTGACGCGCTACTTCTATCAGAACGTCGACGGCATGGTGCAAGGGCATTTCAACACGGGCAGCATCAAGCACGATGTGGTGGTAGGCGCAGGCTTTCTGACGCAAACCAGTGAGTACAGCAACAGCACGGGGTGGAACGAAGGCTACTTCCTCGGCAACGGCAATCTGTACGCCAGCACCTTGCTGACCAACGACGAAGTCAGCATCAGCTCGAACCTGTACCGTCAGCAGCGCACCACGCAAGCCGCCGTGTACGCGAGCGACACCGTGCAACTTACGTCGCGTCTGTCGGCGCTGGTCGGCGTGCGCTATACGCAATACCAGCAGCACGTGTACGACCCGAGCGGCGCGGTGTCGTCGCAATACCAGGCGGACCCGGTCACGCCGACCTTCGCGCTGATGTTCAAGACCGATCCGTACTCCACGTTGTACGCGAGCTACGTGGAGTCGCTGGAACAGGGCGGCGCCGCGTCGAACACCAACCTCAACTACCCGGACACGTTCGGCCCGCTGCGCAGCAAGCAGTACGAAGTCGGCTTCAAAACCGATCACGCCAAGTGGGGCGCCAACCTCGCGTTGTTCCGCGTCGATCAGGGTTACAACTACACGAACGTCGACAACATCTTCGTGCAGGACGGCACCAAGCGCTATCAAGGCCTCGACGCGAGCGGCTGGCTCGCGGTCACGAGCGAATGGCGCGTGCTGGGCGGCGTGATGTGGCTCGACACGAAGGCCATGGACGTGAACGATCCGACCGTGGAAGGCAAGCGCATCTACGGCGCGCCGCGCTTCACCGTGACGGGCCGGATCGAATACAACCCGTCGTATCTGCGTCCGCTGACGCTGGCGTTCGGCGGCAAGTATGTGGGCAACCAGGCCGTCGACGCGCAGAACACGCAGTTCGTGCCGGCTTACACCACGTTCGATCTGAGCGGACGGTATGAGACGAAGATCGCCGGCAAGGACGTGACGTTCCGCGCGGGCATCAACAACCTGTTCAATCGCCGTTACTGGACGACGGCGTGGGGCTACTACGTGGCGCCGTCGGCGACGCGCACTGCCGTGGCCAGCGCAACGCTGCAGTTCTAAGCGTCGCGTGAACGAGGGGCGCCCGGAGCGGGCGCCCCGATCATGGCGGGAATCTCCGCCACGAGCGCATCGATCGCACAGCGCGTTTTCAGCGCCAGATAGCGACTCTTCGGCCACACCAGGTGAATCTCCTGAGCAGGCCGGAAACAATTCTCCATCACTGTCACCAGCTCGCCCGTTTTCTCATAACGAGTCAATAGCCAACTCGGCAGCCACGCGAGGCCGAAGCCGGCGAGAGCGGCATCCACGATCCCCTTCATATCGTCGAAACCGAGCTGCGGCTGAACCTGCGCGCGGCGGACTTGCCCGTCGACATCGACCACATCCCACGGCTGTGCCGATCCTGCTCGCAAGTAGGCGATCACAGCGTGGCCGCGTAATTCCTCCACGTTGCGTGGCGTGCCATGACGCGCCAGATACGCCGGCGCGGCGCCGATACTCGCGTGCTGCATGCCGAGCTTGCGCGCGGCGAGACTCACGCTGTCGGCCAGCGGGCCCACGCGCACCACGAGATCGAAACCCTCTTCGATCACGTCGACGAAACGATCGGTAATCGAAATGTCGATCTTCAATTGCGGATGCTTGCGCGCAAGTCCGAGCAGCACCGGCGCCACGCAGTAGTGACCGAATGCCTGCGGCACGCTCACGCGCAAACGGCCTTGGGGCTCGCGACGGCCGGAGTCGAGATCCGCCTCCGCGGCTTCGAGCTCGGCCAGCGCGCGCACGCAGCGGTCGTAGTAAGCCTGCCCGTCTTCGGTGAGGCTCTGGCTGCGCGTCGTCCGATTGAGCAGGCGCACGCCGAGGCGCTTCTCCAGCCGCACGATCACTTTGCCGACCGCCGAGCGCGTCAGGTTCATCCGCGCTGCCGCGAGCGCAAAACTGCCTGTTTCGACCACGCGCACGAACGTCGTCACACCATCGAGGATGTCGCTCATCTGCTTTGCCCTATTGGTTCCCGAGGAGACGCATTTCCGGGACTTTTACGCGTCAATCGGGACCTGAATTCCCCCTATATTACACAGTCCATGGTGGGCGAGCCCATCGACTAACGAGGTAAATTCCATGTCCCATGACCCGATCGCGCCGCCACGGCGTGAAGAATGGCGCAGCACAAACGCAGCAGTTGGGCATCAACCGACTTCGCACGAAGCGCATCGCGCAGGAGCGGTCGCGAGCGACAAGACCCCGCAATCAGCCACTTTCCTCTCGCTCCGCAAAAACACTTTGGCGTTGGGCGCGGTGTGCCTCGCCTCGCTGATGTTCGGCCTTGAAATCTCCAGCGTGCCGGTGATCCTGCCAACGCTCGAACGCGTACTGCACGGCGACTTCAAAGGCATGCAGTGGATCATGAACGCCTACACGCTCGCGGTGACCACCGTGCTGATGGCGACCGGCACGCTGGCGGACCGCTTCGGCCGCCGACGCATCTTCGTGATCGGCATCGCGCTGTTCGGCATCACGTCGCTGATTTGCGGACTCGCGCAAAGCGTGCCGACGCTGGTCGTCGCGCGCCTGTTGCAAGGCGCGAGCGGCGGCGCCATGCTGATCTGCCAGGTGGCCGTGCTATCGCATCAGTTCAATAAAGGCCCCGAACGCGCTCGCGCCTTCAGCGCGTGGGGCATTATCTTCGGTATTGGACTCGGGTTTGGGCCGATTATCGGCGGGGCCATCGTGGCGTTGTCGAGTTGGCAATGGGTCTTCTGGGTGCACGCGCTGCTCGCGGTCGTGACCTTGATGCTTGTTTTCAGCGGCGTGCAGGAATCGCGCGACCCGCATGCGCATACGCTCGACGTTGCCGGCATCGTCACGTTGTCGTTGGCGGTGTTCGGGCTTGTGTATTTCATCACGCAGGTTCCGGCGCTTGGATTCAGCAATCCGCGTGCGCTCTTCATCATCGCGGCGACGTTGGTCGCCTTCGTAGCGTTTCTGCTTGCCGAGAAACTCAATACGCGGCCCATGTTCGACTTTTCAGTGTTCAGGATTCCGCAGTTTTCCGGCGCACTGATGGGCTCGGCGGGCATGAACTTCAGCTTCTGGCCGTTCATGATCTATCTGCCGATCTATTTCCAGATCGGCCTCGGCTACGACAGCGTGAGCGCCGGACTGGCGTTGCTCGCTTACACGCTGCCGACGCTTCTCTTTCCGCCGCTCGGCGAACGTCTCGCACTGCGTTACGGCTCGGGAATCGCCATACCTGCCGGCCTGTTTACGATCGGCCTCGGCTTCATGCTGATGCGTTACGGCAGCGGCGCCGCGCATGCCGACCTATGGACCTTGTTGCCCGGTTGCATGATAGCGGGCGCGGGCCTCGGTCTCACCAATACGCCCGTCACCAATACGACCACAGCCGCGGTTCCCGCGGAACGGGCGGGCATGGCGTCGGGCATCGATATGAGTGCGCGGATGATTACGCTCGCGATCAACATCGCGTTGATGGGTGCGATCCTGGTCGGCGGAATTCTTGCCAGTCTGAAGACGCGCTTGCCGAAGACGCTCGACACCGCGCCGCTCGGCAGACTCGCGGAGAAGATTGCGGCGGGCGATGTCGAAGCAGTCAGAACGGGGATGCCCGCGCTGGCGCAAATCGACCCAACAGGAAGCGTCGTGCATGCCGCGTTGATGCAAGGATTCGGCTGGGTGATGGTCTACGGCGGAGTCGGCGTGTGGGTGCTTGCCGCGCTCAGTTTCGTGATATCCGGCAGCGCGTCGAGAAGGCTAAGCGGCGAGAAATGCGCGCCGGCGCAAAAGCAGCAACAGCCAGCCCGATGCGACGCGTGTTAAGTAGCGCCAATTCGACGGCGCCGTGCACAAGCGGATACTTTCAGAGCGGCGCCTGCGCGCCGCTTCATCGCTCATGCTTCGACTTGCACCGTTTGCCCCGCCATTATCGCGAGCCCTTCGTTCAGAGCCGGGAAAAGACTTCGGTTGAAATTGTTCCAGCGCAGTTCGAGGATCGTATCGTCCTTATCGATTTCGGTGTTCAGCACGTCGTGAATCACCTCGCCCGAATCGATTCCGTTGTCGACATAGTGAAACGATGCGCCCGTCAAATAAAGCGGTTCGACCGCCACGGTTTCCATCGTCTTCCAGTTGACCACCTTCTTGCCGCGCGCGCCGTAGAGCGCATCGAGCGTCGCATACGCGCCGCGCCGCTCGTATGGCGATTCGGCGCGCGTCACGCCCGGGTGAATGTTCACGATCTTGCGATAGAACGGCGCACCCGGCCGAACCAGTTCGTCGAGAATGATCAGCAACCCGTCGAGCACGACGATGTCGGCCTTCAACGCCACCAGCGTGTCGAGCAGATGCTTTTCGAAAGCGCTCTTGCCTGCCGGTCGTCCGGGTGCATCGAGCGGCTCACGCCGATATGTCGATGGAATCGCGAGCAAAAGATCGTTGACCGGCTTGCCCTGCACACGCAGATTCGGCGGATAGAACCAGCGCTTGCCCGGCTCATAAGCGAAGCCGTATTCCTTCAGTTTCTCGCGATCCACGCTGGAGCCGGCGTCATCGTCGTAAATGACTTTTTCGAGCGAGTACTGATCGCCCAGTTCGGTGTCGTTGAGCGCCTCGACGAGCGACTCCAGCACCGACTTCATGTAGCGCGTGCCGCTCTTGTATGCAATCTCCTGGCCGGCCTTGTCGGCGGCGGCATTTCTCAGCGACCAGATGTAAACGAGTTTCTTCTTCGACATGGTGGGTTCCTATGTGTGTGTCATTGCCACATGCTTACCAGTCGTATCTTGCAGTTGCTATCACTGTGCGTGGATTCCCATAAAAACAGGTATTCACGGACTGGCAACCGCTCACGAACCGGCGATTGAAAATATTCTGACCGTTCACCGCGAAGCGCCAGTTGCGCGTTTCGTAGTGAACCGCCGCGTCGTACACGGTGTAGCTCGGCACGTACAGCGAGTTGTCGGCGGCGCCCGCCGCGCCACTCTGATAGCGAATGCCCCCACCGAAGCCGAGGCCTGCCAGCGGCCCGGCGTGCCATGTCCAGTCGCCCCACAGCGACGCCATCTGGCGCGGCCGCGGAATATCCACCGGCCACTTGCCCAACGTGTCGTCGCCGGCCTTGATGTTCTTCACGTCCTGGTACACATACGCTGCGATCACCGAAAAGTTGCGAGTGACATTGCCCACGCCGCTCAACTCGATCCCGCGCGAACGCACCTCGCCGGTCTGCACGCTCGTGCCGCCGGTCGGATCGATGCCGAAATCCGGCGTCATGACGTTGGTCTGATTGATCTGATAAACCGCGGCGTTCAGCATCAGGTTCTTGCCGGCCGGCTGCCAGCGCAGACCGGCTTCGATCTGCTTGCCTTTGGTCGGCTCGGCAATGCCGCCGCCGGCGATCTTCACGCCAACCAGCGGATTGAACGACGTCGAGTAGCTGATGTACGGCGACAATCCGTAATCGCCGAGATACACGACACCCACACGCCCGGAGAATGCATGATCGTTCTGCTCGAGACGGCTGCCACCGGCGATATCGTTCTGCGTGGTGTTGCTCCAGTCCTGGCGTGCGCCGAGCGTCAGCACCCAGCGCTGCCACTTGATCTGGTCCTGCGCATACACGCCGAACGCGTTCATGGTCGACTTCGTGTCGGTACGCGGGAACGCGTCCGGTCCGCTGAAGATCGCGTTGGTGATCGGCGTATAGACCGGGTTATACATGTTCAGACTCGGACCGGTCGCCATCGATTCGCTATCGGTAGTCGCCTGCCGGTTGTATTCGAAGCCGAGCAGCACCGTATGATCGAGCGGACCGGTGCCGAAGCGGGCCAGCGCCTGATTGTCGACATCGAAGCGGCTGTAATTCAACTGATACAAACCGACATAGCGCAGCAGCGACGCCTCGGTCGGATCGGCCGGATCGAGACCTCCGCCGAACACCTGCCCCTGATCGAGCGAGAGGTGCATCAAGCGCGTGTTCTGCCGGAACGTCCACACCGGATCGAACTTGTATTCGAACTGATAGCCCACCGACCACTGCTTCTTGCGATAGTGCGAGAACTCGGGATCTCCCGTGTACAGGTCCGGCGAAATCTTGCCGTTCGGATTCGGCAAGACCGTGCCCTGCGCCGGCAGGAAGTTATTCGACGCGTCGCCCCAATCCTGCAGATAACTCGCCTCGACCGTCAGCGAAGTCTTCGCGTTCGGCTGCCATTTCACCGAGGGCGCCAATGCCACGCGTTGCTCCGGATTGGGTCCGGTCTGCGAATTGCCATCGCGTCCCACGCCGAGGAAACGATAGGACAGCGTGCCGGCCTGATCGACCTTGTCGCCCACATCGAATGCGATCTGCTTGCGCGCGTAGTCGCCCAGTTGCATTTCCACTTCGCGAATACGCTCGCCGTTGGCAAGCTTGCTTTGCACGTCGATGATCGCACCCGGATCGCCCTGCCCGTACAGCACCGAGGTCGGGCCGCGCAGCACGGTGATGCTGTCGATCATGAATGGATCGACACGCCAGCTCGCGAGATTGAGTGTATTGGGAACTTGCAGGCCGTCGACGAACACCGTCGGCGTGAAGCCGCGCAACACCGAATACCAGTCGGAGCGCACGTCCGCGCCATAGGTCGAAAAGCCCGGAATGTAGCGCAGCGCCTCGTTGATGCTGGTTGCGCCGGTCTCTTCGATCTGCTGCGCCGTGACGACGTTGATGGTCTGCGGAATTTCCTTTAGCGGGGTATCGGTCTTGGTGCCGGTGCTGCTACGGCGGGCAACCAGGCCCACCGTGCCGTCGTTGCCGGCCGAGCCGTTGACGCTGATCGAGGGCAGCGTAGCGGGCTGCGTCGCAGCCGGTTGGCCGGTACGAGCTCCTGGCTGTGCATTGCCCTCGGATTGCGCCGGCTGTTGCGCCGACTGTTGCGCCTGCGCGCTGGCGGCTGCCGCCGCATAAAACGCCACGCTCGCCGTAACGGCGGTTGCACTCCGGCGCGTGCCTGTTGCCCACTCCATCTCTCGATGCTCCCAGGTTTATAGGCGGCCAAACAAGCCGCTTTCTGTTAAAGAGCAAAGGCCATGCGGCCCACGCCCGTCGCGTTTTCTTGTGCTTGTGGTGTCCGGCCGCCAGATCGGTCTTGCGATGCATGGCGTGCGAGAGACGTGGCGATTTCGTCCGAGCGCAGCGCGAGCACCGACAGCAGCGTGTCGGAGAGCCCATGACTATCTTCGCAACAGCCCTGCAGATAAACGCGCGGCTTGAAACTCGCCGGCGTGGCGAGCCGGTAGTCGCGCTCGACGTTGCCTTGCGCAAGCGCATCGCCGAGATGCGGCGCGAGCCCATCCAGCAGGTCGAAATGCGTGTCGCGGCGATAGCCCGTCGCGAGCACGAGCGCGTCGAATTGCTCGGCTCGCGCGTGGCCGCTCAGACGATCACGCAGCGTGAGTTCGATCTGCCCGCCCGCCGTGCGCACCGCCGTTTCGATGCCGGTGTTCGCCAGCAGCCGGTGCCGCGGATCGGCGGACACGTTCTGCAGATAAAGCATTTCGTAGATCTGCTCGATGAGCGGACGGTCGACCACCGCGTAATTGGTGTCACGAAAGCGCTCGATCAGCGAACGGCGGCCGTCGCGCGGCTGCGCGTAGACGATATCGGTAAAGGCGGGGCTGAAGATCTCGTTGACGAAGGGGCTGTCGTCGGCGGGTTTCAGCGCGCTCGAGCGGATGATGAGGCTCGCATCCACGTGCGGAAAGCGGCGCGTCAGATCGACGAACACCTCGGCCGCGCTCTGCCCCGCGCCGATCACCGCCACGCGTTTTCGCGCGCCGTCAGCGGGTCCGACCGCACGGTCGATGGACGTCAGGTACTGCGACGAATGCACGATGTTATGCGTGCCGAGCGCGGCAAATGCTTCCGGCACTTGCGGACCGCCGCCGATGCCGACCGACAGCGCCCGTGTCACGCGCTGCCACTCGCGGCCTTCGCTGTCGCGCGAGAAAACCCGCAGCGCTTCGACGTCATTCGTATTCGCAGTGCTCCTGACCGCTTCGATGCCGGTGACGGTTTGCCCGTAGTTCACGCGATCGTCGAACGACGCCGCGACCCAGCTCAGGTAATCGTGAAACTCCACGCGCGTCGGATAGAAGTTCTTCAGATTGACGAAATCCGCCAGACGTCCATGCTCGAACAGATAATTGATGAACGTGAAGCGGCTTTTCGGATCGCGCATTGTCACGAGATCCTTGAGGAAGGAAATCTGCATCCGGCAATCGTCGAGCAACATGCCGCGGTGCCAGCCGAATTCCGGCTGACGTTCGATGAAGCAATGCGCGAGGTCCGACACGCCGGCCTCTTCGGCGAGGCGAACGGCAAGCGCGAGATTCGACGGTCCGAAGCCGATTCCGATCAGATCAAATACGGTGTCTCTGTGCATGTCGCAGGTCCTTATCGGTGGAAGCCGGCGCGCCGCATGCGCGGGCCGGTGAAAAATCTTTTGTGATTGATGCTGTTTTTATTGACTGCGTTTTTTGCAGGCTTTCTTAATTGCCGGCGTTCTTACTGGCCTCATGCGCCGTCCCGTAACTCGACGACACGCGATCCCCGAGCAACGAGCCTTGCCGCAAGCTGTGCGAAGGTCGGCGCGGCGAACACATCGGCGATTTCCAGTGCATGGCCGGCGGAGCGTGCGGCATCGACGAAGCGGACCACGTCGAACGAACTCGCGCCCGCTTCGAACAGGTCGTCGTGATGCGCGGGCGTGTTGCCTTCAAAGAGATCGCTCCAGACGCGTTCAAGAACCTCGGCTCGCTGCAATGCTTCTTCGTGAGATGTCGCGCTCGCCTGCACGCCCGCCGCAATACTCGCGGACTGCAATGCAAAGCGCGCGGCCGAAGCGCCCAATTGCTCATGCGGCGCATCGACGAACTGCTGCACCACGTCCAGATAGTCGGCGGTCAACACCTCGACGAAGCGGCCGTCCACCAGTTCGTTCGCATACGAGAAGGCGCCGGTCACGCGTCCGTCCGCATGCTCGACCACATCCAGTTCCAGTTCGAACACCACGCGGTGCCGCACGTCGTTGAAATCGTCGAGCGTGAGGCCGGCCCAGTCGCGTTCAGCGGTTCCGGCTGGGCGCAGGTAGTTGAACATCACCGAGAACAAAGGATTGCCGGCTTCCGCACGAGGCGCGCGCAATGCCGCGACCACATCGGCGAACGGCGTGTCAGCGTGCGCATAAGCGGCGAGCGCCGCGTCGCGGACTTCGGCGAGCAGCGTCGCGGGGGTGTCGGTTTTCGCTATCCGCGTGCGCACGACAACTGCATTGATGAAGAGTCCAAGCGCGCGGCGCGCGGCCTCGCCGGTCAGTTCGCGCGTCGAGGCGAGAACGCCGACCGGTTGATCGGTGGCGCCCGTCGCGCGATAGAACGCCACGTTCAGCGCGGCATGCAGCAGCATGGGCAAGGTGGCGTGAACTTCGAGCGCCATCGAGCGGGCGCGGCGCACGAGCGCCGGGCTGAATTCAAACGCGAGACGACCGCAGCTCCAACTCGGCGACGCGGCACGGCCCGACGACGGCGACGGCAGCACGTGCGACGGCGCATCCGTCAATGCATCGCGCCAGAACGATAGGCGCGCTCGCGGTGCGGCGACCGGTAAGACCAGTTCCTGATTCGCAGCCGTTCCCAATACTGCAGCGCTCGGCGACGCGCCGCGCACGATCGCGACATACGTGGTGCGCACGTCGTCGAGCCATAGATCGATCGACTGACCGTCCGACACGATGTGATGCACGACCAGCGACAACACATGATCGCGCTCGGCAAGACGTAATAGGCGCGCACGCCAGAGCGGCGAGTTGTCGAGCAGATGGAATGGCGTGAGCGCGTCTTGGTCGGTGAGCGCAACAGCGGCGCTCTCGCGGGCGGTGGCCGAAGGATCGTCCGACAGATCGACCACGGGCAGATCGAACGGCGCCGGCTCGGCCACGCGCTGGCCCGGCAACTGTCCAGCGCGTTCAACGAGCCGCACGCGCAGCGCCGGATGTCGCGCGGCCGCTTGAGCAAACGCTTCGCGCAACGCATCGGCATCGAGCGCGCCACGCAAACGCAACGCGACAGGAATGTTGTAGGCCGCGCTGTCCGGTTGCGAGCGCCACAGGAACCACAAGCTCGATTGCGCGGAAGAAAGCGGCAGCACGCCGTTCGCGTCCGCTGTCGGTTGTGAATTCGAAGCGCTACTCGAAGCGTTATTGCCCACGTCGGCCAGCGCTTCGCTGCGCGCCGACGCCAGCACCCGTTGCGCGTATTGCGCGAGCGTCGGTGCTTCGAAAAGCGTACGCACCGGCACATCGCGAGCGAGCCGCTCGGCCACGCGCGTCGCCACGCGCACCGCCGCGAGCGAATGCCCACCGAGTTCAAAAAAATGATCAGCGCGACCGACGCGCTCCACGCCCAGCACTTCGCGGAAAATCTGCGCGAGCGCGGTTTCGAGCCCCGCTGCGGGCGCCTGATAGGCGCGTGCGACTCGCTGCGGCTCCGGCAATGCCGCGCGGTCCACCTTGCTGTTGGCATTGCGCGGCAAGGCGTCGAGCACGACGATATGCGCGGGCACCATGTAATCCGGTAGCGTATGACGCAGATGCGCGTCGAGCTCGGCCGCATCCGCGCGCGTGCTGCGTTCACGCGCTTCGGCGCTCAATTCGACATACGCCACCAGCGCCGCTTGCACGCCCTTGCCATGCACGATCGCCACGGCTTCACGCACATCGTCGTGCGCGGCGAGTTGCGCTTCGATCTCACCGAGTTCGATCCGCAAGCCGCGCAGCTTAACCTGATGATCGACGCGGCCGATAAAGTCGAACACGCCGTCCGCGCGCCGCTTGACGAGGTCGCCCGTGCGATAGAGCCGTGCGCCCGGCGCACCGAACGGGTCCGGCACGAAGCGCTCGGCCGTGAGCGCCGGCCGGTCGAGATAGCCGCGCGCAACACCCACGCCCTCGCCGCCCAGATACAACTCGCCGATCACGCCGACGGGCAGCGGATTCAAGCGCGCATCGAGCACGTGCGCCGAACGCGCGCCAACCAGCGTGCCGATCGGCAGATAGGCGCTGTCCGCGAGCTTGGCGGTATCGTCGGTCGGATAGAACATCCATAGCATCGGCGTGATGACGGTTTCGGTCGGCCCGTATCCATTGACGATGCGCGCATTCGGAAACGCCCTGCGCATCAGCGCGAACGCTTCGCGCGAGGTGGCTTCACCGCCCACCGTCAGCGAACGCAAACTCGGCGGCGCGCCATGCGAGAGCGCCCATTCGGCGAGTTGGGTCGCGCAACCGGGCGGCACGTAAGTCATGGTTACGCCTTCGCGCACCATCATCCGGCAGGTTTGCGCGGGCGGCCACAGCGTGTCGGCCGTAATCGCCACGGCCGCGCCGGACATGTACTGCGAAAACCAGCCTTCATGCGCGCCGTCGAAATTCACCGACTGGAACAGCAGGAACACGTCACGCTCGCCCGCACCGTAGCGCTCCGCAATCGCCGCGCAATGCAACGCAAACGACCCGTGATCGACCACCACGCCCTTCGGCTTGCCCGTAGAACCGGACGTATAAATCACATACGCCGCCTGATGCGGCGACACGCGCGGCAACTCGACATGCGCTGCCGGGGGCTCGTCAGCCTGCGGTTCCTCGTCGATCAGCCACAACCGCAAACGGTCCGACGCCGGCAACGCAGCAAGACTCCCGCGTTCCGTAATGACGTGCGTGATCTGCGCATCGTCGAGAATCTGTGCGAGACGCTCGCGCGGATGGCTCGGGTCGAGCGGCACGAACGCGCCGCCCGACTTCAGCGCCGCGATCAGACCGACCAGCAGATCCACCGAGCGGCTCAGCGCGACGCCGACCCGCATCTCCGCACTCACGCCCGCCGCGACGAGGCGTTGCGCCAAACGCGCGGCTCGCGCGTCCACTTCGCCGCGCGTGAGCGAGCGGTTGATATCCGCGACGCCACGAGCATCCGGCCGCGCGATGGCATGGTCGGCGACACGCTGATGCACCGGTCTAAACGCTGCTCCAGCGGGAAATGCCGTGCTATTCCATGTATCGAGTTGCGCGCGCTCCGCTTCCGGCAGCCATTGCAAATCGCCCACCGCAGTCGCAGGCGCCGCCGTCGCATTCGACAGCAACTCGATGAATCGCGCGGCGAGGCGCTCTATCGCATCGGCGTCGAACAGATCGAGTGCGTAAATAAAGTACGCATCGATCGAATCGTCGTCCCGTTCCTCGAAACTCAGCGTCAAATCGAACTTGGCGAACGGCGCACCCGAAGGCAACTCCGTCATGCGCACTTCCGCAAGCGACGGCAAACGGCGCCGCGCGCCATAAGCGGCCATCACCTGAAACAGCGGATGATGACTCGCACTGCGCACCACGCCGAGCGCTTCGACCACCTGTTCGAACGGCACGTCCTGATGCGACTGGGCGTCGATCAACGTTTGCTGCGTCGCGCCGACCAGCCCGGCAAATGGCTGCGTCGCGGGAACCGGCGTAGCGAGCGTGAGCGTGTTCACGAAGAAGCCGACTAGACCGGCCACTTCGCCACGCTCGCGATTGGCCGCGGGCACGCCGATCTGAATCTGCGTTTCACCCGACGAACGCGCGAGCAACGCACTCAATGCCGCCAGCAATACGGCGAACGGCGTCGCGCGCTGCGCATTGGCGAGTGCCTTCACTTGCTGCACGAGTGCGGCATCGAGGGCGAAGCGATGCCGTGCACCACGCGCGCTACGCTGCGCCGGACGCGGTGCAGCGCCAGGCAACGTCAGCACGTCGCGATTCGCATCCAGCCGCTCGCGCCAGAACGCCAACTGACGTTCACGTTCACCCGCGTCGAGCCAACGGCGCTGCCACAGCGCGAAGTCGGCGTACTGGATCGGCAACGGCGCGAGCGAGACCGCTTCGCTTTTCGCATACGCGCGATAGAACGATGCCAGTTCCGCCAGTATCACGTCCGCGGACCAGCCGTCGGAGACGATGTGATGCGTCGTCAACGCGAGCCAGTGCGTGTTCGTATCGAGACGGATCAGATGCGCGCGCATCAGCGGACCGAGCGACAGATCGAAGGACTTCGCTTCGTCGGCCCGCGCGATGCCAGCGGCACGCGCTTCGCGCTGATCGGCGGGCCACGTGCTCACGTCGCTCGCGTGCCACGGGCAACGCGACGGCGCATGCACCGTCTGCAATACGCCGTCGCCGCTTTCGGCGAATGTCGTACGCAGCGCTTCGTGGCGCGCGATCAGCGCGTCACACGAAAGACGCAGCGCGTTCGCGTCGAGCGCGCCGTCCAGATGCAGCCGTTCGGTGATGTGATACGCGGCCGGTTCGTCGATCATCCGCGCATGCAGCCACAGACGCGTTTGCGCGAACGAAGCCGGCACGCTCGCGGTGCGCTCGGCGCGCGGCGGAATCGGCAGCACGCGGAAGTCGATGCCGGCAGCGTCGAGCTTCGTGAGAAAGGCCTTGCGCTGCGCATCCGGCAACAGCGCGAAGCGTGACGCGAGGGACAGCAGATCCGGTTTGGCAGTGGGCATGCTAAGTGGTCTCAGTACGGGTCGACGTGTTGCCTTATTGCAGTTCGAATTCGTCGAGCAGCGCATCGATCGCGCTCGCGGTATCGCCTGCGCGATGCGCGTCGCGCTCGGCGAGCGCGAGGTCGATCGCGGCGGCGCAGCGCTGCAACGTGCGCTCGTCGAACAGGGTGCGTAGCGGCAGGATCAGCGTCCAGTGCAGATTCGCCTGCGCGTTGGCTTGCGTCGCGAGCAACGAGTGGCCGCCCAGCGCGAAGAAGTCGTCGTCGCGGCCAATCGTGTCGACGCGCAGCACGCGTTTCCAGATCTCGGCAAGTTCGCGCTCTGTCTCGGTGGCGGCCACGCATGTAGCGCTCTCTGAAGCGGTGCCACGCACGGGAACCGGCAATGCGTGACGGTCGCATTTTCCGTTCGGCGTGACCGGCAGAGCATCCATCTCGATCAGGTACGACGGCACCATGTATGACGGCAGTTGCGCACGCAAATCGTCGAGCAGCGCCTGTGTATCGAGTGCGTTGTCCGCACCGCACGCCACGTAGCCGATCAATTGCTCGTCACGCACGATCACCACGGCATCGTGCACGCCCGGCGTCGCGCGCAGCAGCGCTTCGATTTCGCCGGGCTCGATCCGCTGGCCACGCAATTTCACTTGCGTATCCATGCGGCCAAGATAGTCGAGCGCGCCATCCGCGCGACGACGCGCAAGGTCGCCGGTTCGATACAGCCGCGCGCCGTGCGAGAACGGATCGGGAACGAAGCGTTCCGCCGTCAGCGCGGCGCGGCCGAGGTAGCCGCGCGCCAGTCCCACGCCGCCCAGATACAGTTCGCCGATCGCGCCTTGCGGCAGCGGTTGCAACGCCGCGTCGAGCACGTGCAATTGCAGGTTGGCAATCGGGTGACCGATCGGCACGGACGCCGCGTCGGCATCGCGCGCATCGCACGTCCAATGCGAAACGTCGATGGCGGCTTCCGTCGGGCCGTAGAGGTTATACAGCCGCGCGTGCGGCAATTGTCTGGCGACGCGCGCCACCAGTTCCGGCGCGAGCGCTTCGCCGCTGGCGACGATTCGCTCGATGCTCGCGCAACGCGCCGCCGCATGAAAGTCCTCCAGATGAGCGACGAAGGCCGCAAGCATCGACGGAACGAAATGCAGCGTCGTGACGCGATGTGTCTCGATGGCCGCGACCAGTCGCGCCGGATCGCGATGGTCGCCCGATGCCGCGATCGCGAGCTTCGCGCCGATGGCGAGTGGCCACACGAACTCCCATACCGACACGTCGAAACCGAACGGCGTCTTGTGCAACACGACGTCGTCGGCGTCGAGGCGATACGCGTCCTGCATCCACGCAATGCGATTAGCCAGTGCGCGATGCGTATTGCCCGCGCCTTTGGGCTTGCCTGTGGAACCCGACGTGTAGATCAGGTAGGCCAGTTGATCGGGCGCGACCGGCACGGGAGCGCTGAGCGTGAAATCGGCGCCGCGCAATGCGTCGACGGTAAGGATCTTCACGCGTGTGTTGTCGACCGCGGCCATGACACGTTCAAGCAGATGCGGCTGCGTCAGCACAACTGTGGGTTTCGCGTCGTCGAGCAGATAGGCGATGCGGTCCGCCGGATAATCCAGGTCGATTGGCAGATAAGCGGCGCCCGCTTTGAGCACGCCGATCAGCGCCACGACCATGTCGAACGAGCGCTCGACACACAGCGCCACTGCCGTGTCAGTGCGAACGCCGGCTTCGATGAGCGAGGCGGCGACGCGATCGGCGTTCGCATCCAGTTCGCCGTAGCTCATCAGCTGCGTGCGCCCTTGCGTATCGATAAATTCAAGCGCAATCGCGTCGGGCGACGCCAATGCCTTCTGTTCGAACTGGCGATGCAACGCCTGCTGCTGCGTGCCTGGCCACACTTTCTCGGTCGAGTTGAAACGCGCCAGCGCGGCCAGATCGTCGGCGGTGGAAATCGAAATCGTGCCGAGCGGTGCGTCCGCATTGGCGATCAACCCCGCGAGGCACGCGGCAAATGCGCGATGCAATGCGGCGACGCGCGCTTCATCGAGTTGCGCGGCGTCGTAGCCGTAGTCGATCGTGAGCGTCGCGCCCGCTTCGATCACCAGCGTGAGCGCGAAGTCGGTCGCTTCGATATTGCGCAATTCACGCAGCTTGAGCGCGCGCTCGTCGCGGCCTTGCCATGCTTCATCCACGGGATAGTTTTCGAACACGACCAGCGTGTCGAACAGCGCGCCGCCACCTTGTCCCGCCCATTGCTGGATTTCGTAGAGCGGTGTATGCGCGTGCTCCGCGGCCGCGGCGTTGTCGCGCTGCAAATCGTGCAGCCATGCCGATGCACGGCGTTGAGGCAACGGCGCCGTGATTACCGGCAGCGTGTTGATGAAAAGACCCAGCACGGTATCGACGTCCGGCAACGCATCTGGACGGCCGGCGATTGTCGCGCCGAACGCGACCGCCGTGTGATGCGTCATCCGTTGCAGTGCTAGCGCCCACGCGCCCTGCACCATCGTGTTGACCGTGATCTTCAGACGGCGCGCGGTTTCGGTGAGGCGCGCCGTGGTCGGTGCGTCGATCGTTTCACGCCGCGTGAGATGCTGCGATTCGCGGCCGCTCACGGACTCGCGCTCGGCAACCAGCGTCGGTTCGTCGAGCAACGCGAGACGCTGCAGCCAGAAGGCGCGTTCACTGTCGGTGTCGCGTGCGGCCAGCCACGCGATGAAGTCGCGATAGCGCGTTTTCGCGGGCGCCGCGAACGGTTGCGGACGCGGCGGCTCGATATAGTCGCGCAGCACGTCGGCGAAGAAACGCGCCGTGCTCCAGCCGTCGAGCAGCAAATGATGACGTGTCCAGACGAGACGCCAGGCGTCGTCCGTGATGCGGATCAGCGCGACGCGCATCAACGGCGGCGACGTCAGATCGAAACCGCGCGCACGGTCAGCGCTGAGCCAGCCTTCGAATGCATCATGCGCGTGCGCGCCACGCTCGCGCCAATCGAGAATTTCGACCGGCATACGCGCCTGACGATGCACGATCTGCATCGGCGTCGCTTCGTTCGGCGTGAAGCTGCTGCGCAGAATGTCGTGGCGCGGCACAGCGGCTTCGAACGCAGCGCGCAGACGCTCCACGTCCGGCTCGATCAAGGTCGCGACCAGTTGATTCACATAAGTGGATTGCTCGGGCGCGAACAGCGAGTGGAACAGAATGCCGTGCTGCATCGGCGAAAGCGGATAGATATCGTCGATGCTGCGCAAATCGAGCGGCACGCGTTCGAGCGCGGCCTGCGTCAAGCCGCCCATGCGCGCAAGCGGATAATCGCCAGGCGTCGCGCCACCGCCGCGTTGCGCGAGACGCGCCGCGCATGCCGCCGTCAATGCCGCGAGCGCGCTTTCAAAGCGCTGCGCGATGGCCTCCACGGTAGCGCGCTCGAATTGCGTCGCTCCGTAGACCCAATGAATTTTGAGCGTGCGTGTGGCGTCGCCGTCGATATAGGCGTGAATCGCCAACGCATTGCCGATCGGACCCGCCGGGTCGCGTTCGCGGCCCGCGCCGCCGAAACGCGGCACGAGCGCCGCTTCGCGCGGTGCGTCGAACTGGCCGAGATAGTTGAACGTCACATGCGGGCGCGGCACGGCGGCGAGCGCCGCACGCGTCGCCGGGTCGCCGTAGTGGCGCAGCGCGCCGAAACCGAGACCCTTGTTCGGCACCGCGCGCAGCGTGTCCTTGACTGCGCCGAGCGTGGCCGCCGGCGTGCTTTCAAGCGTGAACTGCACTGGGTAGTGACTCGTGAGCCAGCCAGGCGTGCGGCTGACATCGACATCGTCGAACACAGCCTCTCGGCCGTGGCCTTCGAGTTCGATACGGCAAACAGGCATGTCGAGCGACTGCGCCAGCGCCGCGATCAGCAGTTCGATCATCTGCGTGCGGTACGCGGCGTTCGCTTCCGTCAATGCGGCGCGTGTCAGATCGGCACCGATGGTCTGGATCACGGATTGCGCGTCGGCGTTGGTCGCCTTGGCTTGCGGACGGTCGAGCGGCAGATCGTCGTAGGGCGCGGCGAGCGCGGCCCAGTACGGTAGCTCGGCGGCAAACGGCGAGTTCGTGATGTCGAGTGCTGCGCGTGCGAGCCGTGCCGCCCATTCCTGCGCACTCGTTCCCGTCGAGGGGAGACGCACGCTGCGACGCTCGCAAGCGGCGCGATAGGCGGCGTCGAGGTCGTCGAGCAACACACGCCACGTCACGCCGTCGACGATGATGTGATGGATCGCCAGATAGAGCTTCGTGGTGCCGTCCGGCAGCAGCGCGGCCAGCGCGCAGACGAGCGGGCCGTGCGTCAGATCGAGCGTGCGCTGCAAGGCGTCGAATTGGGCTAGCGCGTCGGCTTCGTCGCGTGCGGAGCTTGCGGCGAGCGGCAGTGTTTCGAATGCGCGCTCGGCTAGCTCTAGACGCCATTCGCCTTGCGCACCGACAGGCGTGAAACGCTGGCGGAAAATCTCATGATGCGTCAGCAGCGTTTCGAATGCGCGAGCGAAAGCGTCGAAGTCGAACGGTGCTTGCGTGTCGAGCTCGATGGATTGATTCCAGTGACCACGCCGCGGAATATCCAGTGCGAAGAAACGCAATTGTGCGGGGGTGAGCGTGGCGAAGTGCCCGGTTTTGGCGGGTACAGGCTGTGACTTCGATGCAGCCGGCGCGGCCTGTGCGGTGACGTCCACTGTCGTAGCGACACGTGCGAGTTGCGCGAGCGTGGGCGCATCGAACAGTTGCTTCGGTGTAAAACGCACACCGCGCTTGCGCGAACGGGCGATCACCTGCAACACAAGAATCGAATCGCCGCCCAGTTCGAAGAAGTTGTCATCGCGGCCCACGCGTTCGGCCTTGAGCACGTCTTTCCATACTGCGGCGAGCGCTTCTTCCGTTGCGCCTTGCGGCGCGTCGCCCGCGGCCACCGATGGCGCCGGTGCCGCCGCCAGCGCCCGCAATGCCGCACGATCCACCTTGCCGTTGGCGGTCACCGGCAACGCGGCGACACGCTGCAACACGGCCGGCACCATGTAGTCCGGCAAACGCGCGCTCAAGGTCGCGCGCAATGCGGCTTCGTCGAAGCGGGCATCGCTCGTCAATGCAACGAACGAGGCCAGACGCAAGCGCCCCTCGTGCTCCACGGCCAGCGTTTCGGCCTGAACGATACCGTCGAGCGCGCGCAGTGCCGCGCTGACTTCGCCGGGTTCGACGCGGTAGCCGCGAATCTTGACCTGATCGTCGAGGCGACCCAGAAAATCCAGCCGACGGTCGGCGCGCAATCTCACGCGATCGCCCGTTCGATAGAGACGCTCGCCAGGCGCAAACGGATTCGGCACGAAACGCTCTGCGGTCGCCGCAGCGCGATTCAGATAACCGCGCGCCAAACCTGGTCCGCCGAGATACAACTCGCCGATCGCGCCCGGCGGCACGCTCGCGCCATGGCTGTCGAGCACGCAAGCATATGCGTTCGGCAACGGCAGACCGAGCGGCACCGCTTGTGCGCTACGCGTGCTCAGCGTACGCAACGCGGCTTGAGCGGACGCGGATGTGTCGCATGTCAATGCGCCTACCGTTGCTTCAGTCGGCCCATAGTGATTGATCACGCGACAAGTCGGCTTCAGTGCCGCGATCCGCTCGACCAGCGACCACGGCAACGTTTCGCCGCCCGTCACCAGCGCATGCGCGGGCAGCACGTCGGCCGGATGCTGCGCGTCGAGCAGTGCATGCAAGTGGCTCGGCACGATCTTGAGAATGCCGACGTTGCGCGTGCGCATTTCGTGGGCGAATCGATCGGGATCGAATGCGCATTGCGCGGGCAATAGATGCAGCGTGCGGCCCGAACAGAGCGCACCGAATAACGTCGTGTGGCCAAGGTCGGCGGCAACGGTGGAGACCATTGCCATGGATGCATCGGCGGCAAATGCGAGTTCGTCGAGCATGCCTTCGACGTAGTCGGCCAGTGCTCCATGCGAGATGACGACGCCTTTCGGTGTGCCGGTCGAGCCGGAGGTGAAGATCAGATAGGCGGCATGGTTCGCCGAAGGGGTCGCGGGTGATGCGGTTGCCTCTTCCACGCTCGCCGGCGATGACGCTTGCGTGAGCGCATCGAAATCAAGCGTGCTCGCCGCGCCTACCGCGGCCATAGCCTGCGTTTGATTTGCCGTCAAAATCCATCGCGCGCCGCACGCTTCGACGGAAGCAGTCAGACGCTCACGCGGCGCGGCAGGATCGAGCGGCACGACGTACGCACCGGACTTCATCACGCCGATCAGCGCGACGGCAAAGCGCACCGACCGCTCAATACATACCGCCACCGGTTGCTCCACGCCGACCCCACGTTGACGCAAAGCAAATGCGATACGGTCGGACGCCGCATCGACTTCGACGTACGTGAGTTGCGCCTCGGCATCCGCGAGCGCCACGCGATCCGGCGTCTTACGTGCATGCCGCGCGAACAGCGCGAGCACGTTGTCGGCCGCCGGCTGGAATTCACGGCCACGCCGGGCAGCGCGATAGTCGGCGCTATCCGCGCAATCCAGTTCGGCAATCGCGCGCTGCGGATTGCGCACGGCATCGGCGACGAGCGCGGCGTAGCTGTGCAGCCACGCGTGAGCGGTCGCTTCATCGATACCGTCGAGCGCATAAGCAACGACCAGTTCGATGCCGCGCGAATCGTCGGTGAAATCGAGTGCATAGTCGAAGCGGGCGGCAAGATCCAGACCCGGCGACATGCGCACCGAAGCACCCCGCAATTCAGCCGACAGTTCCAGATCGAACTGCTGCGCGAACTTCACCTTGAGCCACGCATCGCCGCGCCGCACCGGTGGCTTGACGGCGTCGAGCACCTGATCGAACGGCACATCCTGATGCGCGAACGCGTCGAATGCGGAGCGGCGCACGCCATCGAGCAGCGCGGCGAACGATTGATCCGGCGCGACGCGCGCGCGCAGCGCAAGCGTGTTGAGGAAAAGACCCACCAACGGCGCGGTCTCCGCGCGTTGCCGATGCGCGATCGGCGCGGCCACGACTATGTCGGTGGCGCCGGTCAACCGGTAAAGCCAGGCGTCGAAGGAGGCGAGCAGTACGGTGAACGGCGACGCCTGGACGCGTCGCGCCGTTTCGCGCACGGCCTCGGAAAGCGCAATAGGCAACCGCAGCGCGACACGGCCGCCGCGATAGTCGTGTTCCGGCGAGCGTGGGCGGTCGAGCGGCAAGGCTAGCGCTTCGGGTGCGTCGCGCAGTGCGTCGCGCCAGTACGCCAGTTGCCTGTCGGCTTCGCCCGCTGCGAGCCAGTCGCGTTGCCATTGCGCATAGTCGGCATACTGGATGGCCAACGTGGGCAATTGCGGCTCGCTTCCCACAGCGAAGGCTGCATAGGCGGCGCGCAGTTCGTCGAAGGCGCAGCGCGAACTCCAGCCGTCGCTGATCGAATGATGCGTGGTCAACAGAAAGCGCTGCGTGTCGTTGGTGAGTGTGACGAGCGCGGCGCGCACGAGCGGACCTTTGGACAGATCGAAAGCCGTGCCGACTTGCTGCTCGGTCAACTCCACCAAACGTGACGCGCGCTCGGCGTCGTCGCAAGCCCGCAAATCGAATTGCACGACCGGCACCGGCAAGCGTGCATGAATGCGCTGGATGACGATGCCGTCATCGGACTCGACCAGCGTGGTTCGCCACGCCTGATGGCGCGCGATCAGACAATCGAGCGCGCGTTGCAGCGTGCCTATCTCTAGCGCGCCCTGCACGTCCCATTGCACGGCGACGTGATAGGCCGCGCCGGCGTCCTGCGTTTGTGCGAGCACCCAGAAGCGCTGCTGCGCGAACGAGGCGGCACGGTCGACGAACGGCGCGTCGGTGGTCTGCACCACGGCGATGGCATGCGAACCGATCGACGTTTCGGTCTCGCTGTCATCGATCAAACGCGCCAGTGCTTCCAGCGGTTGATCGTCGAACAATGCGTCGAGCCGCAAATTCACGCGCCATTCGATACGGATCGCTGCCTGCAATTGCATCGCTGCAAGCGAATCGCCACCGCGTGCGAAGAAACGGTCGGTGCAACCGATCGGCGCGGGGTCGCTCAGCAAGGTTTGCCAAAGCGCGGCGAGGCGCGTTTCCGTGGCGGTTCGAGGCGCCACATGATTCACATGGACAACCGCCGGCATCTTGGCAATGAAGTCGCGCAACGCGGCACGATCGAGCTTGCCGTTCAGCGTGTACGGCAGGCGCTCGAAGCGCACCAACCGATGCGGCATCCACGCCTGCGGCAGATGCGCGGCGAGATGCGTTTGCAGCGCGGCATCGTCGAGTGTGTCTTGCAGCACGAAGCATGCAATCAATTGCGTTCGGCCGCCGGCCGTTTCAGCCAGCACACCCGCATCGGCCACCGCCGGATGCGTCAGCAGACAAGCCGCGATTTCGCCAGGCTCGACGCGCACGCCGCGCACCTGAACCTGATCGTCGATGCGGCCGAGATAATCGAACGAACCGTCCACGCGTTCGCGCGCGAGGTCGCCGGTGCGGTAGATACGCTCGCCGGGTTCGCCGCTCGGGTCCGGCAGAAAACGTTCAGCCGTGAGTGCAGCGCGGCCATGGTAGCCACGCGCGAGACACACGCCGCCTAGCAGCAGTTCACCGCTTTCACCCTGTCGCGCCGCGCCGTCGATGCGCGCCACGCGCCGCCCGATTGGCCTACCGATCGGCAGCGATGCGAAGCCGTTGCCATCGTCGAGCAGCGGTGTCATGCCAGGATCGACGGGCCACAGCATCGGCGAAATCACCGCCTCGGTCGGTCCGTAGCCGTTGACCAGACGCACCGCAGGGAACACGCGGCGAATCTCGTCGAAACTGTCTTGTGACATTGCCTCGCCGCCGAACAGCAGCGTGCGCAGCGAAGGCGGCACGCCGAGGCGCTCGCAAACGTTCGCGAACTCGCGCACATAAGCGGGCGGCAGTGTCGTATTGGTGATGCCTTCGCGCAGCATGAACGCATGCGTGGCTTCCGGCGCGAACGGCGGCGGGTCGCTGATCACCACGCTGCCGCCGACGGCTAGCGGTACTAACCATGCTTCGACTGAAACGTCGAAATTGACCGATGCGAAATGCAGCACACGGTCATTTGCACCGATCGGCAACGAGTCGGCCAGCGCTTCACCGTGCGCGGCAAGCGGTCCGTGTTCAACGGCAACGGCTTTGGGCGTGCCCGTCGAACCCGACGTGTAGATCATGTAGGCCGCCGCGCGCGGATGCACCGGCGTGTTTTCTTCATCGCCGTCGAAACGCGGCGCTGCTGCATCTGTCGCAGCAGCGCTTGCGACGTCGAAGCATTGCGCGAAACGTGCGCGCATCGCCGCATCGGCGGACCCATCGACGATGCCGTGCATGAGCCCCGCATCCCGCGCGACCCAATCGAGGCGTGCCGCCGGATGACGCGGATCGAGCGCGACGAATACGCCGCCCGCCTTCAATACAGCGAGCAACGCGACGAACAGATCGCACGACCGCGCGACGCAAACACCCACGCGCACTTCAGTCGTCACACCTGCTGCGCGCAATTGCGCGGCAAGGCGCGCCGCGCGGCTATCCAGTTCGCCGCGCGTCAGCCGCACGGTATGTGGCGTAAAAGACGCCAGCGCGGGCGCATCGGGATCGATGCGCGCCATCGCGTGGATCTGGTGGTGCAACGCAATCGGGAAGCTCGTCATGGGCATGAAATCCGTTAGAACTGGCCGCATAGGCCAAGTCGCAGGCCGCAATGGGCCGCTTCATTGGTGTGACGATCCGCAATCGCAAATCTTTACCGCGCGCGCTGTTTTTATTTGGACTGCATCTTTTTGACGTGGCAGATGAACGCGCGCGATAAATCACGGTAAATGTTTGCTTCGCCCATTCGTCTATCAGGCGAGGGGCGTGTCTTTGCGCCCCGCTGAATGGCCGCATGCGCGCATGCGCGGCCGTTCGCCGATCCATTGCGACTTACTGCGACACATTGCCGATGACCGCTGCCAACGAGCGCTACGACGCGCCACCCTCGTCTGCTTCACCTCCCTCTAACTCCGCGGGCAAGCCCGCCATGCGCCTGATCGTCGCGCTGCTCAAGCGCTCTCGCGGTTCCTTCGCGATCGCGCTGACCGCGTGCGTGCTGAACGGCATCGCCAGCGTGCTGCTGGTCGCGACCTTGAGCCGCGCCCTGTCGCAAACAGGCGCCGCCGATATGTCGCTCGCCATGCGTTTCGCGGTGTGCGCGGTCGTCGCGCTCGTCACGCGCGTAATCACCGGCGTGCTGTTCGCGCGCCTCTCGCAGGACACGATGGCGCAGTTGCGTGAGCACGTCGCGCGGCGCGTCGCCGAGGCGGAGTTGCGCGATGTCGAACGGATCGGCGCGGCGCCCGTGCAGTCCGTGCTGACCGACGACGCCACCAACGTGTCGATGCTGTTCTTTGCGCTGCCCAATCTGGTGATGCACGGCTCGATTGTGTTCGGCTGCCTCGGCTATCTGGCGTGGCTGTCGTGGCCGGTTTGCCTGCTTGCGGTCGCCGCGATCCTGGTCGGCTCGTTCGGTTATCACGCCGGCGACAAGCGCGCGATCGCTTCGCTCGAAGCCGCGGGCCGTTCGCAGGACAAACTGTTCGGCTATCTCGGCGCGCTCTTCACCGGCGCGAAGGAACTGAAGCTGCATCAGGCGCGTTCGCGTCAATTCGTGGATGGCCAGCTCGGCTCGGCCATCGACGAAGTGCGCGATCATCGGCGCCGCGCATTCAGCGCGTATGCGGTCGGAGTCGGCTGGATCGTGTTCCTGTTCTATGTGTTCCTGGGCGTCGCGGCATTCTGGCCGGCACTCGGCGTGCACGCCGATGCGCCGTCGGCATCGGGCTACGTGGTGGTGTTCCTGTTCATGCTGCTGCCGCTGGACGGCTTGCTCAACAACGTGCCGACATTGAATGCGGCGCGCGTCTCGCTCGATCGCATCGAGAAGGTGATGGGCGAATTCGGCGCGCTGCGCACCTCGCCGCCGCCTGACGAAAATGCTTCGCACGCGCCGTATCGCACGCTCACCCTCAGCAATGTCACGCACTCGTACTTTCATGAGCGCGACGAGCGGATGTTCCGAGTCGGGCCGGTCAATCTGACTTTCAGGCCGGGTGAGCTGGTGTTCATCGTCGGCGGCAACGGCAGCGGCAAGACGACGCTCGCGAAAGTGCTGACCGGTCTCTACGAACCCGAAGACGGCACGATCGAACTGGACGGCAAGCGGGTCGGCTTTGCTGAACGCGCCGCGTATCGGCAGCGCTTCACGGCTGTGTTCAACGACTTCCATCTGTTCGACGCGCTGCTTGGCATCGTCGATCCGAACGATGCCTCACGCGCACAGGCGGATGCCCGCGCCAACGCGCTGGTTGCAAAGCTTGCGCTCGATCACAAGGTGCAGGTCGTGAACGGCGCGTTCTCTACGCGGGCGCTTTCCACCGGTCAGCGCAAACGCCTCGCGCTGGTGGTCGCGTATCTGGAAGACCGGCCGTTCTATCTGTTCGACGAATGGGCCGCCGATCAGGACCCGCAGTTCAAAGCGGTGTTCTACGAGCAACTGCTGCCGGAGTTGCGCTCGCGCGGCAAGACCGTGCTGGTGATCAGCCACGACGACCGTTACTTCCATCTCGCGGATCGTGTGTTGAAGCTGGAAAATGGCAGTATCGTGAGTGAGACGCATGGTTCGGCACAGGCGGTGCAAAGCCCGGCGGTGGCCAACGGTACGATGGGGTGATGAAGTAGATGATGGCTCGCTGGGCGTTGGTGGTCAGGCGCTCAGCGGGGTTTTCGGGCGTGCGTGTAGCGACAGGGACGCATCGCACGCCTGCGCCGCTCGCTCCACAAATTTAAGCAATCGACTGGGTGCGCCGCTGCCCGAACCCGATGCCGAGCGACTCGGAAATCGAAATTCGCCCCTTCTACGAGGCCGCGGACTTCGGACAGGCGTTCACGCCCGAACTTCAGGAAAGCGAAGCGCGTTTGCGACAGCAGGTTGAGGCCAATCAAGGAAAGAGCGCCGTTGATATAAGCGTCGGCCAAGCGGCAATAAACGGCCGTGTCGGAAGCTAACCGGATTCCCGAGCTCGCCTTCTGCACGAACCGGCTCCTCGTCGAGTTAGCGTTCCTGCTTGTTGACGCCTGGCGCCGGCAACGACAACAACGTATCGGTCATCGTATTGGCAAGCCGCAGCGCCGACATCGGTCCACCAAAACCCCAGATATTCCGCTCGACAAGCCCGACGCGCCCCGCGCTGCGAGCCGGCACGAAACGCCAGATCGGTGAGTCGAGTTTGGTGGCGAGCGGGACATCCTTTTCAGTCGCACTGACGAACAGCACGGTCAGCTTCGGCTTCTTCAATAGATCTTCCGAACTCACGTATGCGGTGCCTTCGCGCGTCGCTTCAGCGGGCCACAAGTTCAGCCCGAGCGCATGCGCGACACCCGCTGCCGTGCTGTTGCCGGTGAACGCCCAGTAGCGGTCCGGCAAGCCCAACTCCTGCAACCACGCTACCTGTTCGCCGCGACGGCCCGCTTCAGCGAGACGCTGCGCGTCGCGGGCGAAACCTGCGTCGACCTTGGCTTCGACTGCGCGCGCCGCCTCCTCACGTCCCGTCAGACAGCCGATAGTGCGCAGAATCTTGCGGCCCCAGTCGAGTTGCGTGACGCGCGCGCCGTCTTCGGTAAAGTTCGGACCGTATTTGAACAGCACGGCCGGCGCGATGCGTTCCAACGCCGCGAAAATCGGCGCATGGCGCAATCCCACGCCGAGGATCAGATCGGGTTTGGCCGCCGCAATCGCCTCGAGACTCGGCTCCTGCCGCGTGCCGATGTCGGGCACCGACGCAAGACGCGCATTGTCGTAACCGATCCACACCGGGTAGTACTCGGGATCGGCCATGCCGACCGGCGTGATGCCGACTGCCGCCAGATCTTCGGCGAACATGAATTCGAGGACAACGATGCGCTTCGGTTGCGCGGGCAACGACGGACTGGCTTGCGAGACGATTGGGTTGTCGGCGAGCGGTTTGCAGGTTTGCGGCTGCGCTTGTGCGGTGTTTGATTGAGTTGGACTGGCCGCAGTGCCGTTGCCTTGTGCAAACGCATACGCGTTGGAAAACAGCGTGGCCGCCATCACAGCATTCATGCAAAACTGCGTGAAACGCGGGCGTTTCTTCTCGCCGCGCGACCCTCGCGCCGAAGGTGTGGTCGACGTCATCAGTGTCAATGCGAAGCGGCCTGCAATGCGATTTCCGCATCGCTCATCGTCAATAGCAGGGGGCAGCGTCCACACAGTTGCGTCTCTCCAGGGATTTCATAACGTACGCAGCACACGCGCCGTGCGCTGAACGGATTCGGCAGACTCGCGGCGCGCGGTTTTGCAAGGCGCACGGGCAGACGCAGCGGATTGGTTTCGCCATCGGCAGCGATCGGACCGAAGAGCCACGCGATGTCATCCGTCAGATCGAACTGCGGCGCGCATTGTTCGAACAGATAGTCCAGCAGATTGCCGGCGTTGCTCCACAACACACGCGGCGCGATTTTTGTCATTGCGCACAGCGTCTCGATCACCGTATTCAGATGATCGACGAGCGGCGCGTAACGGCGTGCCGGATCGCACCCAACCGGCTGCAATGCGTCGGGCGCGAAATACGCGGCGATGGGAAGACCGTCGCGCAGCACGACATGGGTTGTGTCCGGCGACATCGCGAGCGGCCGGCGCAGCAACGCCGCCGCAACGAATCCGGCCGTCGCCGCGAAACCGAAGTAGTACTTGGTCCATTGCGACAACAACGCACGTGCATGCATTTCGCGCTCGCCGCCGTACAGCGTGACCATGGCATCGAGCAATTCGGTGCGGTAACAGGTCAACTCGCTGACGCAAATCACGCTCAGCGAAGTGGTTGCGTCACCGGCGAATGCGGGTTCCTCAATCGCGTTCGGCGTGCCGAGCCACACGTGCTCGAGATAATGCGCGATCGACTCCGGCGCGAATTGCGCGAAGCACTGCGCGCGCTGATCGTTGTCGAGTTGCCGCGTCACCGTTTGCCCCGCTTCTCGCGCCGAGCCTCCACGATCAGCAGCGCGAGCAGATAAGGCGCGCCGATCAACGCGGTCAGGACGCCGGCGGGAATTTCGCGCGGCGCCAGCAGCGTGCGCGCCGCGATATCGGCCACGACCAGCACCAGCGCCCCGCAGGCCGCCGCCAGCCACAAGCGCGTGCGATGAGCCCGTGCGCCGAGCATCGACGCCAGATGCGGCGCCATCAAACCGATAAAGCCCACCGGTCCCACCGCGGCCACGGCGGCGCAAGCGGCGAGCGTCGCCACGGTCAGCACCAGCGGACGCAACACGCCGATCGGCAAGCCCAGCGAGGCGGCCTGATCGTCGCCCAGTGCAAGCAGATCGAGCGGCCGCGCGAGCAGCGCGAAAACCGGCAAGGCCAGCACGCACCACGGCAGCAACGTCGTCACTTCGCCCCAACTGCGCCCATATGTGCCGCCCACCAGCCACACGACGAAACGCGCGGGCTGCACGCTCTGCTGCGTGATGAGCCATTGCGACAGCGTCGTCCACAGCGTGCCGATGACGATGCCCGTCAGCGCGACCGCGAGCGGCGCATAGCGATGCCGGCGATTCAGCAGGAGCGTCAGGGCCAGCGTGATGCCGCCACCCGCGAGCGAAGCGGCGGCCAGTGTCGAGTGGTTCGCAAGCGGCCACATCACGAGCGCGGCGAGCGTCGCGAGGCCCGCGCCCTGGGTCACGCCCAGTACTTCAGGTCCGGCGAGCGGATTGCGCACGATGCTTTGCATCAGCACCCCGCTCGCGGCGAGCAGCGCGCCCGCGAGCAACGCGCAGATGAGGCGCGGCAAGCGCAGGTCGAGCAACATCCGCGCGAGTTCGTCGCGGTGATCGAACGCGGCGAGCCAGCGCTGCGCACCGATCGTGGTGGGACCGAACGACGCGCCCGCACACACGAGCACGACGCCGAGCAGCACCAACGCGCTGGCCGTCAGCGGCCACGGCCGCGCATCGATCGCGCGCACGAAACGCGTGCCCGCTCGCGCGACGGCGCGCTCCTGACCGGCATGCAACGCGCCCGACCATGCGGCGCCGCTGCGGATCATCGCGAGCATCAACGGCGTGCCGACGAAGGCAATCGCCACGCCGGTCGAAAGCGTCGCGTCGAGATCGAGCGCCTGCACGGCACTATCGGTGACGAGCACCAGCGCGCCGCCGACCAGCGCGGACAAGGGCACGAGCGCGGCCAACCGCGACGCTTTCGCACCCCGCATCTGACGCAGCAGGTTCGGCGCGATCAGGCCGACATACGAAAGCGGTCCCGCGACACTCACCGCGACGCTCGCAAAGCCCACCGCGACCACCATCGCCGCGAGGCGCGTGGCATCCACGCGAACGCCGGCTGCTGCGGCGGCGTCGTCGCCCAGTGCGAGCGGATCGAGCGGACGAATCACGAAGGGCAACGCGATCAGCGGCAACACGAGCCAGGACGCGGCGATCTTCAAACCCGCCGCGCCGGGTTGATAAAGACTGCCGCTCGCCCACAACGACACACCGACAATACTCTGCTCGAAGAACGCGAGAATCAGCGTAGTCAGCGCGGAGAACAGCAGCATGCAGACGCTGCCGGCGAGCACGAGCCGCAACGGCGTCGCGCGCCAGCCGCCAGCCGCCGCGGCCACGCATACGGCGGCGCCCAGACCGCACGCGAACAGCAGCGGCACGGACGCCACGCCCGCGAGCGAGGGCACCAGCATCGCGGCGAGCAAGCCGAGTTGCGCGCCGCCGGTGATACCGAGCAGATCGGGCGAAGCCAAAGGGTTACGCGTCAGCGATTGAAACAAGGTGCCGGCCACCGCGAGGCAGCCGCCCGCCACCAGTGCCGCCAGAATGCGCGGCACGCTCAGGTCGAACAGCAGAATGCCGGCGAGTTGCGCGGCGTCGCTGCCCGCGGGCGCGGCGAGCCACGTGCGGAAACCGGGCGCGAGCCGCATCACCGCCACGACGACGATCAACGCAACGAGCACGGCGCCGATCGTCGTGACGCGGCTTTTGACGGGCGCGCGATAGCTGTCCATCGCCTGCGTACTGCGGCGCAGGCGTTTGCGTGCGGCAAGCGTCGTCATGCGGCGACGTCCTTGCTTATCGCTTCCTCGCGGAGTGAAGCGGCGTCAGCGCTGCTGTCCGTGAAGTCGCCTTCGTACGCCGGCACGCACATCGGCGCGCCCGTTTGCGGATGCGCGATCTTGAGCATGGGCACGCTGAAGGTTTCGTTGAGATGACGCGGGTCGAGCATTGCATCGGGCGAGCCTTGCGCGACGATGCGGCCCGCCCGCATCAACACGATTTCGTCGCTGTAGGCCGCCGCCTGATTCAGGTCGTGCAGCACCCACACGATCGTGAGGCCGCGTTCGCGATTCAGGCGCCGCAACTCGCGCAGAATATCCAGTTGATGATGGATGTCGAGATACGTGGTCGGTTCGTCGAGCAGCACGATCGGCGCCTGTTGCGCGAGCGCCATGGCGATCCATGCGCGTTGGCGTTCGCCGCCCGAGAGCGCGGCGACGTCGCGCGCGGCGTCGTCGGCGAGACCGCTGGTGACGAGCGCTTCGTCGATCGCCGCGTGGTCGGCGCGCGAGAGTCCGCGCAGCCAGCCGCCGTGTGCGTAACGGCCGTACGCGACCAGCTCACGCACGGTGAGGCCGGACGGGATCTGGTTGAACTGCGCGAGCATGGTGAGCGTGCGCGCCAACACGCGGCGCCGGTGCGAAGCGAGCGGCACACCGTTGACTTCGACGCTGCCGGACAGCGCCGGTTGCAAGCCGGCAAGCGTGCGCAGCAGCGTGCTTTTGCCGCAGCCGTTCGGCCCGCACAAGGCCGTGACGCGCCCGGCTGCGACGTTCAGATTCAGACCGTGGAGCACGACGTGATCGCGGTAGCCGACCGTCAGCGAATGCGCCGCAAGCGCCACGCCCTGCGATTTCGTCATTGCGCGGCCGTCCGCTTCTTGCCTTCGCTTTCGCCTTCGGCTTCGCTATAGCTTCGTGCCATCGCGACCACGACTTTGCGCGGGCCTTCGAACGGATCGCGTGCGTGCGCCGTCAGCATGTTGTCGAGCATCAGCACGTCGCCGGTGAGCCACGGGAACACGATCCGTTGCTGATCGAGCACGCCGCGAATTTCTGCGAGCGCCTCGGCTTCGAGCGGTTCGCCGTCGCCGTAATAGACGTTGCGCGGTACGTTTTCGAGGCCGACTGAATCGATCAGCGCCTCCTGCATGTCTTCGTCGAGCGACGAAAGATGGAATAGATTCGCCTGATTGAACCAGACACGCTCGCCGGTGCGCGGATGGCGCGCTACTGCCTGGCAGCGCTCGCGCGTGCGCAACAGCAGTTCGCCGTCTTCGCTGTCGCGCCATTCGCATTCGATGCCACGCGCGCGGCAAATCCGCTCGACGGTGCGCGGGTCGTCCGATCCGAACGCCTGCTCCCACGGCAGATCGAGTCCTTGTCCGAAGTTGCGCACGTAGAGCAGTTCACGCTTCGTAAAGCGCTCGACTAGCGCCGGGTCTAGCGCGCGATAGATCGCGCGGCTATCGGCGATCGGCGTCGCGCCACCCGTGCGCGCGGCGAGCGCGCAATGAAACCAGATACGCAGCGGCCATTCGCGCGTGTACGACTGCTCGTTATGCAAAGGAATCGAGCGATGCGGCGGATATTCCGTCGACGTATAGACCGCGCCTTCCACCTGGCTGCGCGGCGTCGATGCGAATTCATAACCGATCAATGGATGCCCGAACGAGCCCGCGAAACTTTGAAACGCGTCGATCGAGGCCACGCGAAAACCCGTGAACAGCACGCCGCCCGCGCGCTCGAGCGTGTCGTCGACCATCGAACGTAGAAGCGGCGCCGCTTCCTCCAAAGAAATCTCCGCGCCCGCGCGCGGCGAGACGACAGTCGGCAAGCCCGGCTCGATCGATAAATCGGCGAGCGTGGGCAGCGGCATGGAAAGCGTGGTCATACTCTCAATCCTTTTGCTGAAGCGGCGCGGCCGACGCATGGCCGACCTGCTCGATTGCACTGCACGTGCTTTAGGCCGTCACGTTCTTCAGGCCGCCGCGTCCATGTGTCTGCGCAAACTGGCTGGACGCATGTCGGTCCACACGGTCTCGATGTGCGCGAGGCATTCGGCCTTCTGGCCGCGCACGCCCACTTCGCGCCAGCCTGCCGGCACGTCGCGGAACATCGGCCAGATCGAGTACTGCTCTTCGTCGTTGATGACGACGGTGTAGACGAGGTCGTCCGCCTCGCCGGCTACCGCGCTGGAGGTCTGCTGTGCTTGCGTCATGATGAAATGCTCAGTCGATGGAAGGTCAGGAAGCGCCCGGACGGCCCACTGGCACGTTCGGGCACCGCGGCGCCGGCATTCGCTCGCGCACCGCTTCTATTCTGTTGACGTTTGATGCGCGCGCTTTTTTACCGCCGGCGCGCGCGTCCGCTGCAGAACGCGGGGCCGGCCACGCCGCGATTGCAGGCGTCGAGGCAATCGGCGCAATGCTTCTCGGCGTCGCGAACCATGAAATGCACCAGCGTCTGCGAGACATCGAGCGCGCGCGCCGTGCTTTGCAGCGTTTCTTCGCGCAGGCGCACCATTTCGAAGGCGGCGCGGCTGCGCGGCGGCAGTTGCTCCAGTGCGTTGTAGACGTGCCGCAGCGTGTCGCGCACGAGCAGCGCCGCTTCCGGCGAAGGTTCCGGCGACGGCACGTGCAGGCCGTCGTCTTCGTCGGCGTGATAGGTGTTTTCGAGGCTCTGGCGGCGGAATGCGTCGATCGACGCGTTGCGCACCATGCGCGTTACGTACGCGACCGGCTGACGCACCGCGTCCTGATCGGGGAAGTCGACCAGCTTGATGAAGACGTCGTGCACCACGTCTTCCGCGAGACTCGCGCAACCCACGAAGCCGCGCGCCAGATTGACGAGCATCGGCCGGTTGTCGATCAGCACGTCGAGCAGCGTGCCCTTCTCCCAATCGACCGCACGCGCGTGGTTGCGCGTGCGCCGCGAAACCGGTGGACAGGCGCCTGCGGCGTTGAGAACCGATATCGGCATCGCTGTTGAAGGCTCTCGCCGGACGAGCACCTCAGCCATAGATTCGCTCCGCTTTCTCAAAGGATGGAGCGCCAATCTAACGTAAACGCGAATCATTCTCAATCAAGATTTGGAATAACCTTACATTTCCGATAGCTTTGTCTGATGATTCCAAATGCATAACGGTTGGTTGCTGTTTTTTCGGCCTGGCTACGGGCCATAAAATTATGTTAGGTAACCGAATCAATGACGAGGAAGTGAGTCGCTTGAGCCCGTCGCGCAAGACTGGAAATCCGTGCGCTGGTCCGCAGAAATCGCGTCCGGCTCTCTTGTGCCCCAACGCTTTGCACCTTCGGTATATACCGGAAGTCTTCGCGACGGAACGCTCCACGTTGCCGCGTCACGTCGACGCACCGGAGCAAGGCGGTGCGAATCTGGTACAACTGATACCCGCGCCCATGAAGGGCTGCGAGTCGTGAAACCCGGATATTGAAAGTTGAACGTTGAAGTACCCACCCCGTTGGAGTGTGACTGATGGCCCATGCTTACCTGCAGGTGATCGCGCATTATTTCGCCAAGCCCGGCAATGGCGACGCGATCGTGAAGCCCCTTACGGAACTCGCCGCGGCAACCCGCAAAGAGCCGAAGAACATTTACTACGAATTCTTTCGCTCGCCACTGGAGCCGGACCACTTCGTAATTCTCGAGAACTACAGCGACGCCGACGGGCTCGCCGAACATCGCGAAACCGAGCATTTCCAGCGGCTCGGGTTCGGCACCATCATTCCGCTGCTCGAGCGGCGCGAAGTCGAAAGCCATATGGTGTCCGGAGACGCGCCATGATGAACGCGTTCCGGTTTCAAACGGTGCCGACGCTCGTCGTCGAGTTTGGCGCGGCGCGCCGTCTCGGCGCTTTGTTGCGCGCGCAATTTCCGGCGTTGTCGCGTGTGTGCGTCGTCACCGATGGTTTTCTGCACAGGAGCGGGTTGTTGAATCCGGCGCTCGCCGATCTTGCGACACATGGCTGGGACGCCACCGTGATCGACGACGTGATCGCCGATCCGCCCGAACACATCGTGCTCGAAGCGACGTCGCGTGCCCGGTCTGCCGGCGCGGAAATCGTGCTGGGGCTCGGCGGCGGTTCGTCGATGGATGTGGCGAAGCTGATCGCCGTGCTCGCGCCACAGCAACAGCAGGCGCTCAGCGAGATGTACGGCGTCAACAAGATCACGGTGGCGCGTTTGCCGCTCGTGCAGATGCCGACTACCGCGGGCACCGGCTCTGAAGTCACGGCCGTGTCGATCGTGACGGTGGGTGAAGCGAAGAAGATGGGCGTGGTCGCGCCGCAACTGATCGCGGATCTGGCGATTCTCGACGCCGAACTCACGCTTGGCCTGCCCGTCGCGGCGACCGCGGCGACCGGCGTCGATGCGATGGTGCATGCCATCGAGGCGTACACGTCCGCGCATCTGAAGAATCCGGTTTCCGACCTGCTTGCGGTGAAGGCGCTCGACCTGCTCTCGCGCAACCTGCTGCCCGCTTGCGAGAACGGCGGCGACCGCGCGGCGCGTGAGGCGATGCTGCTCGGCGCCACCTTCGCGGGCCAGGCGTTTGCGAACTCGCCGGTTGCCGCGGTTCATGCGCTCGCGTATCCGATCGGCGGCATTTATCACGTGCCGCATGGTCTTTCGAACGCGCTCGTGCTGCCGCATGTGTTGCGGTTCAATGCGGATGCGGCGGCGCCGTTGTACGCGGAACTTGCCGAGGTGGTCGTGCCCCGCGTCACCGGCAGCGACGAGAGCAAGACGCAAGCGCTGATTGAACGGCTCGAACAGATGATTGCAGCAACGGCGATTCCCGCGCGTCTGCGTGACGTCGGTATCGAGCAAAGCGGGCTCGAGCGGATGGCGAGCGATGCGATGTTGCAAACGCGGTTACTGGTGAATAATCCGCGGCCGGTGACCGAGGCGGATGCGCTGGCGATTTATACGGCTGCGTTTTGATGCGGGTTTGTGGCGGGTATTTGCCGTTCCTATGCGAAGGTGCTGCGCGATGATTGCGGCGTGTTTCGCACCGTTACGGTCTGCGCTCGCGTTACGTAGCACGCGCGCGGAACACGGGTTTGTCGTTGAGACGGAAATTGGGATTCTGTCGGAGTAAATTCTTCTTGTGTTTTATTTTTTCGATATACCTGCGCTTTGAAAGCAAGATCACGCCATAAATGACATTTGGCGTGCAACTTGCAGCAGTGTCCCCGCCAATAGTCGTTCAACGGGGACATCATGAAAAAATTCGCCGGTCGGACAGCCATCGCTGTCGCGACGTCTACATTACTCGCGCTGTACGGATGCGGATCAACGCTTAACACCCCAAGTCCCGGACTCGGCGGTGGCGGTTTGGGTGGTACATCGGGGTCGGGGACTTCGGGCACCTCCGGTACTTCGGGTACTTCGGGGACTTCGGGGACTTCGGGCACCTCCGGTACTTCGGGTACTTCGGGTACTTCGGGTACTTCGGGGACTTCGGGGACTTCGGGGACTTCGGGGACTTCGGGGACTTCGGGTACTTCGGGTACTTCGGGTACTTCGGGGACTTCGGGCACCTCGGGTACTTCGGGTACTTCGGGTACTTCGGGTACTTCGGGTACTTCGGGTACTTCGGGTA
>Ga0209759_1000113_pt1 | contig 142453 bp, 126 predicted proteins | sample AraplaCL_Col_mMS_FD_184261 | JGI IMG/M metagenome (GOLD analysis project Ga0209759, IMG submission 184261) | Arabidopsis root microbial communities from the University of North Carolina, USA - plate scrape CL_Col_mMS (SPAdes) (version 2) | ecosystem: Host-associated > Plants > Roots >...
CGTTCAGCACGGGCACGCTGCGCGACGAAATGCAGCTGTCCACGCCGAACTGGTTCTCGTGGTACACGAAGAACGACCTGTACGCGAAAGACAAGCTCACCGGCGACCTCGAAAATATTCGCTCCTACTATCTGAACCGCGGCTACCTCGAATTCAATATCGAGTCGACCCAGGTGTCCATCACGCCGGACAAGAAGGACATGTATCTGACGGTCACGCTGCATGAAGGCGAGCCGTACACCATCTCGAGCATCAAGCTGGCCGGCAATCTGCTCGACCGCGAGCCCGAGCTTGCCAAGCTCATCAAGATCAAGCCGGGCGACCGCTTCTCTGCCGAAAAGCTGCAATCCACGACCAAGGCGATTGTCGACAAACTGGGCGAATACGGCTACGCATTCGCAACCGTCAACGCGCAGCCGCAGATCGACCAGGCCAATCACAAGGTCGACCTGACGCTGCAGGTGGACCCGAGCCGCCGCGTCTACGTGCGCCGCATCAACGTGGTCGGCAACACCCGTACGCGCGACGAAGTGGTGCGCCGCGAAATGCGCCAGCTCGAAAGCTCGTGGTTCGACTCGAACCGCCTCGCGTTGTCGAAAGACCGTATCAACCGTCTTGGCTACTTCACCGACGTCGACGTGACCACGGTGCCGGTCGAAGGTACGCCGGACCAGGTCGACGTGGACGTGAAGGTCGCCGAAAAGCCGACCGGCGCGATCACGCTCGGCGCGGGCTTCTCGTCGACGGACAAGGTGGTGCTGTCCGCGGGCGTCTCGCAGGACAACGTGTTCGGCTCGGGCACGAGCCTCTCCGTGAACGTCAACACCGCCAAGACGTACCGTACCCTGACGGTCACGCAGGTCGACCCGTATTTCACGGTGGACGGCATCAAGCGTATTACCGACGTCTATTACCGCACGTATCAGCCGCTGTATTACTCCACCGATTCGAGCTTCAAGATCGTCACCATGGGCGGCGACCTGAAGTTCGGCATTCCGTTTTCGGAAGTCGACACGGTCTACTTCGGCGCGGGTCTCGAGCAGAACAAGCTCGACGTCGACGCGAACACGCCGGCGTCGTACAAGCAATACGTGCAGGACTTCGGCCGCGTGTCGAACAACGTGCCGGTCACGGTGGGCTGGTCGCGCGACGCGCGTGACAGCGCGCTCGTGCCGAGCCGCGGCTACTTCACGCAGGCGAACGCGGAGTACGGCACGCCGATCGGCGGCACGCAGTATTACAAGGCCGACATCAACGCGCAGTACTATTACTCGTTTGCGCGGGGCTTCGTGCTGGGCTTCAACTTCCAGGGCGGCTACGGCAAGGGCATGGGCGGCAAGCCGTACCCGATCTTCAAGAACTACTACGCGGGCGGTATCGGTTCGGTCCGCGGCTACGAGCCGAGCTCGCTGGGTCCGCGCGACAAGACGACCGGCGACCCGATCGGCGGTTCGAAGCTGCTCGTCGGCAATATCGAATTGACATTCCCGCTGCCGGGCACCGGCTATGATCGGACCTTGCGCGTGTTCACGTTCCTCGACGCCGGTAACGTCTGGGCGGACGCGAGCAGTGCCGCCACGTCGAACGGCGCCAATGGTCTGCGCTACGGCTACGGTGTCGGTCTCGCGTGGATTTCGCCGATCGGGCCGCTCAAGTTGAGCCTGGGCTTCCCGCTCACCAAGCACACGGGCGACCAGTATCAGAAGTTCCAGTTCCAGATCGGGACGGCGTTCTGATCCGCGCCGCGGACGGCTCGCCAAACAACAGTATCGAGAGGATCACTTTGCTAACCGGTATGTTTTCGAAACGTGTGGCTTGCGCGCTGGCGCTGGCATTGACGCTGGGCGTCGGAGTGGCGCACGCGCAGGAAGCCAGGATTGCCGCGGTGAATTCCGACCGGATTCTGCGGGAATCGGCCGCGGCGAAGGCGGCCCAGGTCAAGCTCGAGGCCGAGTTCGCCAAGCGCGACAAGGACCTCGCGGACATGGCGCAGAAACTCAAGTCCATGTCCGATTCGCTCGACAAGAACGGCGCCTCCATGTCGCCCACGGACCGTGCGCAAAAACAGCGCGATCTGTCGCAGCTCGACACCGACTTCCAACGCAAGCAACGTGAATTTCGCGAGGACCTGAACCAGCGCCGCAATGAAGAACTGGCGGCGGTGCTCGACCGCGCGAACAAGGTGATCAAGCAGATCGCCGAGGCGCAGCACTATGACCTGATCGTGCAGGAAGCGGTGTACGTGAGCCCACGCATCGACATTACGGATCAGGTGCTGAAGGCGCTGGCGGCTTCGGGCAACTGAAGGCGGCGGGCACGAAAAAGTCCAAAGATACGTCGCACCAACAGGTTGTAGTGAACAGCAGGAGACAGGATAGGCATGGCTTTTACGCTCGAGGACATCGTTCAACGGTTCGGCGGTGACGTAGTGGGAGACGGTTCGCAGCGCGTCGGCAGTCTGGCGCCGCTCGACCAGGCAGGCCCCGACCAGCTGGCGTTCCTCGCCAACCCGAAGTATCTGTCGCAAGTCGAAACGACTCGCGCGGGCGCGGTCCTGATCAATGCCGACGACCTCGCCAAGCTCAGCTCGCACAGCGGCCGTAACTTCATCGTCACGCCGAATCCGTACGCTTACTTCGCGCGCGTCGCGCAAACCTTCATTGACCTCGCCACGCCGAAGGTCGCGCCGGGCATCCATCCGAGCGCGACGATCGATCCGTCCGCGCAGATCGCCGCGAGCGCGGTGATCGGACCGCACGTCACGGTGGAAGCGGGTGCGGTGATCGGCGACAATGTGCGGCTCGACGCGAATGTGGTGATCGGCCGCGGCACGCGCATCGGCGCCGGTTCGCATCTGTATCCGAACGTGGCCGTCTACCACGGCTGCAAACTCGCCGAACGCGTGATCGTCCACGCGGGCGCGGTCATCGGCTCCGACGGGTTCGGCTTCGCGCCGGATTTCGTCGGAGAAGGCGAGGCGCGTACCGGTAGCTGGGTCAAGATTCCGCAGGTCGGGGGCGTGTCGATCGCGGCGGACGTCGAAATCGGCGCGAACACCACGATCGACCGCGGCGCGATGGCCGACACGGTCATCGAGGAGTGCGTGAAGATCGACAACCTCGTGCAGATCGGGCACAACTGCAAGATCGGCGCATACACCGTGATTGCCGGCTGCGCGGGCATTGCGGGCAGCACGACCATCGGCCGCCATTGCATGATCGGCGGGGCGGTCGGCATTGCCGGCCATGTGACGCTGGCCGACTACGTGATCGTCACGGCCAAGTCGGGCGTGTCGAAGTCGCTGTTGAAGCCCGGCATGTACACCAGCGCGTTTCCGGCTGTGAATCACGCCGACTGGAACAAAAGTGCGGCCTTGCTGCGCAACATCGACAAGCTGCGCGATCGTATCAAGGCGCTGGAAAGCGCCGCAGCCCAGCAGCCGGGCAGTCAGCCGGCGCCCGGAGCAGCGGGCGCGGCCGACCCGGCGCGGGGCGATAAAAGCTAGATTTCCCGGCGGGCCGCCGACACCGCGTAAAATAGCGGGCGAACACAGTTAAGCGAAGGCGGTTGCCGCGACCCGGTGGCACGGCAACCCATTCACGGCGAGCGTCGGCAGCAAGCACTCAGAACGGCTCTCAACCCGCTGACAATCCACCTGCACCAGCATCCGCAGTCATCATCGCGCAGTCAATGCGTGAGCAGAAACACCATGAGCACCGAAAAAATCAACCTCGACATTCATAAGATTCTCACGCTGCTGCCCCATCGTTACCCGATCCTGCTGGTCGACCGGGTGCTCGAACTTGAGCCGCACAAGAGCATCAAAGCGTTGAAGAACGTGTCGATCAACGAGCCGTATTTCCAGGGGCACTTTCCGACGCGTCCGGTCATGCCGGGCGTGCTGATCCTCGAAGCGCTCGCGCAAACGGCGGCGCTTCTGACGTTCTCGGAAGAGCCGAGCGATCCGTCGAACACGCTGTACCTGTTCGTCGGTATCGACAATGCGCGCTTCAAGCGCGTCGTGGAACCGGGCGATCAGCTCATCCTGAACTGCACGTTCGAACGGCATATGCGCGGCATCTGGAAGTTCAAGGCGCGAGCCGAGGTGGACGGCGTCGTGGCGGCGGAAGCCGACCTGATGTGCGCGGTGCGTCACACGGACAAGGACGCCTGACGCCTCGCGCAGGCGCCGCGGGCGCGAGGGCGCCCGAGTCGACGTTCGGCCAGCCGGCGCCTCCCGCAGCGCAGCCGGCTCGCCGCAGCGCACCCAGACAACGCAACAGAATCAGAAGCGAGGACGCATGAGCAGGATTCATCCCACTGCGATCATCGAACCGGGCGCACAACTCGACGAATCCGTCGAAATCGGACCGTATGCCGTGATCGGCGCGCACGTGACGATCGGCGCGCGGACCACGATCGGCTCGCACAGTGTGATCGAAGGTCACACCACCATCGGCGAAGACAACCGCATCGGCCATTACGCGTCGGTCGGCGGCCGTCCGCAGGACATGAAGTACAAGGACGAGCCGACGCGGCTCGAAATCGGCCACCGCAACACGATCCGCGAGTTCGCCACGATCCACACCGGCACGGTGCAGGACGCCGGCGTGACCACGCTCGGCGACGACAACTGGATCATGGCGTACGTGCACATCGGCCACGACTGCCACGTCGGCAACAACGTGGTTCTGTCGAGCAACGCGCAAATGGCCGGCCATGTGACGATCGGCGACTTTGCGATCGTCGGCGGCATGTCGGGCGTGCATCAGTTCGTGCGCATCGGCGCGCATTCCATGCTGGGCGGGGCGTCCGCGCTCGTGCAGGACATTCCGCCGTTCGTGATCGCGGCCGGCAACAAGGCGGAGCCGCACGGCATCAACGTGGAAGGTCTACGCCGCCGCGGTTTTTCGCCGGACGCCATTTCGGCCCTGCGCTCGGCATACCGTCTGCTGTACAAGAACAGCCTGTCGCTCGAGGAAGCCAAGGCGCAACTGCGCGAGCTGGCGTCCGCCGGCGGCGACGGCGACGAGCCGGTGGCCACGCTGCTGGCATTCGTCGAAGCGTCGCAGCGCGGCATCATCCGCTAAGCGATGGCATTGCAACCCAGTCCGCTGCGCATCGCCATGGTGGCCGGCGAGCCGTCCGGCGACCTGCTGGCCTCGTCGCTGCTGGGCGGCCTCGCGAGCCGCTTGCCTGCCGCCACGCATTACTACGGCATTGGCGGCCCGCGCATGATCGCCACGGGTTTCGACGCCCATTGGCCGATGGAAAAACTGTCCGTGCGCGGCTATGTGGAAGCGCTGCGGCACATTCCCGAAATTCTGCGCATCCGCAACGACCTGAAGCGCCAGTTGCTGGCTGAGCCGCCTGCCGTGTTCGTCGGCGTGGACGCGCCCGATTTCAACTTCGGGCTCGAGCATCCGCTGCGCGAGGCGGGCATTCCGACCGTCCACTTTGTGTGCCCGTCCATCTGGGCGTGGCGCGGCGGGCGCATCAAGAAGATCGCCAAGGCGGTCGACCACATGCTGTGCGTGTTTCCGTTCGAAACCGCGCTGCTCGAAAAGGCGGGCGTCGCCGCGTCGTATGTGGGCCATCCGCTTGCCGACGAGATTCCCCTCGAACCGGACACGCTCGGCGCGCGCCGCACGCTGGGTCTTGCGGAAAGCGGTCCGGTCATCGCGGTCTTGCCCGGCAGCCGCCGCTCGGAGATCGACCTGATCGGGCCGACGTTTTTTGCCGCGATGGAAATGATGCAGCACCAGGAGCCCGGCCTGCGCTTCGTGATGCCGGCGGCCACGCCCGCGTTGCGCGAGATGCTGCGCCCGCTGGTCGATTCGCATCCGGGGCTTGCGCTCACCATTACGGACGGCCAGTCGCAACTCGCCATGACCGCGGCCGACGCGATCCTCGTGAAAAGCGGCACGGTCACGCTCGAGGCTGCGCTTCTGAAAAAGCCGATGGTGATCTCCTACAAGGTGCCCTGGCTGACCGGTCAGATCATGCGCCGGCAGGGCTATCTGCCGTATGTCGGCTTGCCGAACATTCTGGCCGGGCGCTTCGTCGTGCCGGAAATCCTGCAGCATTTCGCGACGCCTCAGGCGCTCGCCGAGGCCACGCTGAAACAGTTGCGCGACGAAGCCAACCGGCGCACGCTGACGGAAATCTTCACGGAGATGCATCACGTGCTGAAGCAGAATACCGCGCAGCGTGCGGCGGAGGTTGTCGCGAGCATCGTCGAAAGGCGTGGGGCGCGGCCGTGACCAAGCCGCGCGCCAGCGAGCGCCCCCGCGCAACAGCGGCCGCAGGCATGCCGCGCCGCAAGGCCGGTGCCAGCGCGGCCAGTCGCCAGGTGGGCCTGAACTTCGAGACGGCGGAAGACATCGTCTGCGGCGTCGACGAAGCCGGGCGCGGGCCGCTGGCCGGCCCGGTCGTCGCCGCGGCGGTGATTTTCGATCCGTCAAAGCCGATGATTCGCGGCCTCGACGATTCCAAAGCGCTCACCGCAAAAAAACGCGACGAACTGTACGAGAAGATCGTCGACCGCGCGCTCGCTTACTGCATCGCCTCGGCAACCGTCGAGGAAATCGATTCGCTGAACATCCTGCACGCCACCATGCTGGCAATGAAACGTGCCGTGGAGGGCCTCGCGGTCACACCCACGCTCGTGAAAGTGGACGGCAATCGCTGCCCGATGCTGAGCATTCGCAGCGAAGCGGTGATCGGCGGCGACGCGCTGGTGAAAAGCATCTCGGCGGCGTCGATTCTCGCCAAGGTCACGCGCGACCGCATGCTGCTCGAGTTGCACCAGACTTATCCCATGTACGGTTTCAATGCGCATGCCGGCTACGGCACGCCGCAGCATCTGGCGGCGTTGCGCGAGCATGGGCCGTGCGAACATCACCGGCGCTCGTTTGCGCCCGTGCGCGAAGCGCATCTGCGGTTCGGCACCGGCGTGCCGTTGCCGGCGGGCGAGATTATCGCGGTGCCGGAGATGCTGGCCGACGGCATGCTGGACGATGCGCTCCTCGATACGGATCCTTTCGGCGAGCGCAGCGGCGCGGGAGCATGAGGCGCGAGCGTCGACGTGACGCTGCCGCGCATGCAGCTGTTCACGCAGCCGCTCATGCAGCCGCTCATGCAGCGCCGCCGCACGGCCTGCCGATCATCGCGAACTCTTTTCCTCATTCATCACGCCCTCGCTGCCTGTGAAAGCCATCACCTCCCGGGACAATCCGCTCTATAAACGCCTGAAGGCGCTGGCCGGCTCGACGCACCAGCAGCGCCGCAGCGGCCACGCGCTGCTCGAAGGCTTTCATCTGGCGAGCGCGCATCTGGACGTCGCCGGCCAGCCGGACATGTGCATCGTCACCGAAGGCGCGCTTGCCCATGACGAAGCGCAGGCCATCGTGTCGCGCATCGAGGATCACCGCATCGTTACGCTGCCGGATGCGTTGTTCGGGCAGCTGTCGAACGTGGTGCACGGCGTGGGCATGCTTCTGCTCGTGGAAAAGCTCTGCGCGCCGTTACCCGATACCGTCGAAGAAACGTGCATCGTGCTCGACGGGGTGCAGGACGCGGGCAACGTCGGCTCCATTCTGCGCAGCGCGGCCGCGGCCGGCATTCAACGGGTGTTCTGCGCGCCGGGCACGGCGTACGCGTGGTCGTCGAAGGTGCTGCGCTCGGGCATGGGCGCGCACTTCCTGTTGCAGATTCATGAAGATGTCGACGCCGCCGCGTTGATCGGGCGTCTCGCGGTGCCGATCGTCATCACGGATTCGCACGGCGCCGAGGCGATTGACGAGTGCGATCTGAGCGGCGAACTGGCCTGGGTGTTCGGCAACGAAGGCGCGGGCGTCTCGCAAGCCTGGCGCGACGCGGTCTCGTTGCGGGTGACGATTCCGCAGCCGGGCGGCATGGAGTCGCTCAATGTGGCGGCGGCCGCCGCCGTCTGCGTGTTCGAGCAGTGCAGACAGCAGCGCGCGCGCCGCGCATAAGAAGGCTCGTCAGTACGACGGCCGGTCCAGTTTGATTTCCTGCAGGATCGTGGTTGCGATCTCTTCAATCGACTTGTGCGTCGACGACAGCCACTTGATGCCCTCGCGACGCATCATCGCTTCCGCTTCGTTGATCTCGTAACGGCAATTTTCCGGCGCCGCATATTTGCTGCCCGGCCGGCGCTCGTTGCGGATTTCCGAAAGCCGCTGCGGATCGATCGACAAGCCAAACATTTTCTGCCGGTGCGCCAATAGGGGCGTGGGCAGTTTGCCGCGCTCAAAATCTTCCGGAATCAGCGGATAGTTGGCCGCTTTCACGCCGTATTGCATGGCGAGGTAAAGGCTCGTGGGCGTCTTGCCGCTGCGCGACACGCCGACGAGGATCACGTCGGCGTCCGCGAGATTGCGGTTCGACTGGCCGTCGTCGTGCGCGAGCGAGAAGTTGATCGCCTCGATCCGGTTCTTGTATTCCTCGGTGTCCGCGTTCTGGTGACCGCGTCCCATTGCATGGCTCGACTTGAGCTCCAGTTCCTGTTCGAGCGGCTCGACGAAGGTCTGGAACATATCGAGGACGAGCGCATTCGAGCCCTTCACGATCTGATTCGACGCGCTGTCCACGAGCGTCGTAAAGACGATCGGACGACGGCCGTCCTGGACGATGGCCTCATTGATCTTTTCGAGCGTGGCGTACGCCTTCTCGGTCGAATCGACAAAAGGGACGCGAACCAGGCGGAATTTCTGGTCGAACTGGGAGAGGATCGAATGCGCGAAGGTTTCGGCAGTGATCCCGGTACCGTCGGAGACGATGAATACGGTGGGCGGCATCAGTGGGACAGGGAACGTGAGCGGCAAAAAGCGCTCGAATGGAACATGGCTGCATCGGCTTCGCTGCGCGGTGGCTGACCGCTCCTGCAGCGCCGTCGAAGCAGCGCGCCGTGGGCACCGCTACTGCGCCGGGACGGCCGGGGAACTCTTTGACGGCATGGAAAGAGCGCCACGGCACATTCGGGCGCGATTCGAGGCGCAATTCTCGTCCGACCGTCACATTTCGAGAGTCGGCACGGTAGAATAGCGGCAACCTGTTGGATAAGCAATTGCAGGCGATTGGCGCCTAACTCACTGCGAACGGTCGTTCAACGCGCCGCTATCGGGCGTCAAAGTGAACGCAACGCGGCGAATCGGGCGCTAATTCCGTTCATTCGCCTTCTTCGTCGCGCTAATGTGCGGCGCGGCGCAAGCGATTGTTTCTCCAACAGGTTGTGCAAGACGTGAGGTCACGCTTCCAATGAGCGTCTCGCGTTCGAGCCCACTTGCACAGCCGTGAATTTCTTTCACACTTAGGGGCTTGTATGACTAACGCAGTTACCGTCGCAAAGGATAAGGCGTATGTAGTTCCGTTCGAGCAGTTGCGGATGACCGATGTGGAGATTGTCGGCGGCAAGAACGCGTCGCTTGGCGAGATGATCAGTCAACTCGCCGAAGCCGGCGTGCGCGTGCCGACCGGTTTCGCCACGACGGCACTGGCTTTCCGCGACTTCCTGCATCACAACAACCTGACCGAACGCATCGCCAAACGTCTCGAGACGCTCGACGTCGACGACGTGAAGGCGCTCGCCGAAGCGGGCAAGGAGATCCGTCAATGGATCGTCGAGGCGCCGCTGCAGCCCAAGCTCGAGGCTGATATTCGCGCAGGCTTCGACACACTGCAGAACAGCTCGCCCGAAGAGTTGTCGTTTGCCGTGCGCTCGTCGGCAACCGCGGAAGACCTGCCCGACGCATCGTTCGCGGGTCAGCAGGAGAGCTACCTCAATGTGGTCGGTATCGAAGACGTGCTCGATCGCATGAAGCACGTGTTCGCGTCGCTGTACAACGACCGCGCTATTTCCTATCGCGTCCACAAGGGTTTCACGCATGCCGAAGTCGCGTTGTCGGCGGGCGTGCAGCGCATGGTGCGCTCCGACGTCGGCGCGGCCGGCGTGATGTTCACGCTCGACACCGAATCGGGCTTCAAGGACGCGGTGTTCATCACGTCGAGCTACGGCCTCGGCGAAACGGTCGTGCAGGGCGCCGTGAATCCGGACGAGTTCTACGTCTACAAGACCACGCTCGCGCAAGGCAAGTATCCGATCATCCGCCGCTCCATCGGCTCCAAGCTCATCAAGATGGAGTTCACGAAGGCGGGCGAAGAAGGCCGTGTGAAGACTGTCGACGTGCCGCACGAGCAGCGCAACCGCTTTTCGATCACCGACGAAGACGTGATCGAACTCGCGAAGTACGCGGTCATCATCGAAAAGCACTACGAGCGTCCGATGGACATCGAGTGGGGCAAAGACGGCCGCGACGGCAAGATCTTCATCCTGCAGGCGCGCCCGGAAACGGTGAAGAGCCAGGCTTCCGGCAAGGCGGAGCAGCGCTTCAAGCTGAAGGGCCAGTCGAACGTACTGGCCACCGGCCGCGCGATCGGCCAGAAGATCGGCGCGGGCCCGGTGCGGGTGATTCACGATCCGTCGGAAATGGACCGCGTGCAGCCGGGCGACGTGCTGGTCGCCGACATGACGGACCCGAACTGGGAGCCGGTCATGAAGCGCGCTTCCGCGATCGTCACGAACCGTGGCGGCCGTACCTGCCACGCGGCCATCATCGCGCGTGAACTCGGCGTGCCGGCCGTGGTCGGCTGCGGCGACGCAACGGACGTGCTCAAGGACGGCGCGCTCGTGACGGTTTCGTGCGCAGAAGGCGACGAAGGCAAGATCTACGACGGCCTGCTCGAAACCGAAATCACCGAAGTGCAGCGCGGCGAACTGCCGCCGATTCCGGTGAAGATCATGATGAACGTCGGCAACCCGCAACTGGCTTTCGACTTCTCGCAACTGCCGAACGCAGGCGTGGGTCTCGCGCGCCTCGAGTTCATCATCAACAACAATATCGGCGTTCACCCGAAGGCGATTCTCGAATACCCGAACGTCGATCAGGACCTGAAGAAGGCGGTGGAAAGCGTCGCTCGCGGTCACGCGTCGCCGCGCGCGTTCTACGTCGACAAGCTGACGGAAGGCATCGCCACGATCGCGGCGGCGTTCTATCCGAAGCCCGTGATCGTGCGCATGTCCGACTTCAAGTCGAACGAGTACAAGAAGCTGATCGGCGGTTCGCGCTACGAGCCGGATGAAGAGAACCCGATGCTCGGCTTCCGCGGCGCGTCGCGCTACATCGCCGAAGACTTCGCCGAAGCGTTCCAGATGGAATGCGTCGCGCTGAAGAAGGTGCGCGAAGAAATGGGCCTCGACAACGTCGAGATCATGGTGCCGTTCGTGCGTACGCTGAAGCAGGCGGAGCGCGTGGTCGGGCTGCTCGAGAAGTTCGGCCTGAAGCGCGGCGAGAATGGCCTGCGTCTCATCATGATGTGCGAAGTGCCGTCGAACGCGATTCTGGCCGAAGAATTCCTGCAATACTTCGACGGCTTCTCGATCGGTTCGAACGACCTCACGCAGCTCACGCTCGGCCTCGACCGCGACTCCGGCATGGAACTGCTCGCCGTCGACTTCGACGAGCGCGATCCGGCGGTGAAGTTCATGCTGAAGCGTGCGATCGAAACGTGTCTGCGCCTGAACAAGTACGTCGGTATCTGCGGTCAGGGTCCGTCGGATCATCCGGATTTCGCGCAATGGCTGACGGATGAGGGCATCAAGTCGATCTCGCTGAACCCCGACACGATCATCGAGACGTGGCAGCAACTGGCGAAATCGTCGACGAAGTAAGCGCCGCGCGTGCCGCGTCCTACGCGGCACGCATAACGAAGCTGGGGCGGCTCAACGGTCGCCGAAAGGCACGCTCAACGGTGTCTCTAACGGCGTCTCTGAATGCCGGTCATTTGCCTGCGCTTCGTGCTATAAACACCCCGGTAGATCCGGGGTGTTTTGCTTTGTGGAGGCCAACGTGGCGCCAGGTGGATTGTTCTGGTGGGTCGGGGCGGGCGTGCTGATCGTGCTCGAGTTGCTGAGCGGCACTTTCTATCTGTTGATGATCGCGCTGGGGTGCATCGCGGCGGCCATCGCCCATATCGCGGGCGCAACCGCCGACGTGCAGTTCGCGGTCGCCGCGGTCGTCGCGCTGGCGGCTGTGCTCGTGCTCCGGCGTTCGCGCTTTGGCCGCAAGGCGCGCAAGGAGGCGTCGCGCAACCCCGACGTCAATCTCGACATTGGGCAAACGCTGACCGTGCCGGCCTGGCAGCAGCGTCGCGCGCGCGTGACCTATCGCGGCGCGCAATGGGACGTCGAGCTCGCGCCCGGCGAGCCGGAGGATGCGCAGACCTACGAAATCACGGAGTTGCGCGGCAGCTGTCTCGTCGTGGCGGCGAAGCAGCCGGCGAGACATCACGCCAAACCGCTCTGAGCGTCGCCAATTCGCCGATTTAATTAATCGAACTAAAGGTGGGAGGGGGTAAATGGATTCGACCATCGTCGGGGCCGTGCTGCTTGTCATTGTGATCGTGCTGGCGGCGCAGACCATCAAGATCGTGCCGCAGCAGCATGCGTGGGTGCTGGAGCGGCTCGGCCGCTATCACCGCACGCTCACGCCCGGCCTCAGTTTCGTGTTCCCGTTCGTCGACCGGATTGCTTACAAGCACATCCTCAAGGAAATTCCGCTCGAGGTGCCGAGTCAGGTCTGCATCACGCGCGACAACACCCAGTTGCAGGTAGACGGCGTGCTGTATTTCCAGGTGACGGATCCGATGAAGGCGTCGTATGGATCGAGCAACTTCGTCTTCGCGATCACGCAGTTGTCGCAGACCACGCTGCGCTCGGTGATCGGCAAGCTGGAACTCGACAAGACTTTCGAGGAGCGGGACTTTATCAACCACAGTATCGTCTCCGCGCTCGACGAAGCCGCGGCGAACTGGGGCGTCAAAGTCCTACGCTACGAGATTAAAGATCTGACGCCGCCGAAGGAAATTCTTCACGCGATGCAGGCGCAAATCACCGCCGAGCGCGAGAAGCGCGCGTTGATCGCGGCATCGGAAGGGCGCAAGCAGGAGCAGATCAATATCGCGTCGGGCGGCCGCGAAGCGGCGATCCAGAAATCCGAAGGCGAGCGGCAGGCGGCGATCAATCAGGCGCAAGGTCAGGCGGCGGCCATTCTTGCGGTGGCGGAGGCAAATTCACAGGCCATTCAGAAGATTGCTGCGGCCATTCAGTCGAATGGTGGCATGGAAGCGGTGAACCTGAAGGTCGCCGAGCAATATGTGAATGCGTTCGGCAATGTGGCCAAGCAGGGCACCACGCTGATCGTGCCGGGCAACCTCGCGGACATGAGTTCGATGATCGCATCGGCGCTCGCCATCGTGAACAAGGGCAAAGGCGTGGCGGACGCGCGCTGAGGGCGGCGGCTCAACGCGCCGTGCGATGAGGCGCTGGCAAAAAGAATGGCCCGCATCATGGATGGCGGGCCATTTTCGTTCGAGAACCAAAAAACACGCGGGAGCTTGCGCAAAGTGCGGCCTATCCGCGCAACGCAGTCTGCGCAAACCAGTCCGCACAACCCGGCATCGGCCGCAGGCCGGGCGAACCTTCGACGCGGTGCGTGAACTTCAGGTCGGCGAGCGCATCAAACGCGCCTTTTCGCGCTCCCAATCGCGTTTCTTTTCAGTCTCGCGCTTGTCGTGCAGCTTCTTGCCCTTGGCAAGACCAATCTCGCATTTGACGCGGCCGCCCTTGTAATGGAAGTTCAACGGCACGAGCGTATAGCCGCGCTGCTCGACCTTGCCGATCAGTTTGCTGATTTCTTCGCTGTGCAAAAGGAGCTTGCGCGTGCGGACCGGGTCGGGGTTGATGTGCGTCGAGGCTTCGGGCAGCGGGCTGATGTGCGTGCCGATCAGGAACAGCTCGCCGTTCTTGATCACGACATAGCCTTCCTTGATCTGGCCGCGCCCGGCGCGCAGTGCCTTGACCTCCCATCCTTCGAGCACGAGCCCTGCCTCGTAGCGCTCTTCGATCGAATAGTCGAAGAACGCTTTTCTGTTGTCGATAATGCTCATGAATGGAAAGTGCCCAACTCGTTTAAAATTACGATTTTAGCAAAGCGGGGCAAGGAAAGCCCGCGGCGCCCGTCCACCCTTGCCACGTGCTGTTCAATTTATGGCAGATGTCCAGAAAACCGTGTTGATCCGTCATTCGGCGGAGCAGATGTTCGACCTCGTCACCGACGTCGCCGATTACCCGAACTTCCTGCCGTGGTGCGGCGGAGTCGAGATCCGTCATCGGGACGAAACCAGCATGGAGGCGAAGATCGACATCAACTTCAAGGGCATCAAGCAGCACTTTGCGACGCGCAACAGCATGGAGCGGCCCACGCGCATCGACATGGAATTCGCAGATGGGCCGTTTCGCAAGTTCACCGGTTTCTGGCGCTTCACGCCGTTGCGCGCGGACGCCTGCAAGATCGAGTTCGCGCTGCACTACGAGTTCACCAACATCCTGCTCGAGAAGATCATTGGGCCGGTGTTCAATCATATCGCCAATACTTTTGTCGAATCTTTCGTGAAGCGCGCGGATCAGCGCTACGGCAAGCTATGAGCGGGCGTCTGTCGGTTCAGGTCTGTTATGCGCTCGCGAACGAGCAGGCGCTCGTCGCCGTGGAACTGCCGGCGGGCGCCACGCTCGGCGAGGCAATCGAGGCGAGCGGCCTGCTCACGCGTTATCCTCAGATCGATCTCGAAACGCAACAGGTCGGCATATTCGGCAAGCTGAAACCGCTCGACACGGTACTCGCCGACCACGATCGCGTGGAGATTTACCGGCCGCTGCTGGTGGATCCGAAAGTGGCGCGCCAGCGCCGCGTCGAGAAGACCCGCAAGGCGGGCTCGATCGAAGGGCGCCGCTGGCTCAACAAGGATTCGCGGTAAGGGCTGGCCGGGGGCGCCGGCAAATCCCGGGCGCGGGCAAATCAAACGGCGCTGTCGGCCGCTTTTATCCGCTCTGACCGCTTTCGTCCGCTTCAGGCGCTCCAGCCGCTTTAGCCGCTGCGTCCGCTCGTCCGCTGCGTCCGCTTCTCCGCTTCTCCGCTCGTCCGCTCGTCCGCTCGTCCGCTCCTCCGCTCCTCCGCTTCTCCGCTCCTCCGCTCCTCCGCTTTTCACCGGCCAGTTTCCCGGAACACCGCGCCTCAGTGCGCCGAGCCCTGCGCGTTGTTCGCGACCCGGGCCGTGCCGCCCGAATCGTCGTCCGCATGCTGGCGCACCGACCAGCACACGCCCGCCACCAGCAGCAGGATCGCGGCCAGTTCCAGCGGCCGCGGCAGGCGGCCGTCGTAAATAAATGCGTAGAGCAGGGCGAACAGCGTCTCGAACACGATCAACTGGCCCGAAAGCGTCAGCGGCAGCCGCTTCGACGCCGCATTCCAGAGCCCGTTGCCGAGCCAAGACGCGCCGATGGCGAGGCTGAGATTGAGCAGCCAGAAGCTATGCCAGCGGCCTTGCGCGAGTTCGCCCTGCGGGCCGCCGGCCGGCAGGATGGCAATCGCGAGCCACAGCGCGGCGCCGAGCAGGCCCGTCACGACGCCCCACAGCACGGACCATTCGTTGGCGCTGAAATGCGTCTGCCGCTGCAGATAGCGGGCGTTTTCGACGGCGAACCAGGTCCAGCAGCCGAGCGCGCCCACCGCGCAGGCAAGGCCGAGCAGTCGGGTGGGCACGCTGCCGGGCGCCCCGCCGCCCGTCGTGAAGACGTCGATGTTGATGCAGCCGATGCCCGCCAGCACCATCGCGAGCGGCCAGGCGAGGCGGGCGAGCGGCACGGCGCCGCGATCGCCGCGGCCCATCAGCGTGACGGTGACGGGCAACACGCCGACGATCAGCGACGCCGGCGCGATGCCGACCAGGTGGACCGCGGCCGTCAGCAGCAGGTAGTACAAAAGATTGCCGACCAGCGCGAGCTTGACGAGCGCGACGAGGTCTTCGCGCGTCAGCCGTTTGACGAGCGAGCGCGCCGCGGGCAGGGCGGCCGCGAGCGACACCACGCCGTACAGGGTGTAGCGGCCGGCGGACAGCAGCAGCGGCGAAAAGTCCGGCAGCACGCGCGGCACCAGAAAAACCATGCCCCACAGGGCTCCGGCCATGACGCCATAGGCCACACCGCGCTGCATCGACTGCTCCCTGCACAGAACTGGAATGGCCGCAAGCGTAGCGGCTCCCCGCCGAGGGCGTCTTGTTTGATTCTGCATTCGGGCCCGAGCAAACGAAACGCGATCGAACCCGAGGCGAACGGCGAAGCGAAATCGGCGGGGCAAAAGCCATTAAAAAAACCGCCGGAAATTCGCTAAGCTGCTGTTCGCGCAGTGAAAAGCGGGGAGGTATCGCGTATAATTCGCTTTTGCGCCTATAGGATTTGCCATGCGTCTGATCCAAACAGCACTCACGTTCGATGACGTGCTCCTCGTCCCGGCCTTCTCCGATGTTCTGCCGCGCGACACCAGCCTCAAGACCCGGCTGACCCGCAACATCTCCCTGAATATGCCGCTCGTGTCCGCCGCCATGGACACCGTCACCGAAGCCCGCCTCGCCATTGCCATGGCGCAAATGGGCGGTGTCGGCATCATCCACAAGAACCTCACGGCGGCCGAGCAGGCGCGTGAAGTCGCTAAGGTCAAGCGTTTCGAGTCGGGCGTGGTGCGCGATCCGATCACGGTGCCGCCGCAAATGAAAGTGCGCGACGTCATCGCGCTGTCGCACCAGCATGGCATTTCCGGCTTCCCGGTGGTGGAAGGCTCGCAGCTGATCGGTATCGTCACCAACCGCGACCTGCGCTTCGAAGAGCGTCTGGACGAGCCGGTGCGCAGCATCATGACGCCGCGCGAGCGTCTCGTGACCGTCAAGGAAGGCACCTCGCTCGCCGAGGCGAAGGCGCTGATGCACAGCCACCGCCTCGAGCGCGTGCTGGTCATCAACGACGCATTCGAGCTGCGCGGCCTCATGACGGTCAAGGACATCACCAAGCAGACCGAGCACCCGGACGCCTGCAAAGACGAGCACGGCAAGCTGCGCGCGGGCGCGGCGGTCGGCGTCGGCGCGGACAACGAAGAGCGCGTGGAACTGCTGGTGCAAGCCGGCGTGGACGTGATCGTGGTCGACACCGCACACGGCCACAGCAAGGGCGTGCTCGAGCGCGTGCGCTGGGTCAAGCAGAACTTTCCGCATGTGGAGGTGATCGGCGGCAACATCGCCACCGCGGCGGCGGCCAAGGCGCTCGTCGAATACGGCGCGGACGGCGTGAAAGTGGGCATCGGGCCGGGCTCGATCTGTACCACGCGGATCGTCGCCGGCGTCGGCGTGCCGCAGGTTACCGCCATCTCCAACGTCTCCGAAGCGCTGCGCGGCACCGGCGTGCCTGTCGTCGCGGACGGCGGCGTACGCTTCTCGGGCGACGTAAGCAAGGCGCTCGCCGCTGGCGCGAGCGCGGTCATGATGGGCAGCATGTTCGCCGGCACCGAAGAGGCGCCGGGCGAAGTGTTCCTGTACCAGGGCCGCCAGTACAAGTCGTACCGCGGCATGGGCTCGGTCGGCGCAATGAAGGACGGCGCGGCGGACCGCTACTTCCAGGACAACTCGGCGAATATCGACAAGCTGGTGCCGGAAGGTATCGAAGGCCGCGTCGCCTATAAGGGTTCGGTCAACGCGATCCTGTTCCAGCTGATCGGCGGCGTGCGCGCGAGCATGGGCTACTGCGGCTGCCGCACCATCGCCGAGATGAACGAAAAGGCCGAGTTCGTGCAGATCACCGGCGCGGGCTTGCGCGAATCGCACGTGCACGACGTTCAGATCACCAAGGAAGCGCCCAACTACCACGTGGACTAAACGCCAATGAAGCCATTGCTGCGCGCTGTACTCGTCGTCGATGCATTGTTGCTGCTCGGGTTCGGCCTGCTGTTCCTGCTGACGCCCTGGACTTCGCTGTACGACGCGCTGCTGCTGGTGCAAACGCAGCCGGCGCTGGTCGGCCAGGCGTTTGGCGTCGCGCTCGTCGGGCTCGCGTGGCTTGCCTTGCATGCGTCGTTCGATGGGGCGCTGACGTCGTCGGTCGCAAGGGCGGTCGGTCACGTGAACTGGCTGACCGGCGTGCTGATGCTGGTCTGGCTGCTCGGGCTGCATACGCCGTCGCTGAACGGCTTCGGCCAGATCGTCGCGGTGCTGACCGGTGTGGTGCTGCTCGTGCTCGGTTTGGGCGGCGTGCGTTTGGCGGGCGCGGTGCGGCGGCGCGAAAAGCTGCGGGCGGCTGAAGCCGTGGCGGCCGAGCGCGCCGACAGGCAGGCTGCAAAAGACGCCGCAAAAAACGCGGCGAACCGCGAGGCAAACCGCCGTGAACCGGTGGTGCCGGCCACGGCAGGTTTTCCGGTGTATCGCGCGGAGCCGGTGGGCGAGCCCGCCGTGCCTCCCGGCGCGGCGCCCGCGGTTGCCCCCGCATATGACGCAGCAGCCAAGCCGGTCGTGGCCCCAGCGGGGACTGTGCCGGTAGCGCCTGCCGTGCCCGCGGCGCACGAGGCGCGGCCGCTAGATCCGGCGCCCTCGGCACCTTTGCGCGCAACGACGGGCGAAGCGCCGAGCCCGTCGGAGCGGGCGGCACGAGCTGAAGCCGCCGCCGCGCGCGACGAGGCCCGTGACGCCGCCGCCGATGCGCCGCATGCGCCCCGGCCTCCGTTTCATGGTTGAGCCGCTCGCCGCCGCCCGTCTGCCGAAGCAACCCGGCCGTTCGTTCCCTCGTGGACCGCTTTGAATTCAACGCCGCGCTCTATGCGCGGCATTCCGTATCCGCTCACTTTTGAAACCGTCCGCTGCCATGCACGACAAGATCCTGATTCTCGACTTCGGTTCGCAAGTCACCCAACTCATTGCACGTCGCGTTCGCGAAGCCAACGTCTATTCGGAAATCCATCCGTATGACGTCGATGCGTCGTTCATTCGCGACTTCGCGCCGAAGGGCGTGATCCTGTCCGGCGGCCCGAGCTCCGTCACGGAAACCGACACGCCGCGCGTGCCGCAAGTGGTGTTCGAACTCGGCGTGCCGGTGCTCGGCATCTGTTACGGCATGCAGGCCATGGCCGAGCAGCTGGGCGGCAAGGTCGACATCGGCCATCTGCGCGAATTCGGTTACGCCGAAGTGCGCGCGCGCAATCACACGAGCCTGCTCGAAGGCATCAGCGACTTCACGACGCCGGAAGGGCACGGCATGCTGAAGGTGTGGATGAGCCACGGCGACAAGGTGCTGGAAATGCCGCCGGGCTTCGCGTTGATGGCATCGACGGAATCGTGCCCGATCGCCGCGATGGCCGACGAAAAACGTCATTTCTACGGCCTGCAATGGCATCCGGAAGTCACGCACACGGTGCAGGGCCGCGCGATGCTCGAGCGCTTCGTGCTGCAGATTTGCGGCGCGCGGGCCGATTGGGAGATGGGCCATTACATCGACGAGGCGGTCGCGAAGATCCGCGAGCAGGTCGGCAACGAGCATGTGATTCTCGGGCTGTCGGGCGGTGTGGATTCGTCGGTGGCGGCGGCGCTCTTGCATCGTGCGATCGGCGATCAGCTCACGTGCGTGTTCGTCGACCACGGCCTTTTGCGCCTGAACGAAGCCGAGCAGGTCATGGCGACCTTCGCGGATCACCTCGGCGTGAAGGTGATTCACGTGGACGCGAGCGACGTGTTCCTGCGCAAGCTGGAAGGCGTGACCGATCCGGAGGCGAAGCGCAAGATCATCGGCGCAGAGTTCGTCGAAGTGTTCCAGACTGAAGCCGGCAAGCTGACCGACGCGAAGTGGCTCGCGCAGGGCACCATCTATCCGGACGTGATCGAATCGGCGGGCAAGGGCAAGAAGGCGACGCAGACCATCAAGAGTCACCACAACGTGGGCGGCCTGCCGGAGACGCTGAACCTGAAGCTGCTCGAGCCGCTGCGCGAACTCTTCAAGGACGAAGTGCGCGAACTCGGCGTGAAGCTCGGCTTGCCGCCGGCCATGGTGTACCGCCATCCGTTCCCGGGCCCGGGTCTCGGCGTGCGGATTCTCGGCGAAGTGAAACGCGATTTCGCGGATCTGCTGCGCCGCGCGGACGCGATTTTCATCGAAACGCTGCGCACGTTCATCGACAAGGAAACCGGCAAGTCCTGGTACGACCTGACGAGCCAGGCGTTTGCGGTGTTTCTGCCGGTGAAGAGCGTCGGCGTGATGGGCGACGGCCGCACCTACGAGTACGTGGTCGCGTTGCGGGCCGTGCAGACGCTGGATTTCATGACCGCACACTGGGCCCATTTGCCGCACGAGTTGCTCGGGCATGTGTCGAATCGCATCATCAATGAAGTGCGCGGGATCAACCGGGTGGTGTATGACATCTCGGGGAAACCGCCGGCGACGATTGAGTGGGAGTAATTTAGGATCCTCTGCAGTGGTCTGCAGAGGTCCGTCGATTTCCTGATTTCCCACACAAGATCAAGGGTTTATCGACTATTTTGGTCCGCTGCCGTCCGTCGGCAGCGTTACGTCGCCGACGGCATGAGCGACGGTATAGCATCTTTCTCTGCAGACGATCCATTTTGATACCGTCACGGCGCGTGACGGTATCAAACACGGTATCAGTTCACGGAGTATTGCATGCTTACGGACCTCGAATTGCGGGCGCTCAAGCCAACCGGCAGTCTCTACAAGGTGGCCGACCAACGTGGCTTGTATGTGGCGGTTACGTTGTCCGGGTCGGTTAGTTTCCGTTTCGACTATCGCCTCAACGGGCGTCGCGAGACGCTCGTCATAGGTCGTTACGATCCTCGGCTACCTGCCCGCGGGGCGCGTGATGCCGAGGAACTGAACTTCGGTATGTCTGTGAGTCTTGCGGAAGCGAGGCTTCTGCTCGAACGGGCCCGTCGGGAAGTTGAGCAGGGTATCAGTCCGTCGAGAGCCAAGGTCGACAAGCGGGTGGAAGCGGCCGAGGCGCTTACGTTCGGGAAGTGGGCCGAGAAGTACTTCTCGGAAGCCGCGCTGGCGGAGTCGACCCGTGCAATGAGGAAGTCCGTCTACGATCGGAATCTCGCGGCGGAATTTGGGCGGCTGAAGCTCGAAGAAATCACCCCCTCCCGACTCATGGCGAGATGCGAGAAGATCAAGGAGCGAGGCGCGGCCGCCCCCGCCGTGCAGGCGCGCGATATCGTGCTGCAAATCTACCGTTTCGTACAGGCGAGGGGGCTAAAAGTGGCCAATCCGGCAGCGGACATCCGGCCCTCGGCTATCGCCACTTTCAAGTCGCGCGATCGGGCACTGACGCCCGCGGAGATCCACATATTTTTCAAGGTGCTCGAGCGGACGTCCACGCTGCCCACACTGCGTCTGGCGATCAAGTTCATGCTGCTGACAATGGTCCGCAAGTCGGAATTTATCTTGGCAAAGTGGGAGGAGGTGGACTTCAATACCGCAACGTGGACCATTCCGAAAGACAGGATGAAGGCAGGCCGGCCGCACAATGTCTATCTGAGCCAGCAGGCTCTGGATATCCTCGTCGCCTTCAAGACGTGCTTCGGTGCAAGCTCGTATCTTCACCCCGGTCGTTACGAGACGGAACTGCCTATAAGTGCAGCCACCCTCAACCGAGTGATCGACAGCACGGTGAAGCTCATTCGCAACAGCGATGTTGAAGACTTCGAGTCTTTCACAGTACACGATCTGCGGAGAACGGCCAGCACGCAGCTGCACGAAGCTGGGTTCAACACCGACTGGATAGAGAAATGTCTGGCTCATGAACAGCGCGGTGTACGGGCTGTGTATAACAAGGCTGAATATGCCGAGCAGAGGAGGACGATGCTTCAGGCGTGGGCGGACATGCTTGACGGATGGGTAGCGAAGGACCCTGCAGTCAATGATGCTGCTCACTTGCGGCCTGCTGGACATGGTTTGACCCTGATCGCGTAGAAACCTGCGTGTGTTTTCGGCAGGCATTGTCTCTGCCGAAAAGGAGTGGGACAGGCTCTCGGAGAGGGAGTGGCACCAGGAGCAGCGAAGGACCACATTTCTCACATCTCAGATTCTTCTGACGCTCAGAAAAATGCTCGCCGGACCCCAGGTTACTTTGATCCGAGATGGACGTTAACAAACCAAGATCCGGCAGGCATTTAGGACTACTTATAGATGTGAGCCGAAGTTCGACGCCCGGGAGAGGAATCAAACCAGTTTGTTCGTGAATCTACGACACATTCTGCCTGGGGATGAGCGGTGTGTAACGCTTGCGCATACGCATAGACTGCGCATGAATTCGGCAAGACGTGGTACGAACTGGCCTCCCGGAGCCGTCCGGTGGGTGCAATAGTGCTACGAATGAGGGATCTCGATTCTTGCTTGCTAAATAGCGTGGTCGCCCTTTTCGGCAGGGCCGAAAATCAACCTTGTTCGCGAGACCTCACGTCGATACCGCGAGCGCGCAAGCAATCGGCTACCTTCTCCAGCAAGTACAGCAACTGATCTCGCTCTTGGGGCGCGAGATCATCGAATAATGCCGCCGCCGCCAGTTGTGATGGCCCAATTTCCTGTTCTGCCACCTGCCTGCCAGCCTGAGTAAGCTCGACCAGTTTGATCCGGCGGTCTTGTTTGTGGCTGACGCGACGGACTAGGCCCTCCTTCTCGAGTCCATCCACAAGCACGGTCATGTTTCTGGGTGACATACCTAGCGACTCGCCAAGTTCGCTCATGCCGGCCGGCTCGTTCTTCAATGTGAGGCCGAGAAGCAGGCTTGCGCGGGGCACGGTCATCCCGCCGCTCGTGGGCATGTTCGCGTGCATCCATTGTCTCAAGCCCTTCCGCAGGGTCATGAATCCGGCGAGCAACTGAAGGCCAGTTGTGGATGCGCGAGTTTTGCCGGACGCGGCCGAGCCTTGGGTAGATCTTGACAACTGTTTCATTATCAATTGATAATAAATCAATGGGATTGAACTTGAGGATGATGTCAGAGGCGGCGCCATTTTGGCAACCGCAGGTCCGTCGCCAGGGACCGGACGGGTGCCTCGACTGCCGCCCCGGAAGCGCAAAAGAGAGGAGCTGAACATGAAGGTACGTCCAAGACTCGTCGTGGCGGTCATCGCGTTGCTCACCACAATCACTGCGTTGGCGGAAGAGGACGATGCCTATCTGCCGCCGCAGTCAGCTGTAGCCATGCTCGCAGATGGCGTTCCCTGGTCGGCCGTTGCGCCGAGTGGCAGGACCTTCAAGCTCACGCTGAACAGGGATGGCACCGGAAGCATCCGTGGAGCTTTCCTGTTTGCGTTATCCGTCAAATGGGCGGTCAAAGGGGACGCAATGTGTATCTCCGGCACCTTGATGGCTAAGTGCCTTCGCTTCCGCGAGGTTCCTGGAGGAATTCAAAGCTGGGAAGGGGATAAGCCCGACCTAAAGCTCAGTCGCTGACGCTTCGGACAGCCGACATAAGGCAAGATACCCAACCATGAATAGAAACAAACATCAACGCGTTGTCGTCATGACAGGCGCTACATCGGGGCTCGGCGCACATGCACTGCAGCACATCGCTGCCCGGCCCGACACGCGCATCATCATCGGTGCCCGGGGCAGCGGACGATCCGCGCCGCGCGGCGTCGAAGTCGTACCGCTCGATCTCGCCTCGCTCGACAGTGTTCGCCAATTCGCCGATGCGGTGAAGCAGCAGATCGGCGAATCCAAGATCGACATTCTCGTTCTCAACGCCGGTATGCAGATTTCCAATACCGACGGGCGGAGCGCGGAAGGCTATGAGTTGACGTTCGCGGTCAACCACCTTGCCCACTACCTGCTTGCTAGACTCCTGCTGCCTTGTATGGCTAAGGAGGGCAGGGTAGTGATAACCACGAGTGAAACGCACGATCCGGCCATGACTCCAATAGCGCCTAAAAGCCTCGACCCTCGCGCGCTCGCACATCCGAACAAGGGCGGTTTTGGCGCCGGCATTCGTGCCTACGCGGCCTCCAAGCTCTGCAACTTGTTGACCGCGCAATCCTTCGCTGCATTGGACGAAGTCAAGGCGCGCCGGATAACCATAGTCGCCTTTAGCCCCGGGCTCACAGGGGGTACCTCGCTCGGTCGTGATGCCTCGGGTGCGAGACGCGTCTTGATGACGCTCTTGATGCATACGGTCTTTCGTGTGATCGGCTTGATTCGACCCGAATACGTTATCGGCAAGCCCGGCCGCTCTGGAGAAGCGCTGGCGGAAGTCGCGCTGAGCGCCGTGACGCCGCCTGGCGGCCGGATCTACATCTCGCTCGTCAAAGGGGAACCCAAGTTCCCTGATCCTTCGGAATTAGCGCGAAGTCGAGACGCTCAGGATCTGTTGTGGCGCGAAAGTGCGGCCATGGTCGGCCTGGAGTAAGAGAATCCATATCTGAGCGAAGCTGGCCGATGACCTGCGAGTTTGCGGCCCTGCGAGCGCGTTAGCCCGTCAATTGCTCCCATCCGGTGCGAACCGGATAACGAAAGTCGTCCCGGACGTGTCCCGCCTCGGCAACAGGGTCCATCGGTGAGCCACCGCGATTTCCTTGCAAATGGCGAGCCCCAGTCCGGCGCCATCGTAGTCGGTGCCGGGCGCACGCCAAAAGCGATCGAATAGGAATGGAACATGTTCGTCCGGAATACCGGGGCCTTCATCGATAACGTGGATGGATGAACGATCGACGACCAGCATGACGGCACCATCCGGAGGTGAAACATTGATCGCATTTTCCACAAGGTTCTTCAAAAGGACGAACAGAGCGCCAGCGTCAGCCAGGATCGTGAAGGACTCGGTGCACCGGTACCAGTCGAGCATCACGTGCCTGCCTCTTGCCTTCGTCTCGAGATAGCCGACTACGTCGCGAACCATATCGGAGGGATCGATTTCGGCACACGAGAAGTTTTGTACTTCGCTGACCTCGGCGAGATGCAGCAACTGGCCGACCTGCCGTGCCATCAGGTCGATATCGCGAAATAGCTGCGCTTTGCCCGCGATGTCTGGTTGCAGTTCAATCTGTCCGCGAATCAGGGTGAGCGGCGTTTGCAGTTCGTGTGCGGTCGACGCCAGAAATTGCTTTTGGACCAGAAACCCATGCTCCAGTCGGCTGAGCGCATCGTTGAAAGCGGTGATCAACGGCTCGATCTCGCTCGGAAGGTCACGTACCGAGAGACGGGCGGTGAGATTGCGGGTTGAAAGAGCGGCCGCCTCGCGCGATGCAAGCCGCAGAGGTTTCAGCTGTCGGTGAAGCGTGAAAGTAAGCGTGAGACCGAACGCGACCATCGTCAGGAGAACAGCCACCGTGGCGATTCCAATTAACGCGCCGACTTTCGTGTCCACGATTGCCTGAACGATCCGGTCGCTTACCGCGACCTGCACGTAGTACTGGCACGTTCCGGAAGCAACGCGGTCCGTCGCGATGTGGAATGGTCTATCGAAAAGCGTTGTCTCTCGCTGGTGCCCGGCTACATCGGAAAGCTCTTCCGCAAGCCACGGCGCCGCACCTTGCGCTCCCTCGGATGCATTGAGCACACGCCCGTCGTGATCAAGAACACGGTACATCAGCTCGTTAGGAACAATGTTGTACGGGCGAGTCAGTCGAGCCGAATTTATCGACGTAAGACACCCATTGTCATTCAAGTGCATTGCATGCTTGATCTGACTGATTCGTTCCCTTTGTTCCGCCCACACCAGCGTTTTTTGCGGATAGTGGTTGAAGGCATATATGATGCCCGCAACCAGCATGTATAGCGCCGCCGCGAACGCGACGACGCCTGTTAGCCAAAGCCGTACCGAAAGTCTGCGAGTCCAGCGATTAAACATGATGTCAGGCCGATTCCGTGTCTTGAAGTGCGAATCCCGCGCCTCTGACATTGACGATACGCGTGGTCGTGCCAAGGGCGTTAAGCTTCTTGCGTAGCCGATGCATGGTGACTTCAAGGGCATTGGGTGTCACGGCGGTCCCCAATCCCCAGGCTGCGTGCTCAAGCGCCGCATGGCGCACGGTCCGACCAGCGGCCTTGGCGAGGCACTGCATGATCTGTAACTCTGCAGGGGCGAGGCGGATTGATCTTGTGCCACAAGTCAGCTCATGCTGTGCTGGATCGACAGTCAAGTCCAGGAACGAAACCGTTAGTGCTCGGAGCGGTGCCGTCCGCCGCATCAGCGTACGCACCCGCGCAACCAGTTCGCTCATCGCGAACGGCTTGGTCACGTAGTCGTCTGCGCCGCTCTCCAGGCCGTCTATGCGATCGTGCAACGCGTCACGGGCGGTCAGCATCAGGCAGGGACTCGCCATGCCAGCGGCACGCAGCCCGCGGAGAAACGCCAATCCATCGCCATCTGGCAGGCCGCGATCGATGATCAGAACGGCGTAATCTCCGCTGTTTACGCCGCATTCAGCTTCCGACAGGCTTCGAAATAGATCGGTCTCGATTCCTGCGTCGGAGAGCGCCTGACGAACCATGTTCGCGAGGCGCTCGTGGTCTTCTATTAAGGCGACTCTCGACATCGGACAGTCCGTTACTTGAAACGATACATATAGCCGAGCCTCGCTTCGGGAATGAAGCGTTTGCCGACCAGCGGGCTATCCGTGATACCGTGGCCCAGGTGTGTGACGGCAACGTCGAGGCTTACCGTCTGCTCGGCAGTGAGCTGATACCCCAGCCGCATCCCGACCTCTGTCTTTTCAGTCGCCGAACCCGAGTATTGCCGTCGCCAGCTGCGGGCCTCCTGAGCAGTTACGCCGTAGTAGTAGTCGACATATTTTCGGCTCAGCCATTCGGTACCGACATGCGGCGAAAACGACCATTTGCCAGCATCGAATGTCTTCTCAAACTCAATGGACGCCCGCTGCCCCTTGTTACCGCCGATGAGGTAGCTACCCGAAAGTGTGCCGAACGCACTGCGCCAGGCGAGTGAAGGTCCATACCAGAAAGTCACCGAGTTGCGATTCTGCATGCCGTTCAGGATTGGAGCGTCCGACTGTTTGTATCCATCGAACAGGCCGACCTGCCCGCGCAGCGCAACGGATATTTCGTTCAACTGACCGATCTTTAGATCAATCGAGTTTCCGAACAGGCGAACCCACTTGTCGTCGAAGTATACGAGGGGAAGGGGAAGAACTTCGGCACGATCTTTCTTGTAGGGCTTCGCTTCGACTCCGACGCCAGCCCCAAGCCCCCAGTGGGTGACGTTCGTCGCATCGCTGAGAAAGGTGAAGCCGTTCCCCGAAACAGCCTCCGGCGAATCCGCGCGAGCTGTGCAGGGGAGCCATGCGGCAAGGGACAGGCTCAGCAATAGCGGCACTGCGCGCCATGTTTTTGTCACGGGTCACTCCAGAAATGGATGAATAGGTGACACGCAATGTAGGCGCGATCGACTTACCCGCGACTTACTGGGAACGTAAAAGCGCGCAGAACGCAGAGACATTTGCCGTTTCCGATAGATCGCTAGTAAGTCGCGGGTAAGTCGAACACTCGTAGAGTGTGGTCTGTATGCACATCGAGTCCGGGAGTGATCGTGAGAGAACCGTGGCACCGAGCGTCTATAGGATTCCATTTCGGTTTTCGCCGGCGGATCGTCTCGCTTGACGTGTCGATGCAGGCCCTGAGCAGACCCGGCGCCTACTCGCGGATCGCCGATTTCGTCAAAATCGTTGTGGTCCTCGCTTCGGTCATTGTGGAGACCACCTTGTTTGCGGGCTGCGCAGCGACGAAGAATTTTGAGGGACCTGTGTCGTCTGTTAGCTTCGCTGACTATCAAAGCGAAACGCTCGAGACGTTGCGCACGAAGCGTAGCTTCCAGTCCGAGGATCACGAAGCCGAAATGGACTGGAACGCGCCTAAGGAGTGGCAGCCCATCTCGCAGCGTGTGGCTTCGCGACCTGAAAAGGGCATTTTGCTCGTGCATGGTCTCGGCGATTCTCCCTGGTCATTCCGAGATCTGGCGCAGCGACTGGCTGCGCAGGGATTTCTCGTGCGCACGGTACTGCTTCCCGGCCATGGGACAAAGCCCGATGACCTCCTGACGGTCACGGCGGAAGACTGGCAGCGGGTGGTGTGGGAACAGGCGCAAGCGCTGCAGCGCGACGTCAAAGAGGTTTACCTGGGAGGGTTCTCGACAGGATGCAATCTCGTGCTCGAGTACGCTTATGCTCACCCGGAGATCGCTGGGCTGGTGTTGTTCTCTCCCGGCTTCAAAACGATGCCCTTCGACTGGCTGGCGCCGCTTATCACCCAAATTCGTCCATGGTTGGTGAAATCCGATGGATCGATGCCGATGCAGACCCCTGTTCGCTACATGAACGTACCGACTAACGGATTCGCGCAGTTTTATCGGACTAGCGTGATAGCGCGGCGGTTGCTTCGCAATGAGCCCTACGACAAGCCGGTTTTCATGGTCGTCGCTCAGCACGACTCCGTACTCAACACGCAGTACCTGCTTGATGTGTTTCAACGGCGTTTCACGAACCCGCGAAGCCGCTTGATCTGGTATGGCGAAAAGCCAAGCGGGCCGGTGGATGCTGCGCGTATCTTGATTCGACCAGACAAGCTCCCAGGGCTGCGCATTAGCCAGTTCTCTCACATGGGCTTGCTGTTCTCTCCTATGAACCCACTGTATGGAGAAAAAGGCAGCCTTCGCATCTGCTTGAATGGACAGACCGAACGCGCCACTCAGTCGTGTGAGCATGGCGCTCCCGTATGGTATTCGGACTGGGGACACCGCGAAGACGGCAAGGTCCACGCACGGCTCACATTCAACCCATATTTCGATTGGCAGACGTCGGTCATGATGATGGTGCTCGGCGATCGAGCAGCGGCCGAATCTTCTGCGAGCGACCCATCTGCCGCAGTGCCTGTCGGCGGCGCGGGGCCGGGACTGCCGCTCCCTATGCGGCATGCCGCTACGTTCAAGTAGGTAACAAGCGCGTGAATCCAATGAAACAAGACCAATTTTTTAGCCACGGCAGGACCGATGAGGCTGCACATGAAGAGTGAAACCAAGGAGATATGCCGCCAAGTTCCTGGCGTCTTGCGCCCCGTGGTTGATCCAGCGCTATGCGAGGGTAAAGCGGCGTGTGTCACCGCATGTCCGGTGAACGTGTTCGAGATCGTGCGCATTCCGGAGGAGACGTTCAAAGGCTTGCCGACCTTCGCGAAATTCAAAGTCTTTGTTCACGGCATGAAAACCGCTGCAACACCGAACGCCAGTGCATGCGAGGGCTGCGGGTACTGCGTTTCCGCCTGCCCTGAACATGCGATTCGTCTTGAGCGTGCCCACGGTTAAGAGCATGAGGGATCAAGCCTGTGCCGCCGCAGGCTTGACTTTCGATGGTGACCTTTACGTTGCGACGTGCTTCGATGTTAGGGTGCTTCGGCAGGAAATGCGCCGTTATAAGGGACGCGTTCCGATGGTCAGCGCCGAAAGGAAGCGTCGCTTAATGCCTCCACCGATGTGCTCAAATGGTGCCTCCCAACGCCTGAAACAGCGCCGCTGTATCCGTCATTCGCTGAGCTTGGACGCGAGTACGATCCAAAGCTGTTTGCAACGCTTGGCGCTCCGAGTCCAGCACCGCATATTCGCTGACGCCGCCTGCGTCGAAGCGACGTTGCATGATCTGCAGTGCAGCATCGGCGTCACGTTGTGCGCGATCGCGCGATGCGAGTTCATGCCCGTCTTCTTCAAGCGCTCGCAGCGCGTCGGCAACCTGCTGCAATCCTTGCAAGACTGTTTGGCGGTAAGCTGCAGCAGCTGCTGCGTATGCCTGCTCTGCGGACCGCTGGCGGGCGCGTAACTGTCCGCCATGAAAGATCGGCTGCGTCAGCCCCGCGCCAAGAGACCATACGTTAAGCAGATCCGAGATCCCGGTGCCTTCCGGTCCCATGCTGGCCGTCAAATTGAACTTCGGATAGAGGTTCGCCGTCGCAACGCCAACGTTCGCACTCGCCTGGTGCAGCAGGGCCTCTGACGCACGAATGTCCGGCCGCTGCCGAGCGAGTGTGCTTGGCAATATGAGAGGAATGTCCTTCGGTAGCGCGAGGGCGTCGAGTTCCGGAACGGCGCTAGTGCCTTGTGCTGGGGTGCGCCCCAAGTATACGGCGAGTTGATGATCGGCCTGCGCCAATTGTGCGCGCAATGGGGCGAGCGTCGCACGCGTCTGTTCGACCAGCGTGCGGTGGGTCAGCAGATCGGCGTCTGAAATTCCACCCGCTCGGTAACGCCCCTCGTCTATGTCGAGCTGGCGGGTCTGGGCCGTCAGCAGCGCATCGGTAAGCTCAATTTGTTTTGAGAGTGACGCCCGATGAACGGCGGTCGTGACCACGTTGCCCGCGAGGGTCAATTTCGCCGCGTCTAGTTCGAAGCTACGATTGTCCAACTGCGCCGAGAGCGCTTCCAGAGCACGACGATTACCGCCCGCCAAATCGAGCGAGTAGGACACGTTGACCGTTGCCTGGTAGAGCATAAACGGGGGGATCTTCCGGTCGCCAAGCACACTCCCGATGCCGGTCGCGGCGGGATTTATTTTCTCGCGTGTGGTGTTCAACGACGCATCGACTTGCGGCCATAATGTTCCACCCGCCTGAGCCCGGTAGTCCTCGGCGGCCTGTGCAAGCGTTGCGCGGGCCTGCTCGATGGTGGGGCTCGCATCCAACGCCTGTTCGACAAGCCTGTTCAGCGGGTCGGATGCAAATGCTCGCCACCACGCGCCTCCAACGGATTCGGTCATGACGAAACGCTGTATGTTGCCGCCGGGACCATCAGTGCCCGCCGTCTCCAATGGCTGCGGAGTCGCCGTGTAGCTCGAGTCGGTAACGGTGTCGGGGCGATGGAAGTCCGGTCCGGCCGTGCAGGCACAAAGCACTCCAGCGCACACCCCGGCCATACGCAATCCGCGATAAGGGAACGGTGTAAATTTCATCATTGTCTTGCGCTCAATCGAGCGTGCGGCGGTATACGCGCACGGCAATGATCATCACGATCGCCATGAACGTCAGCATCGGCCAGACTTGCGGCCAAAGATCGGGCCAGCCCGCACCTTTTAGCAAGAGGCCACGGACCACGCGGTTGAAGTGGGTGAGGGGAAGCAGATTTCCGATCCACTGAGCCCATAGAGGCATCCCCGGAAACGGTACGATAAAGCCGGACAGCAGAATGTTCGGGAGGAAGTAGAAGAAGGTCAATTGCATGCCCTGCAGTTGGCTTTGTGCAAGCGACGACAGCATGATCCCGACGGAAAGGCTTGCGGCGATGAACAGCAACGCCGCGAAATAGAGCGCCACTAGACTACCGACCACCGGAACCTGGAACACGAAATGCGCTGCGAGCAGAATGATCGTCACCTGCAACAGGCCGATCATCACATATGGGACGATCTTGCCCGACGTCACCTCAAGCGCCAGTACCGGCGTCGAGAGAAGGTTTTCCATCGTCCCCCGTTCGCGCTCCCGGGTAATCGAGAGACCGGTCATCATTACCATGGTCATCGTCAGGATTACGCCCATCAAGCCTGGGACGACGTTGTATTGCGTGTTCGATTCCGGGTTATACACGCGGTGCAGTTGCACATCGAACGCCCCGGGTGCACTTGGCGCAATGTTTGCGAGCGCTCCCGTCATGTCCTTGCGCAGCACGGATGACGCAATCGCGGGCAGCGCCGCAAGCGCGGCACCGACGACGACCGAATCGGTCGCGTCCGCGTCGACGCGCAGCGAAGGCCGCGCACCCTTGACGATGTCGCGTGTGAAATTCGTGGGAATGTCGAGCACAAAAAGAACGCGTCCCTGCGCAAGCGCGCGTCGGCCCGCCGCTTCATCAGGGAGTGTCTCTACGATGTCGAATTCGTCGGAGTTGCGCATCGATGCAATGAAGCTGCGCGTGAATTCGCTCTGATCGCCCGCGATCACCGCTGTTGGTAGGTGCTTTGGATCGTTGTTGATCGCGAAGCCGAACAGTGTCAGTTGTACGATCGGCACACCGATGATCATCGCGAACGTGATGCGATCGCGTCGAAGTTGGAGGAATTCCTTGCGCACGATGGCCCACCATCGGCCGATCGAAAAACCGTTCAGCATGGTCAGCGGCCCTCCGCGCCAGAATTGCTGGCACCTGACTTCATCAGAAAAATGAACGCATGCTCAAGGCTTGTGGGAATCGGCTTTACTCGCGCGCCTGTGCCGCGAATCGTGGCCTCGATTGTCGCGAGCAATGTGTCAGCATCTGTGCCACTTGCGTGCAATGCGCTGCCGAAAGCAACAGTTTGCGAGACGCCCCGAGCATCGCGTAGACGATCCGCGATTCCGACGAGGTCGCCGCCGTAGATGGCACAGGTCGATAGCCCGAGCGAATCGGTTATCTCGGACGCTGTTCCTTTCGCGAGCAACTCGCCCCATGCGATGTAAGCAAGCTTGTGGCAACGTTCAGCCTCGTCCATGTAGTGCGTGCTGACCAGGACTGAAATTCCCCGCGCGGCAAGACGATGCAGTTCTTCCCAAAAGTCGCGACGAGCGCTTGGATCGACGCCTGCCGTCGGTTCGTCGAGCAGCAGCAATTGCGGTTCGTGCAGCAGACATGCAGCCAGCGCAAGCCGCTGCTTCCACCCCCCGGAGAGCGTGCCGGCGAGCTGTGATGCACGGTGCGTGAGCCCAAGGTGATCGAGTGAGTGAGCAATTGCCCGCTCGTGGTCCTTGACGCCATAGATGCGCGCGACGAAATCCAGATTCTCTCGGATGCTGAGATCTTCCCAGAACGAAAAGCGTTGCGTCATGTAACCAACATGGCGCTTGATTTCGGCGCTATCGCGCACGATGTCGAAGCCGAGGCATGTGCCGCTGCCCGCGTCGGGCGTGAGCAGTCCGCACAGCATCCGAATGCAGGTCGTCTTGCCGCTGCCGTTCGGCCCCAGGAAGCCGTATATCTCTCCGCGGCCCACTTGCAGCGATACATTGTTGACGACGTGTCGCTCGCCGAAGCGCTTTTGGAGCCCACGTACGTCGATTGCGAGCGCGGACGTAGAAGGCGCATTCATTGCGTGATTACCTCGACGGGTTGCCCAGGGTGCAGCTTTGTCGCATCGTCGCGCGACGGTCGAGCTTCGACCATGAAAACGAGCTTCGATCGCGTCTCGTTGCTGTAAATCATCTGCGGTGTGTATTCGGCTTGGTCGGATACGTAGCTGACGGTTGCAGGAACGTCAGCTGCGCAGCCATCGCATCGAATCAGCACTCGGCTTCCGAGCCGCATTTCGCCGACGACGGCCTCGCCAATAAAGAAGCGGACCTTTACATTGCCGGGCGGCAACATACGCACCACCGGACTGCCTGCGGGCACCCATTCTCCCTCCCGATACATCGTGTCGAACACCAGGCCGCCTCTCAAGGCACTGACGCGCTTCTCGTCAAGCCGCCATTGCGCCTGCGCCATGGCGGCTCGCGACGCTTGGACCTGCGCCCACTGCTCGCGGATCTGCGCGGTGCGACTAGGAAGATGCGCCACCTGCAACTGCGCATCCATCTCTCGGACGCGCGCAGCGCCGCTCGCAGCAGCGGCACGAGAGTCGTCGGCTTGGGCTTTGGAAATGCCGCCGGCGCGAAATTGTGCTTCGTCACGCAGCGATTGCAAGCGAGACCGTTCGGCGTCCGCGCGGGCCTGCTCGAGCTGAGCTGTATTGACGCGGATTTCTTCTGGGCGTTTCCCGGATAGGAGATCCCAGTATTGCGCCTGTGCGGCATTTGCCTGATGTCGCGCTTGATCGAGCGCGTCCTGCTCGTTGTTTGCCTCGAGTGCGAAGAGCAGCCCCCCGGCGGCCACGGCTTGACCACGCTGGACGGCGAGATTGACGAGTCGTCCAGCCTGCGACGACGCCATATACAAATAATCTCCCTCCACGTACCCCTGATACGCGTTGGTAGGTGGCCGCGAACAACCGGTAACGAATGCAGCAGCCGCGATTGTTGCGGTCCGCGCGTACCGCAGCACCGCCTTCATACGGAGCAGACGATTCATGCGCCACTCCATTGGATATGCCAGACGAACGGTGAGCTGGCGCAGCATGTGCGTCGTTGTACGAGAACAGCGCGATGTAGAGGAGGCGACATATCGAAGTAGCGGGTAAGCGTGAAGAGTCCCGATGGTGAGGCAGCGCGACGAGTTCGCTATACAATCTGTATAGTTAGTTTGACTATACACGCTGTATACTTAAATCGCAACTATGAGCCAACGTCAATACACAAGCGCCACCCGTTACGCCGCCGCCCAAGAAAAGCGCGAGCGTGTAATTGAGGCTGCCCTGCAGCTGCTACGCGAGTGCACGAGCATCGCTGAGGTGTCGCTGGAAGCCGTCGCTCGTGCGGCGGGCGTTACGCGCCTAACGGTCTACAACCAGTTCGGCTCGCGCCGGGGGTTGCTCGAAGCGGTGTTCGATCGGCTCGCGCAGAACGCGGGTATGCACGCGATAGCGGACGCCATGGCGGAGCCGGACCCATTTGTGGCATTGACGCAAATGGTCCGACTCGCGATGGGAGTCTGGAGTCAGAATGAACCGATCGCGAGGCTTTTTGCTGAAGCGCAGATCGATCCGGAATTCGCTGAAATGATGGCTAAACGCGTGCAGAAGCGCCGCCACGCACTGACGGGGCTGGTCTCGCGTCTCGTCGACCGATATGGGCCACCGTCGGTGCCAGAGAGCGATGTCGTAGATATGCTTGACTTACTGATCAGCTATCCAGGATACGACGCGCTCAGAAGGAGTGAGCGTTCGGTGGAACGCATAATCGAACTTGTGACGACTGCGAGTCGCGCATTCTTGGATGAAGCATTTCAGTTGCGCGCGGATCGCAAAACGACGTCTCGGCAGCGTAGTCGTGCATAGAGTAAGTCCCCCGTAAGTCACGCGGCTCGATCATGCATCTTACCGCGCGCGCCGGCGCCCGTTGCGCGACGCGCAGGTCGCGGCATTTCCGTTCGTCTTCCGTCCGGGGGGGGGGCTTCATGAAAGTGTCTTGTTTGACGCTGGCAGCATTGATCGCCGGGGTATTCGCGTTTTCCGGATGCGCGTCGGGCCCAGGGCGCATCGCCAGCGACCCGCTTGAGCCAATGAACCGGGAGACTTTTTCGTTCAACAGCAAGGCGGACACCTACGTGGCAAAGCCTCTTGCGACCGCCTATCAAAAAATGGTCCCTTCGCCTGCGCAAACCGCAATCCGGAATTTTTTCTCCAATCTCGGCGACATCGACAACTTCGCCAATGACGCCCTCCAACTGAAGGCCATCGACGCGACAGAAGATGTGATGCGTCTGGTGTTCAACTCAATCTTTGGCATCGGTGGCGTGATTGACTGGGCGACGCCCGCAGGGCTGCCGAAACATCACCAGGACTTCGGTCTGACGCTTGCGCACTATGGCATACCGATCGGTCCATATTTGCTTCTTCCGCTGCTCGGACCAAGTAGTGCGCGCGACATCAGCGATTTAGCGGTCGAAAGTCTGCTTAACCCATTCGTAATGGCATCGCTTCCAGTTCAGGCATCGGTGGCCGGCACGCGCTATGTCAGTATCCGTGCCGACCTCCTGAGTTCGACGCAGCTCCTTTCGCAGGCAGCGATTGACGAGTACTCACTCACGCGCGATTTCTATCTGCAAAGACGGCGCGCACTCGCGTCGGGCGACGAGGGTGCGGATGCACTTCCGGACTATGGGCACTCCGCACCTCAGTGAGGCGGATATCAGAAGAAACTGCTCATGCCATCTGACCGATAAGTCGCTGGTAAGCAATGCCCAGCGACAATGCGTTTGATCTTTTTGGAGACTTCGTGATGAGCCGTCCTTGTATTGCCGCTGCTGCGCTTGCGTTGGTTAGCCTTCTCCCCCCAATGTGGTCTTTCGCCAGCGGGACCGGTGCTTCGCAATTGCCAACCGATACGATTAACACGGCGAGCCTCCGCCGCAGCGTTGCGGCTCGGGATAGCTGCGCGACGACGCCTCTGCCGATCTGTGTTGGGGTGAGCTATTCCAACGCGCAGCTCAACCTACCTTGGTTCCTCAACGAATTCATCGATGCGATCAACGAAAAGAGAGGCGTCAGTGACTTGCTGCATTCGATCGCAAATGGCCTTTGATCAAGTTTTCGAACAACTCGATGGCCTGATCCGCCACGCCGGAGCGCAGAACCATTGGCGGTTGATTTTGCCAGACGATCTAGTCCGGTATCCCATCCAGCTCGGCGCGCAAACTCACGAGCGCGCGCTTCAGGCGTGTGGGGAGTGACCGTTTGCCTCCCTCATCAATCCATTCGTCGATCGCCACACGAAGAACGCCTACGCCGACCATTGCGATCATTCGCAGACGCTCACGCCGGTTATTTTTCGGCCAATGCCGACAGAGGGCTTCGAATGCAGCTTGCTCGAGCTGCAGGAATTTTGCCTGATTGGCTGCCTGCAGTTGGTCGCTGGATTTGAGGAGTCGGGCCATGACAATGGCGGTGTCGGACTCGTAAGGGGCCGCCAGCCTCAGGAGCGCGTTGCCGAGGGCGTCCAAAGGAGACTGATCTGTTCCTTCTTCCAGGATGGCGGCACGGAGGGATTCGACCAGGCCGCTTTGCCAGGCAAGCAGGATCTCGTCTTTCGACTTGAAATAGTGAAAGAACGTTCGTCGTGAAATGCCCGCGGCGGCAGTGATGTCGTCTAGGGTCGTCTCTTCGTAGCCGTTGGCGATAAAGAGCTCCAACCCCTTCTCCGTAATGCGCTGAAGTGTATCGCGACGCTTCTTTTCCCGCAGGCCGTCCTTCTCCAGTCTCGTAGGTTCCATGACGCGATTCTGACACAAAACTGCACCCATTGAAAATTTGCACTGAGTGGCGTATATTTTGCACTCAGTGCAAATGAGAGTCTAACCATGAAGAGAGTTCAGTTCGATCACTACGGCGGGAGTTCCGCGATGTACATGGGCGAGTACGAAGTCCCCGCGTTGAGGCGGGGACAGGTGCGGGTGCGCGTCCTGGCAGCGGCAATCAATCCGTTGGATTGGAAACAGCGCCAAGGGGCCATGAAGTTCCTCATGAGCGGCGGATTTCCGAAAGGTATGGGGTCCGACTTTGCGGGGGTGGTCGAAGCGGTAGGTGACGACGTGAGCAACATCGCGGCCGGGGACGAAGTGTTCGGCACGATGGGCGCCTTTAGCCCTGGGGCTTTTGCGGAAGTCCTCGTAACCGAATCGCGCCTCGTAGCAAAAAAGCCCTCGAGTCTTTCTTTCGCGGAGGCCGCCTGCCTGCCAATTCCCGTCACGACCGCCTGGGCTGCATTGCTTGTCAAGACGCGGGTATCCGCCGAGTCTCGCGTACTGGTCAACGGATGTACTGGTGCTGTGGGCTCGGCGGCAGTCCAATTGGCGCTCGCCCACGGCGCGAGGGTGGCAGGCACGTGCAGTCAGGCTTCTATGGAGAGCGCGACGCGAGCAGGTATCTATCCCGTTTTCGACTACGCCAACGAAAGCGATTGGCGTAGTTCCCGTCCGTTCGACGCAATCTTTGATACTGCCGGCACCTTGGACGTAGGCCGAGGATTGGCAATGCTCAAGCCGGGGGGCGCATTCATTGACATTAACCCGACGCCACGCAGGATGCTGCGCGGAATGCTGTCACCCCGGTACAAACTAGCATTCGCAACTATGGGTACAAAGCATCTTTCCGATATCGCTGCACTCGCGGATCAGGGCCGGTTGAAGCCGGTGGTCGGCGTGGAGCGGCCTTTCTCCGATGCAGTGGCGACCATCACCGCTGTCGAGGGGGGCCTGCGAGGAAGAACCGTCTTGATTTTTTAGCCGCGGCTATAGCGCGTGGCAGTCACTGGTGCGCGCTTTCAACAGTTCTGCGTAAAGGCGTTGTCGATCAAAGGGCGTCTCGCGCACATCGGCGTTATCCACTGGTTCTAGAGTTATGTACTTCGACCGCCAGCAGCTAGAAACGTTCTCAGTCGTCGTTGGGACAGGCAATTTCCGCGAGGCAGCGCGCGCGTTGAGCGTAACGAAGAGCGCCGTGTTTCAAAGGATAAATTCGTTGGAGGAGCGTCTTGGTGCGTTGCTGCTAGTACGTGAAGACGTTACACCAACGCCTGCGGGCGAAACGCTTCTTCACCACATTCACGTACTTAAGATGCTTGAAGCGGATACGATCTCTCGAATTAAGCCCGAAGCCAGCAGTCGAACCAAGGTTGCTATCGCGGTCAACGCAGATTCTTTGGCGACGTGGTTTGGAGCTGTCGCCTGTGCCATTGCAAAAGAGAGCATCGCACTCGAGCTAATCGTGGAAGATCAGGACTACACGCTGGCCGTTCTAGCACGCGGCGAGACTATGGGATGCGTTTCGACGGCGCATACAGCGCCAACGGGCTTTATTGCTGAACTGATCGGCGCGATGGAATATGAATGCGTGTCGACGCCTTGCTTTGCCGAGGAGCATTTTGCCCAGGGGCTGAACCTGCGGGATATCCTTGCTGCGCCCGCGGTGTTGTTCAATCGGAAGGATGGCCTACACGACATATTTCTCGCGAAGCTTTTCGGTTTCCCCATCAATGGCTATCCGATACATTACTTCCCCTCGCCTCAGGCTCTATTGTCGGCGATCAATGCTGGAATAGGTTACGGGCTGGTACCAGCGACACAGATCGAGCCACACATTGTTTCCGGAGACCTTGTTGCGCTGGCTCCGCACAACAAGATCTCGGTGGATTTGTACTGGCATCATTGGATGAAGGCACCACCGAACGCACAGGCGATTAGCGACGTAGTCATGCGTCAAGCGCGTCGGACATTGATTCAACCGTCATCCGCGTCGCCGGAGCAGTGAGATGAGTTTGCCGTCGATGGTTGAGTGCGGGAGCCCGCGCTCGTCCCGATTGCTTCTGGCAAGTGGCCGTCCGAGATGGGCACAATGCGACGTCGGCACGCAACCACAAGGACAAGTGTGGCTGCAAGCGACACAATCAGCGGCAATGCTTCGGGTACGACGGTGCTGGCTTTCCAGCGAATCAAGTAGCCTCCCAATGATATTGCGCACGCTAGCTCCATTGCCGCATTTGCGGTGCGGTCAGAGATGCGAACGCGGAATACATTTAGCGTAAGCAATGGTCCGACCGCGGAAATGTAGACGAGATTGAGTTCTACCATCATGTCGATGAGGCTTTGCGGGCGCGATGCTACGGCAGTGCCGAGAACCAATGGCAGAGCTCGCGACCAGACCGGCCGCATGATGGAAGGTCGGCCGAACGTCGCTGCTGCATCCGACATCGCTCGCAGTATCGAACTCGCAGACCCCAGAGCAGTTGCAACTAGCAAAACTATGACAAGGTTTTGTGCTGCCGTTGTGGCACCGCCCGGGAGACCGCGCGCGAGCAAAATTGGCACAACTTGCATAGGATTGTCCCCGTATTGCTGATGTGCATATTGACCAGCTGCAACGACTGCGGAGACCAGCAGGAACCCCATGGCCAACACGAATACCGCAGCGATCAGGCTTCCCCGCCGAGCGCAAGAGGGTTTGCGGGCCGCGATCGCGAACTGCTGGTAGTCGGCGCCGCATACAACCATTACAGCCACAGATACTAAAACAAGTCCGGTATGAGGCGAGGCGCTTTGCTGAATGGCTCTCGCGAAAGCCGCTGGTGCCTGTAGCAAAATCTCAATTTTCCCGGGCCCGCTTAGCGACTGTAGGAGCAATAGGTTGCAGGCGATCAGGCAGAAGGCGAGACCTACAGAAAGCCATGATAGCCTCGTTACAGATAAGGCTACGAGCAATACAATGATGAGCAACTCCGAGGAAGTTCGGGATAGCCCTGTTAGCGCGAGCACTGCGGAACCCCCGCGAATTTGTGCGGCGAGGACGCCCGTCATCCAGACTAGCGATAGCACCGCTGCATTGCGGCCGACGGTCGGACCAAAGCACTCATCAAACTGACTCCAGATAGATTGGCCCGTGTGCCAAAAGGTCGGTGCGCAGACTGCGAGCAGTGTCAGACCGAGTGCTGTTGCGACGGCGTAAAGGCACCCGGCCATTCCCTCGATGCGCGCCAACTCCCCTGTTCCGAGAAGAAAGCCAACGCCGCAGCTCGCAGAGACAAGCATGGCGCCGACTTGCATGGCGTTCAGCGTTTGTTCACGCATGCCACGCTCCCCAGCCGCTGACGGCAGCGCGCGTGCCACCCAGGTATGCGTGGCAAACGATCGCGCGTCGTTCGAAAAGAGGAAGCCGATTTAGGCGTGCATGTACTGCAGGAAGGTGGTAGTAGGGGATGTTTGGAAATAGATGATGCGTTAAGTGGTAGCCGTTGTGATGCGGGTGGAGCAATATTGAAACGAGCCGGTGATCCGGAATGTCGCGGGTGAAAGGAAAGATTCCGTGCGGGTCTAGCCCGTAGTGATCGGTCATCTCTCGGAAAGTGGTAATTGCATGGAACACCGTCGCTCTTGCCGTCATCCACAGCAATCCGAAAAGAAGTGCGAAATGCATGCCCACAGCTACGGACAGAAGCGCCTCATATATCGCCCACCAAAGTAAGACGCGGAGTCGCTGACGCGCGGCGAGATGTTTCGATAGGAGATGTCCGAAGAGCGATCCGGACCACCTCACAGGATCCTTCAGCACACGCACATACGCGTGGAACCAGCGGTCGCCTTTTTGGGTGACATGTGGAATGAAATCGGGGTCTCCTGCTGGATCGCCCAGCCAGGCGTGATGCTTCGCGTGCTGCTGACGATAGAGCGTGAGGCTATTAAAAAGGGAGGGTGCAAGGAAAAGATGAGCTATTTTGTCGTTGATGCCGGGGCGGGAACTCAGGTTCCGGTGTGCCGCATCGTGAAGCAGGTTGCCTAGCGCGCGTTGCCGGTTGCCGATTGCGAAGACCGCTACTAGCATGGCCCATCGGCCCATCGTGAATGCGCCCCAAACAGCGAGCCATATGATGGTCCAATCAACGGCGACGTCCGTCAGCGCTTGCCATGTGCGTGGCTGTAGCGGGGGCCATGCATGACCCGAGACGGCGAGGGTCGAATGAATGGCTGCCAAATCGGCAGCGACCAAAGGCGATGTAGTAGATCGCATCGTAGGCTCCTTTAATAACGAGAGCGCCCCCGACTGTCCGGACTGCGCGATCCGTTCTTGGTAGATCGCGATTGTGTTGAGATCATAGGAGGTCAACAGACCAAAAGGAGAAGCGATTAGAATGACGATACGCCGAGAAGATTTTTTAAATGCGTGCGCGTAGACGACATCATCTATGGCATAACGTAGTCCTCTCTTAAGGAGCGAGACGTTGAGCGAAAGAGATTTGATCAAACTATGTGCGGCACTCAGTCCTGTGATGGCAGACTCGGTATACGTCTATTGTTCATTCCCTGACTTCGTTTTGCCGAAAGGATTGCCGACGATCTGTACCATCAGAGAACGAGAGGGGCTGACGGCCGTCGTGGAGCGAGAAGACGCCGAGCGCCTGAGTTTGCCCTATATGTTCGATTCGCGTCTAATTACCTTGTCTGTGCACTCGAGCCTTGACGCTGTAGGATTTATGGCTGTCATCAGTCGTAAGCTTGCTGACGCCGACATTCCTTGCAACGTGATCGCCGGTTATTTTCATGATCACATTCTTGTGCCAATCGCGAGGGCGGAGGACGCGATGGCGTCGCTGCGGGAGATCGTTGCGTTATCGAACGGATGATCGTTCATGCGTGCTCTGCGAGGAGCTCATCTCCGGGTTCCGTGGCCGACCAATATTTCTTGACGGTGGAAAATCTGTTTTCAGGTTGCACGCTATTGCTTGCTGCGCGCGCGTGCATTGAATAAATTTGGAGATTCCAAAGACATGAAAGGCGGATAAACGTCACGCGCGGGTGCCGGGAGTATCTGACCCAATTGCGTGTCGAGGTCTCGACATTGACGTCGGCGTCGAGTAACCCTGCCCGGAGATAGAGAGCAGAAAACATGTCCGAATCGACTGACAACCGTTCGCAGCCTGGCTCGGCGGCTGATGCGCAGGTGGGCTTCGGTGATTTGCATCGGCAGTCGGAAGAAGCCCGGGCGCTGATTTCGCGCCTGACCGAGCGCCTGCGAAAGCGTGATCGTCGCATAGCGGTGCTCGAATCCGCGCTTGCCCGGACGGTGTTGATGCATCATGTCTGGGCTTCGCATCTTGAACGCAAACTTGAGCGGTCGTATGCCTCGAGCATCCTTCCGCACCCAGACGGGCAAAGGCTGCCGGGAGGAACACCCACTGCCGTTGGTTGCCTCCGCGACGATCCGTCCCGCGGTGTCATCGTGCATCTTCCGCATCTCACGCGCACGCTCGAGGCGCTCTTCGACGTGATGCGCGAGTACTGGTCGGAGTGGGACGTCGATCACCCGCCCAAATCTTCTACCGTTGCCCGCGCGATTGACGAAAAGCTCGGTTTGAAAGCGCAGGCCAACGGTGAAGCGTCACGCAGTGCGCAGACTTTCGCCGCCGCGCTGAGGCCCGATTCGGTGAGTGAAATCGACGGTCGTCACCGTTGATGCCAGGGCTCCGACGGTATGTTCTGACGGCATGACGGAATTGCCCGTCCGGGCGATCCACTGCTTCAATGGGACCCATGCAGTAGCTCATAGGGACCAGGCAGTCGGAGGTTGAACATGCCAGTGCAATTGCGAGCCGCGGGTGCCATATTACGCCGCACACAGGTTGAAATCGAAGTCGGCCTGAAGCGCTCCACCATCTATCAGCGGATGCAGGAAGGAACATTTCCACGTCCGGTTCGGCTTGGTGAGCGAGCTGTTGGCTGGCGCGCTGCCGACATCGAGCGGTTTCTCGAAGACCCGGCCGGATATCGGGCTTCGCGACCCGACGATGAGGCTCGCGATGAATGAACAGCGAGCTGTCCTGTCGATCGACGCACGGCTGGATAACTGGGCAAGTGCATCTCGTGGCCGATACGATCCAATCGACGCCGCTCTCGTGGAGCACGCGTGGCGGCGGTTGGCACCTTGCCAGAAAGACCTGCTTCGTATGGCGTATCAGTGGCGCTCGGGTCGGGAAGTGATTTGCCGGCGGCTCAGGATTCCCCGGCACCCGTGGCATAGGTACGAGGTTGAACTCGCTTCTGCGAAGCAGAGTCTCGCGAGCTTGCTGGCAGCGAAGGCATGACGTCGCCGAAGTAACTGAACAACTTGTTCCGGTCAACGTGCGAGTGCACGACCGAGTGCGCGAGAGCGGCCCCGATGTACCGACGAGTGCGTAGGTAGGGCAGTCTCAATGTGATCGAAGCCCGCAGACCAAAAATTTGCAGACTTTTCGTTTTCTGATGCAGGAGTCCGATCCCCCTTGAGCCCGCGGTAAGCCTCCCCGGCGCCGCGGGTTCCTTTTTCCTCGCATCCGTCGTGGTGCATCGGTGCAAATCGATGGAAGACGGATCATGAAGACATGTCTCATAGCATGGAAGCATTGTGGTTGGACCGCGATGCATGGGGTGATGCGAGGCTGGTCGTTGGGTCTTGCATTGCTCGCCGGCGCGGCGGTCATTGCTCCGCGCGTTGCGCATGCGGACGACTGGGGCTGTCAGGTCATCCTGTGCCTCTCGAATCCCGGTGGTCCCGAGCAGTACAGCGAATGCGCGCCGCCGATCGAAAGACTGTGGCGAGCGCTACGTCACGGTGATCCGTTTCCTACTTGCGACTTTGGCGCGGGTGGATCGCAAGGCACGTTAGCGAGTAGTACGTTCGCGAACGGTGGCTATTGCCGTGAGGACCTCCTGTACTGGGGCGGCCCAGAGCAAAGCGAGCTGTTGTGCCGAGCCTCCGGCGCGATCAACGTCGACATCAACAACCAGCTCTATACCCGCGTCTGGTGGGACGTGGGCGGCATAGACGCCACCGATACGGAGTTTTACGGCGCTGGCAGCACGCAGGTGCCCTACGACCCGACACAGTCTACAACGCATTTCCTGCAACAGATGGAGCAGGACAGCGGGTCGGGCGGAGGTCACTGATCATGCCGCTCGATTTTCTTACGCTGACGCAACAGTGCGCACCGCAGATTTCGCCAACCACGATGGCAGCAGTGGTGCGTGCCGAGTCTGGGTTCAATCCGTATGCGATTGGCGTGGTTCATGGGCGACTGCTGCGGCAACCGGCCGGCGAGGCCGAAGCCATCGCGACGGCGCACTCGCTAGCCACGAGTGGTTGGCGCTTCAGTGTAGGGCTGGCGCAGGTCAACCGCGCCAACTGGTCACGGTACGGCCTGACCGAGCGAACCGCGTTCGATCCCTGCCGTAACCTGGCTGTGGGTGCAGCGATTCTGCAGGGATGCTTCGAGCTGGCTCGTCATGCACATGCGGACGAGCAGGCGGCGCTGCGCGCAAGTCTGTCCTGTTACGCGAGCGGTGATTTTTCGACGGGTTTTCGCAACGGTTATGTCCAACGTGTCGTCAACGATGTGCAGCAACGCGTCCCGGCGCCGCCGACCGTCGTTCCAACCATCGCACCGATTCCTGTCGTACGGGTAACGAGCGAGCCGTCCAGCGGCCCTGTTCGACCTAGGCGTGCAACCGATCCACCACGAAGGTTGGATCGGGGTGAACTGCCGTCGCCGGAGCGGAGCGGTGAACCGGTTCAGAGCGCAGTGGTGTTCTAGCGTGCTGACCGGATGGATGGGGGCAATTGAGGTCGGGGAAGTAGATGGGAGCTACCGATGAAGCGTGGAGCGAGAATCAGAGCATGGCTTGGGCCTGCGTCTCGTCGATCCGACCCGGGTCGACAGTTGGCCAGATCTGTCTCATTGACGATTTCGGTGTTATTGACCGCGCCGCCGGCCTGGGCTCAGTTGTCGCAGGTCAATACGCTGCTGAGCACGATTCAGACGACGTTGCTTGGCGTCGGTGGCGTGATCTGCTCGATCTCGATCATCTGGGCGGGCTTCCGCATGATGTTCCAGCACGCGCGGTTTGGCGATATCGCCAACGTCTTCATTGGTGGGCTGTTCGTCGGCTGCGCGACGGTCATCGCCGGCATGCTGATCCCGGCGGGCGGCTGATCTTCGAGCGGCGAATCATGAAATCTCTCAAAGATCCCGTTTTCAAGGGCTGCACGCGCCCTGCCATGCTATGGGGCGTGCCGCTTGTGCCGGCTCTAATAACCGGCGGTGGCATGCTGATTCCGGCTATCTGGGCGCTGCTCGCGAGTCCCCCGCTAGGCGTTGCCATCCTGTTTTTAATGATCCCGGTCTTCGTGGCGATGCGTTTGGTTACGCGTCACGACGACCAGCGCCTTGCGCAGCATGCACTTCGTGTTCGGATGCGGTTTCATCAAGGAAACCGGCAGTTTTGGGGAGCCCATGCCTACACGCCGGTGCGGCTCAAGGGGAGGGCGTGATATGCGCGTCGCCTCTCAATTCGTTGCCGCCGCCAACCGGGAAGTGCCGCTGGCCGGCATGATCCCCTATTCGACCCACGTGACCGATCACGTCATCAAGACACGCGAAGGCGACTATCTGCAGATCTGGAAAGTCGCGGGGATCTCGTTTGAGGCAGCCGATCCGGCTGACATTGCCGTGCGGCACGACGGATTCAACCAGCTCGTGCGCGCTCTGCCTGGCGGGCACGTAGCGCTCTGGACGCATCGTCTGCGCCGGCGCGTCTGGGATTACTTCGCAACGCCGTACTCTAATCGGTTTTGTCAGGAACTTGCGACACGCTACTACGCGAGCTTTGCAGGATATCGCATGATGGCGAACGAGATCTATTTCACGCTCGTCTATCGGCCTAACCGGACGACGTTGGGCCGCCTTTTCAATCGAGCCGCGCGTCGAACGCTCGACGATATCCGGCGCGATCAACACGAAGCGCTCAAGGTGATGAGCGAGCTCGCGGCTCAGGTCGAGGCGGGTCTTACGCCTTACGACCCGGTGGCGCTCGGGGTTTTCCGCAAGCCGAGCCCTTATGCGAGACGCCCGCGCCGGTATTCGGCGGCGCTGGAATTGCTCGGCTATCTCGTCAATGCAGCGTGGGAAACCCAGCCACTTCCGTCCGGGCCGATCCGTGAAGCGTTGCCCACGTCACGCCTCTTCGTGGGCGCCGAAAAGGTCGAGCTCCGTATGCCCGGCGAGACGCGTTTTGCTGCGATGCTCGATTTGAAGGACTACCCGGAAGACACCGAGCCGGGAATGCTTAACGGCCTGATGTATGGCGACTTCGAGTACATCGAGACGCAGAGCTTCACGATTCTCGACAAACCGAGCGCCAAGGAGGCGCTCGAGCGGCAGCGCAACCAGTTGATTGCGGGCGAGGATGTGGCCGTCTCGCAGGTCGAGGCCATGGATCAGGCGCTCAACGATCTGATCAATGGTGATTTCGTCCTCGGCGAATATCACTATTCGCTCGCGGTGCTCGGCGACACGCTGCACGCGCTCTCTCGAAACGTCGCAAAGGCTCGTACGCAGCTCGCTGACGCCGGGTTCCAGACTGCACTCATCGACCTCGTCGCCGATGCGGCATGGTTTGCGCAATTGCCTGGAAACTGGCGCTACCGGGTGCGCGAGGCGAAGCTCACGTCGCGCAATTTCTGTGGCCTGTCCAGCTTGCACAACTTCTCCACTGGCAAGCGCGAGGGCAATCCGTGGGGCGAGGCGATCACGATCGTCAAGACGCCGAGCGGCCAGCCGCTGTATCTGAATTTCCACGTGACGGCCGAGAAGCAGGACTCCGCCGACGAAAAGGCGCTCGCCAACACCCAGATCATCGGGCAGGCCGGCGCGGGCAAGACGGTGCTCGAACTGTTCCTGCTCGTGATGGCGATGAAGTATGGCATCACGGTGGTGCTTTACGACAAGGACCGCGGTACCGAGATCGCGATCCGTGCAATGGGCGGTGTCTATACGGTCTTCCGCCGTGGCGAGCCGACGGGCTTGAATCCATTCCAGATGGAGCCGACCGAGTTTGTGCTCGACTTCTGGGAGCGGCTGGTGCGCAAGCTCGTCGATAGCGGCACGCTGCTGTCTGCGAAGGACGAACTCGATGTCTCGCGGGCGGTGCGTGAGGTCGCCCGTATGGAGAAGCCGCTTCGTCGCCTCTCCATGGTGCGGCAACTCCTGCCCAATGTGGGCGAGAACAGCTTGCACGCGCGTCTTACCAAATGGTGCACAGGTGGGCGGCTTGGTTGGGTGTTCGACAATCCCACCGACCGTATTGAGCTTGCGCAGTCCGGATTGTTCGGGTTTGACGACACTGAACTCCTCGACGACGCGGAGGTCTGCACGCCGGTGACGATGTACCTGCTCAATCGGACCGAGAGCGTGATTGATGGCCGTCGCTTTATCTACGTGATGACGGAGTTCTGGAAGCGGCTCGATGATCCGGTCTTCACCGATTTTGCGAAGAACAAACAGAAGACCATCCGCAAGCAGAACGGGCTCGGAATTTTTGACACGCAGTCGCCGGCCGACGTATTGAGAAGCGATATCGCTCGCGCACTGATCGAGCAAAGCGGGACCTTCTTTTTCCTGCCCAATCCACGGGCCGATTACGACGATTACGTTCACGGCTTCAAGCTTACCGAGGCCGAGTTCAACATCGTGCGCAACCTCGGCGAGAACAGCCGCATGTTCCTGGTCAAGCAGGGGCATCAGTCGGCCATCGGCCGGCTGGATCTCAAGGGGCTTGGCGACGTATTGGACGTGCTATCCGGCACGACGGACAACGTGGAGCTGCTCGACGCGATCCGTGCACGAGTGGGCGACGATCCCGACGTTTGGCTGCCAGTATTCCGTGAGCAGTTGGCAAGGCGCAGAGCGGCGCAGACTGGAGGCATGTGATGAGCGGCCTCGTTACTGCAATCGGCGGCACGCTTGAGAACGGCATGTCGACCTACGTGACGAATGTGTCGTCTGCGTTGTCAGGAGCACTCGTCCCTGTTGCGACTACCGCAGTCACGATCTGGATACTCGCATATGGCCTTGCCATCGTGCGGGGCGAGGCGCATGAGCCAGTGCCGGCTTTTGCATGGCGAGGGCTCAAAGTTGCAGCCATTCTCGCGTTCGCGCTTGGCAGTGGTCTCTATCAGCAGCAGGTCGTTACAGCCGTCAATGGTGCCACCGCAGGGCTCGCTCAAACGATCCAGAATGCAGCGAACACAACCGGCGCAGGCAATCCCGGCTGTGGCTCGGCCAGCGGTAGCGCCGTGACGGCCGCGAGCGCCACCAGCATCTATCAGACGCTCGACTGCTATGACCAGCAAGTCGACCTGGTGCTGGACGCCTACTCCCTGAAGGCGACCCATGAGGGGCTGAGCCTAACCGGCATCGTCGCCGGCATTGGCGACATCGTGTGCGGGTTTGTGGCCGCCCTCGGTGGTTCGATTTTTCTCATCGTGCTCGCGTTCGAAGTCGTCATGGCGAGGATGCTGCTCGATCTGGTGCTCGGCATCGGGCCCATCTTCATCACCTGCGCAGCGTTTGCGCCGACCGCACGCTTTTTCGAGGCTTGGACTGCGAAAGTCGCGAACTACGCGCTGCTGCAGGTGCTGGTGGCGGCCTTTCTGGGCATGGCCCTGACCGCGTTTTCAACTGAACTTGCACCGTTTCATGTGACGACTGCGCCGCCAGGTTCAGACGCAGGCGCACTCGTCGCTGCCGGCCAGGCCGCGCTCGAGGCGTCGGCCGCGTGGGGGGCAGCGCTAGGCATGTTTGCGACTGCCATTTTTCTGGCAATGGTCGGCTGGCAGTTGCCGGCGGTCGCATCCGGTCTTTCTGGCGGCGCGACGTTATCGGGCTTTGGGGCTTTCATCGCGGGTGTCGCGTCTCGCCGCCTCACCAGCTTGATCGGGCGCGCGCTCACCAGTGGCGGGAATGGGCCACGGCCTGGCGGCACGATCCGCGACAAGACGGGCTCTGGTGGCGGTGGACCGGGAAATTCAGGAGGTGGCACGTTGCCGGCCTATCAGCGGGTCGCACGCGCCAACCTCGGGCAACAAGGCATTTGAAGGTGAGGTGGTCATCATGACAGGACGATTCAAGTTGGTGGGCGCTGCGATCGTATGGCTGGTGCTGTGTTCTTCCAGCCACGCTCAGGGCATCCCGGTCTTCGATGCTCAGAACGTACTCCAGGCCATTGCGACGGTCGGGCAGCTCGAGCAAGAGGTTCAGCAGGAAATTCAGATTTACCAGTCAACCGTCGGTACCCGCGGCTTCGGCGCGTTGCTGAGTAATCCCGTGCTCGCGAATTCCCTGCCGTCGAATTGGCAGAGCGTTTATACGGCTGTGCAGCATGGAGGTTATGCGGGGCTCACTGGCAGCGCTCAAGCCCTGCGTTCGGCGAGCGAGATCTACGACTGTGGCGACCAGGCCGGCATCGATCAGCAGGTGTGTCAGCGTGCGCTGAACAAGCCATTCCAGGACAAGGCGTTTGGTATGCAGGCGTATCAGACGGAGCTTCAGGAGCTAAACCAGATCCAGAGCCTGATGCAACAGATCGACGTCACCCAGGATCCCAAAGGCGTCGCTGAATTGCAAGCCCGTATTCAGACCGAGAGCACAGCCGTCGGTAACGAGATGACGAAGCTGCAGCTCTTCAGAATGCTCGCCGATACCGAGGACAAGCTCGTGGCTGAGCAGCAGAGCGAACTGATACTGAGCCGGGCGGGCAACACCACGCGATTGCAGGACCAGATGGTACCGGCTTCGTTCGGGAACTGAGGGGACGATGATGCGCGGATTTTTCCGATTTTCTCTCGCTATTAACTTTGTACTACTAATTAGTGGATGCCATATTGAGCCACCTAAGCCGGTTTTGCCGGATGGTTTACATCGGGTACCCATCAACCACGTTCAACCTGTCCCGGCAACATCGGCCTCGTCGACATCGCCTGACGCGCTAGTCGGGGGAGGTGGACGATGAATAGCCCTGACGACTACGGGCGCGTGCTCGATATCGAGGCGTCGCTGACTCATCTGCAGGAGCGGTCGGAGCGGCGGGCGTGGCATGTCGCTTACGGCGCGGTTGGCGTCGCTGTGTTGAGCGTGGCGGCGCTTGCCATCATGGTCCCGTTCTATCGCGTTGTTCCTATGCCAATCGAGGTCGACCGCCTGACCGGCGAGGCGCAAGTGATCGATGTGCTTGATGCGCGACATGTTCATACGAAGGAAATCCAGGACAAGCACTGGGTCGAGGCATACGTGCGTGAGCGCGAACGCTATGACTGGGGCCTGTTGCAGATGAATTACGACGACGTGCTTGCTATGAGCGATGACGTGGTCGCGCGCGACTACCGCTCGATCTATAGCGGCCCGGACGCGCTCGACCGGCAGCTCGGGCCGACCATTGAGCGGCGCGTGCGGATTCTCTCGACCACGCTGCCGCCTGACGAACCCGGGCGCGCTGTTGTCCATATTGAGCGCACGACGTTCAAGAACGGTGAAGCGAATGCGCAGCCGCCCCAGCGTTTCGTGATCACGCTCGCCTACACGTATCGGCCGCAGGTCTTCACGCGTGAAAGTGTCGCGATCGCGAATCCGTTTGGGTTCAAGGTCACAGCCTATAGCCGCGACCCGGAATACACGCCGCCTGCGTCATCGGCGGCCGCGGCAGGAGCGGCGCCATGAGACACGACAGAAAGGGCGTTGCTCTGATGGCGCTTTGGCTCGGAGGCTTGTTGGCGACGAGTCCCATCGCGCATGCCTATACCGTGCCGGGTTGGTCCGACGATTCCCGGGTACGGCAGGTGGTCTATCGGCCAGACGCGGTCGTACGTGTCGAGGCGCAACGCGGCTTTGCAACGCACATTGCGCTTGATCCGCAAGAGCACATTCAGGTGGTGGCTCCCGGCGATCGGGACGGCTGGCAGGTGGTCGCGAACAAGGGCGACCACGACGTGTACCTCAAGCCGCAACTCGCGGCGCACGACTCGAACCTGGAGATCCGTACCGACAAGCGCAGCTACAGCTTCGACCTTGTGGTGTTGCCCTTGAAGGCCAAATTCGGCAACGACGAGGAGATGTACCGCGTGGCCTTCGTCTATCCGGATCAAGTGAAAGCACAGGCGCAAGCCCAAAGCGATGCTGCGCTGGTGGGCCGGCGGTTGGCGCAACCGCCCATCGTCCGTAACACTCAATATTCGATGCAGGTCATGCCTCACTCGGACGACATCGCGCCGACCGCGGCGTGGGACGACGGCCGATTTACCTACATTCGCATCCCGGCTAACCGGCGCATCCCGGCGATCTTCCGCGTGGCGGACGACGGCACTGAGAGCACGGTCGACAAGCACATGGACGGCGACACGATCGTTATTCACGAGGTGGCTAAACGCTTCGTGCTTCGTCTGGGCGAGGAGGTCGTGGGAATCTGGAATGACGCCTATGACATGGACGGTGTGCCGCCACGGGACGGCACGACAGCCGACGGTGTGAGGCGTGTTTTGCGGAGTCACGATGATGAATGACCCGTTGAACGATCATCGGCCTCGCAACACGATCGAGCCGGACCAGCCTGTCGACCAGGGAGCGGATGCACGCGACCGCGATTCCGATCTCCCGGCCGGCGGGTTTGCGGATCGCGGCATGCCGGCGCTTGGTCAGTACCGAAGCGCACGACCACGGGCCTGGTGGCTGACGCCGCTCGTGGTCATTCTCGTCGCAGGTGCTGGCGCGGTCTGGACCGTGCATACCTTTCTTGCCCGTCACGATGCGCAGGCGAAAGCGCGTCGCGACGCAATAGCGGAAGCCGCGCCGGGCGGGCGGATATTCAAGGACGTGCCGCCGTCGGCGACGGGTGCGGCTTCCGCACCTAGGGCAGCGAGTGTGGAGGCGGCAGCTTCCGCGCCTGTCGCCAATCGTGTACCTGTATCGGCAAGGCCGGCGCGGTCTGTGCGGAGTTACTACGATGCGCCGCTTCTTGCCACGGGCGCGACACCCGAGGTGAATAGTCGTGAAGGAGATGGGCTGCCGACAGGAGCTATCCCGGATGGTGTCGCGTCCGCAGCCGCGTCGGTGGGCGCAGGCGTGCCTGGTCGTGCAACCGGTGCCTCGGGGCAGAGCGGGACCGCACCGCTTGCGCAGGCGTTGACGCCAATTGCCACACCGCGAGTACGCGCGAGCATGCTCGGTGACCGTAGCCTGATGCTCGCGCAGGGCGCGAAGATCGATTGTGCTGGCGACACGGCATTCGATTCGACCGAGGCGGGCATCTCCACCTGCACGGTAACGAAGAACGTCTATTCCGATGACGGGAAGGTAGTGCTGATCGAGCGTGGCTCACTGATCAACAGTGAGTATCGCTCGAACCTGGCGCCCGGGCAAAAGCGCGCTTTCATTCTCGCCGCGCGGATCAAGACGCCCGATGGGGTGACGGTCCAGATTGACTCGCCGGCAGCCGATGCGCTCGGCCGCATGGGAATCGACGGCTACGTGGATAACCACTGGGGTCAGCGTATTGGTGCGGCGCTACTGCTCGGCATGACGCAAGACGCGATCGGCTATCTGGCCACACGCGGCGGGAACAGCAACAGCTCCGTCGTCTATCAGAACACCGAGCAGCAAGGCAACGATATGGCCTCGCACGTTCTCGATCGAACCATCAACATTCCGCCGACGCTCACGCAAAACCAGGGCGCCGAGTTCACGATCGTGGTGGCGCGCGACCTCGATTTCGGATCGGTTTATGACTTGGAGCCGGAGGGATCGCAATGAGCCCGCGTATGGAGATGTCGAATCCGGTCGACGACAGGGTGCTCGCCCGGCTCCCCGACGACGCATCGGTACGCGAGTTGATGCGGCCGTTCGCGCCGCTGCTCGACGATGCTGACGTTACGGAGCTCGTGATCAACCGGCCGCATCGCGTGCTGACCGAAACGCGTTGTGGCTGGCAGGGCCATGACTACGCCGATCTCGATTACGAGCGGCTGATGTCGTTCGCGGTCGCCGTAGCCACGCTGACGAGCCAGGAGGTGTCGGCCCAGCATCCGGTGCTCTCGGCATTGCTGCCGGGGGATGCACGCATCCAGATTGTGGTGCCACCCGTAGTGCCATCGCGCACCGTTTCGATCACGATTCGGCGACCGTCTTCGCGCGAGAAGACGCTCGATGATTACCGCGACGAAGGTTTGTTCGACGATACGGTGTGGCACCGGCCGGATGGGCTCGACGCCGTACAGCCGATGTTGCCGCCCCAGGCACGCAAGCTCGTCGATTGCCTTGAAGCGCGGGATCACGGCGCGTTTTTCGAGCAGGCGGTGGCCGGGTGTCTGAACATCGTCATCGTTGGCAACACGGGGTCCGGCAAAACCAGTTTTATGAAAACGCTGTGCCGGTCCATTGGGCCGACCGAACGGATTGTGACGATCCAGGACGTTCGGGAACTCTTCCTGCCGCACATCGAAAATTGTGTGCACCTGACGTACAGCAAGGGCGGTCACGGTCAGGCACACGTGACGCCGGCCGACCTGATCGCGAGTGCCATGCGCATGCGGCCCGACCGGGTGCTTCTGGCCGAGCTGCGGGGTGCCGAAGCCTACGATTTCCTGAAACTGCTGACGACCGGTCATGCGGGCTCGATCACGAGTTATCACGCGCCGAATGCCACGGTCGCGGTCGAGCGCTTCGCGCTGATGGCCAAGGAACATCCAGAAGCCGCGGCATATGACGATGGCGCGCTCAAGAGACTGCTGTTCCTGACGATTGACGTGGTGGCGCACATGGAGGCCCATCCGCTCTATAACGGCGTTGGCGAGCAGATTGGCAAGCGCTGGGGCATGACGGAAATCTGGTTTGATCCGCTGCGCAAGGCGCGCACGACCTTCGCGTGAGGCCGATATGAACGCGACCGGCAAATCCTTAACAATTGTGAACGGTGTTAGCCCTGCGGCTTTCCACACACGGTCGGCCCTGGTTGCGCTCGCCGTGGTAGCAGTCGCCGCCATCAGTGTGTTGGCATCGCTGTGGGCCGCCTCATTCTTCCTCTACGCCAGCCTGCGGATGAATCCACTGCATGCTGGCCTCTGGGGTTGGCCGGATTCGTTACTCGCGTGGCTGCACGGTCAGATGCCGAACGGCGGACGGCGTCTGGCCGGTGCGGCGCTGCTGGGCGTGCTCACAGCGGTGGGCGGCCCCGCGATCGGGTTGTACATCCTGTGGGAAAGTACCGGACGGCGGCGTCTGTATGGCAGTGCCCGATTCGCCAGCGAAGCGGAAATCCGTGCCGCGGGGTTGCTATGAATGCGCCAGCCAACACCCATGCACCGGCCTTAGTAGTTGGCGTCTGGCGCGGGCGCTACCTGCGGTTTCATGGCCAGCAGTTCGTGCTGCTGGCCGCCCCGGCACGCTCGGGCAAGGGCGTCGGTATCGTGATCCCGAACCTGCTGAGCTACCCCGATTCGGTCGTCGTGCTCGACATCAAACGTGAAAATTATGCGCTGACCGCGGGGTTCCGCCGCGCGCACGGGCAAGACGTATATCTGTTCGACCCGTTCGCGGAGGACGCCCGAACCCACCGGTACAACCCGCTGTCGGCGATCTCGGACGGACTCTTCCGCGTGGGTGACGTTCTCGCCATCGGCTACGCGCTGTATCCGGCCGGCGGCCATGATGATTTCTGGAAGGACCAGGCGCGCAATCTGTTTCTCGGCATCGTGCTGTTGCTCTGCGAGTGGCGTGACGCGCGAAGAGCAGGCAAGGGTGCTTCGATACCCGACTATCCCGTCACGATGGGCGAGGTGCTGCGGCAGTCGTCGGGCCACGGCATGCCTGTGAAATCGTACTTGCAACGCGCGCTGGTTCAGCATCGTGGGCTGCTAAGCGGCCCCTGCGTCGATGCACTCAACCGCTTCCTGTCGAACGATGACAAGGTGCTCGCGAGCATCCTCGCGACCTTCCATGCCCCGCTCACAATCTGGGCTAACCCGATCGTCGATGCGGCGACCAGTGCCAACGATTTCGATCTGCGCGATGTACGTCGTCGTCGCATGTCCGTCTATATCGGCGTTACACCGGACCACCTGTCCGAAGCCGCATTGGTCGTCAACCTACTGTTCTCGCAGCTCGTCAACCTGAACACGAAGCAGTTGCCCGAAGCCGATCCGACGTTGCGCTTTCAGTGCCTGCTGCTGCTTGACGAAATGACGGCCATCGGAAAGATTCACATCATCGCGCGTGCGGTCGCCTACATGGCTGGCTATAACCTGCGGCTGCTTTCCATTGTCCAGTCGATCGCGCAGTTGGAATCCGTCTACGGACGTGCCGATGCGCGCACGTTCATTACAAACCACGCGATGCAGATCCTCTACGCACCTCGTGAGCAGAAGGACGCGAACGACTACTCGGAGATGCTCGGGACGTTGACCGAGCAATCCCGCAGCGTCAGCCGCCCAAGTTCGATGTTTGGTGGCCGCAGTGGGACGAGCGAGAGCCTTTCCGAGCAGCGGCGCCCCTTGCTGCTGCCGCAGGAGTTGAAAGAGCTCGGCCGCGAAAAGGAAATCATCGTCCTCGAGAACACCAAGCCGATCCTTGCCGACAAGATCTGCTACTGGCGCGATCCAGACTTTGCCTCGCGCATCGTCGCCGAGCCGTCGGTTCCCACATTGAATCTCGCGTGCTTTACGGCTCAGGTGGAGCGGCGTCTGCGTGACCTGCAGTCCGAGGACGTCGATTTCGAGGGCGCGGGCGATATCCATCTGCCTGCCGAGTATCTGGAGATTCTGCAGGCGTGGGACCCACGCGACTTGCCGCCGAGCCTGTCGGATATGAACGAGGACGAGGTCACCGCCTACGTCGAGCGGCATTTCATGCTGCTCGGCGTGCCGGCAGAACGGGTTACTCGAGCGAGACGGCAGCTAACGGTTGCGGACCTTGACGTTGCTGAGTTGCGGCCTGTCCGATCGACGCGAGCGAAACGCAGTTCGACATCGCGCGGCGCATCGCACGTGGTACCGGTCGAAGGAGCACAGCAATGAGCCAGCCTTACGTGGACGAGACGGTGCGCGTGCGTGCGGCGCTGGCGGTGATCCCCGCAGATGACTATGGCACGTGGGTCGACATGGCCTTTGCCCTCAAGAACGGCCTGGGTGATGCCGGCTTCGAGATCTGGGACGACTGGAGCCGTACCGCGGCCAACTATAACGAGCGCGCGGCGCGCACGACTTGGCGATCCGCGAAGGAAACGGGCGGCAAGACGCTGGCATCCCTTTTCTGGCTCGCCCGGCAGCACGGCTTTGATCTCAAGCGCTCGCAATACCCGGATCAGATGGCGAACGCACTTGCGCCGCGCGCCGATGTGCTGGAGCAGCGTGCGCGTGAAGAAGCGCGACAGCGGGCCCGACAGGTGGCGGTGGCTCGCGAGGCGCAGGCGATCTGGGAATGGGCTCGGCCGGTTGGTCCCGAGCATCCGTATCTCGCGCGCAAGCAGCTCGAGCACGTACCGACGCTGCGGGAGCTTGAAGCGCCCGAATTGCATGCGTTGCTGGGCTACGTCCCAGCGAGCGAGGGCGAGCCGCTAACGGGACGCGTGCTCGTGGTGCCGTTTTGGATCGGCGAGGCGATCTCGACGCTCGAACTCATCGACGAAAACGGACGCAAGTCGTCGCTTGCCGGAGGACTCAAGCGAGGCGGTTACTGGATTGCCGGGGAGGCACCAAGCGACGCTGAATCGGCCGCGCCGATTGTGATCGGCGAAGGGATGGCGACGGTGTTGTCGGCGCACCGCGCGACCGGCTGGGTGGCGTTGGCGAGTTTGTCGAGCGGAACGCTGCCTCAGGTTGCCGCGATTCTGCGAGCGCGATTTCCCGAGGCCGAGCTGGTGGTACTGGCGGACCTTGGCCCTGGCGAAGCCAAGGCTCGGGAGGCTGCGCAAGCGTCGCATGCCCATCTGGCGCTGCCGGTATTTGCGAAAGAGGAGCGGATCGATGACAAGCTGCCCACTGACTTCAACGACATGGCGGTGTTGTCGAGCTTCGCGAGCGTGGGCGACCGCCTTCGAGAAATCGTGTATCGGCACGAAGAGCCGTTGCCGCCGACCCTCGGGGCAGCGGCGGATTTTGAAACAGGAATGGTGCCGGACGAACAGAAGGAGGAAGTGATGGGTAACGTGAAGGAAAAGCTGGTGACTGAAGCGCAGGAGCCGTCGCGGCGTCGCGGGTCGAAGCGCAGTGATCCGAAGCAGGTAGCTGCGCCGGAATCGCCCGCGCCATTGGCGGCCTCGGGTACGGCCGAGTCTCCTGCCACGACCACGGCTACCGATGACTCGCCTGCAGTCCCCTCGCGGCAGTTCGCACCGACGCGTCCCCCAGTGGGCGAGCCACTGTTTGCCGTGGCGGACGTGCCGAGTGAGGTCAGGGCGTTGGCCGAGCATCGTTTTGGGTCACCACTGCGGATGGGTACGCCTCGCGAGAACGGCGGGCCGTACCGCGGCGAGGTCTTCAACACCGAGCACTACCTCATCCAGGAGGTCGCTACGCGCAGCGTGGTTTTCCATCCAAAGGTGCAGATGGAGTTCGTGTCCGAGCGACTGCGATGGATGGACGAGAACGCACGGCTGAACGGCGCCGAGCTACAGGTCGGATACGACGGCGACCGCCCGAAAGTCTATCCGTGGGATCGCGCGCGCGAGCTGCTTGAACGGGCGGTGGGATCGCTGAAGAAGTCGGCTCGCGAATTGAATTTCAGCCCGAACCTCGAGGTGATGCTCGATCAGTTACAGACGCGATCGTGGGCTCGCGTGCGGGAGGCCCGCGCGGCGGCTCTGGAGCAGTCGAAGGAGCGGGCTGCGTCGCAGGCCCCACCTGGACCTGATCGCTAACGGCCTTCGAGTCGCCAATCGCGGCAAATCATTAACGGAGTCGCACAATGACCGAAATCTCTTCCCCCGCCGATCCGGTCATCAACGTGATCGAGCAAGACATTTCCGGCCTCCCGAATGCTGAAGCGCAGTCGAGTGGTGAAGGGCGTAATCATCGGGTCGACGAAGCTGCGATGGGCGCCGTGGCGGCCCGACGCCGCCGTGAATTCGATGCGGCTCGCGCACGTCTACGCGACCAGCCGATCCGAGACGAAGGGCGAAGGTTAGACCCTGACTCACGCGCGGTCGCGGACGATCCAGCAGCAAACAACGGAACTGCTCGCGTACCGCTGGAGCAGGCGCCCGAACGTGTGCGTAAGCGCTATCTGCGCGAGGGCCACCGGTATTTTTTGAAGGACGCGCCGTATCAATTGGCATTCGAGGATTTGGGCCCCTACCTCGTCACTGGGCACAATCGGCCGGACGTGGTGGAATCGATGGTCGACATGGCCGCTGCCAAATCGTGGAGGCGCATTCGCGTCTCGGGTCATGAAGCGTTCCGCAGTGAAGTGTGGTTGCAGGCTACGGTACTTGGGATCGAGGTGAGCGGCTATGTGCCGAAGCCGGCGGATCTCGCGCGTCTGGCTGATGCTCGGCAAGCGCGACTTAACAATCGGATTGAGACGGATGCTTCGGTAGTTCCGTCCGGGGCGCCGGCGCCTGCAAATGAACGTACCGAAAGAGCGTCAGTCTCGGCGTCACGTGATGAAGTGCCAGCTGTGGCCGTTGGCGCTCGCGATGCGTCGCAGTTCGGAGCTAGGCCCCAGGCTCACGCCCGGGAGCATTCGGATCCACGGCTGCAGACTGCGAGTGACGAACCCGAAGCGCCGCGCCGGTATGCTGGGGAACTGCGACAGCACGGTCACGCGCCGTATCAGAACAATCCCGCCCGAAGCGACTCCTATTACGTGGTGTTTCGCGATGCCGCTGGCACCGATCAGGTCGTCTGGGGCGTGGATCTCGAGCGCGCGGTTCAAGAGTCGCACGCTGAGCCGGGGGAGCGCGTTGTCCTGGAAAACCAGGGTCGTCGACTGGTGACGATCAAGGCCCCGATCTTCGATGGTCAGGGTGCGATGGTTGGGGAGGAAGAGAAGGACGTATACCGGAACACCTGGCAAGTCGAGCTCTTGGATCGGCATCGGTCTGCGACCGTATCCGAGGCACGTTCAGAACAGGCGCCGGATGGAGCTGCGGCGCCTGCGGATGGGGCGCGTAAGGATAGGCGAGAACGGTCGCGCTCGGCGGTGTCTGACGAAGACAAGGTGTTGCACCTGGCCGTGCTGACTGGCGCCATGCGTGAACAGGGGTTTAGCGCCCGCTCGATCTCGCGGGTGCGGCAGCGTGCCGAAGCCATGCTCGATGCGTTTGGCAGAGATGGGATTGCCGTACCCCGGCCGCGCGTCTTCGACCCGAAGGCGCCATCCGAACGTGAGCGCCGCGCGCGTTCAGCGCCGGAGCGCACGCGGACCCGCGAGCTTGAGCTCACACCTGCTGAACCGTCGTTACCGGCGCGATAAATGGGCGTCTGGAAATGCGCATCCGTGAGCGATTGTGTGTCGAGCTGGCGGGAATGCGCCCGGCCTGGGAGGCATGGTGCGCGCGTCGCGGAGTGACAACTGCCGAGGGCGTGCGGCAGTTGATCGCGGCTGCGCTTGACGCACAGGAGATCGGCAGTGATGTGCCTGTCGGAATCGTGACTCGATCGACCGCTGTCGATGAGCGGCGCACACGCATCGAAGTCAGGTTGACCCGCTCGGAACTAGAGGCGGTCGATAAGCTGGCCGCTGCGTCTGGTTTGACGAGTAACCGCTGGATCGTGGCGCTCATCCGTGCACAGTTGACCCGCGAGCCGCAGCTTGGCCAAATCGAGATGAGGGTATTGTCTGACTCGAATCAGCACCTTGCCGCGGTCAGCCGCTGGCTCGCACAGCTTGTGCGTGATGGATCGGCGGGACGCTTGGCGCCCGATAGCGGGCCAAGTCTGGGCGCGGTTCGGCAACAGATCGACGTGCATCTGCGCGCCGTCACGGCTGTGATTCGTGCGAATCTTGATCGATGGAGCCGATGAGATGGGCTATCCGAAGATTTACATCGATGCCATGCTCCTGAATTGGGGTGATCGGCTGTTCCAGGAGCCGTTTCGACATGCCCGCGCGCCACGGCTTTCTCGCGCGGGATTGCGTAGCGATGCGAAGCGCATGCGCGAACAGCTGGCGCGCACGCTTCGGCGTGCCCCCGAAGTCATGGTGAAGATCACCAACAAGGCATCGAGTGCTCAGGGCATGGGCGCAGTGAAACGGCACCTGCGGTATATCTCTCGCAACGGACGGGTTGAGCTCGAAGACCAAAACGGAGACAAGATCGCGGGCGCTGAGGCCGTGCGCGATCTCGCGCGGACATGGCAGTTGGGCGGATGGGGGATACCGGAGACGAGTCATCGTCGCGAGGTTTTCAATATCCTGCTATCGATGCCACCGGGAACGAACCGGCAGGCCGTGCGCGATGCAGCTCGTGATTTTGCGGCGCTCGAGTTTGGCGACGGGCGTGCGTATGTCTTCGCCGCGCACGATGACGAGGCCCATCCGCACGTGCATCTGAGCGTGCAGGTGAGGGGACCGGATGGGCGCCGGCTCAATCCGCGCAAACAGGATTTGCGGCGCTGGCGTGAGCGATTTGCGGAGCAGCTTCGCGAGCATGGTGTCGACGCAAACGCCACGCTCCGGCGCACGCGTGGCGTGACAAAAAGATATCCCAGTCAGGGCGTCACGCATATGCTCGCGCGCGGTGAAGTGCCGATCTACTGGCGTGCCGTCGCGAGTGATGAGCAGAGAGAGGCGGGATGGAAGGCACAGGATGGCGTATTTGCGGCGTGGCGGGAGGTGGCGCGGTCAATGGCGGCATCCTCCGTCAAGGCCGATCGTGCAATGGCTGCAAGCATCGTCGACTTCGTGCGCGCCATGCCCGTGCAGCAGCGCGCTCCGGTTCCCGAACTCCGACCAGAAGCGGCGCCGACGCGCGCAGATCGGCCCACACCTGAGCAGGCCAATGGACGCGGTGGCCGGGACCCGGACATCGAGCGCTGATCCAGAACGAAGGATGGAACGCGTAGATCAATCGGCCGCTACGTTTCGTCCACATCAGGGTGTTGCGGCGCGCGTTCGTCCTCTCCTCGGTCAGATAGCCTCTATCGCGGGGCATCCATCGCGGTACATTCTGGATTGACGTGCGACGGTCGAGCGACATCGCAGACGTGCCGCTATCCGCAGGGACCGCGGCGAGCTTGGATATCCCGGGCCCGTTGTCGTTTGCGCTCTCGCCACATTCGATGGAAGGTTGCGACCGGCAGCGGCTTACGGATCGATGAGCCACGCCGGCGCACCCTTGTACGTCGCGAAAAGCAGGAACAGCAGCGAGATGGCGAGGAGCGGTATGCCGTAGAGCGCCACGGGGAAAAACAGCAAGAGCTGAAGAGACGTTGCGCCGACGCCGTAAACGACGTTCGTTTCGCGCACGTTGTCGTGTATCAGCTTGGTGACCGCAGCGATGCCTAGCGCCGCCAAGATAATTCCTCCGTACGCCGGCGCATGGTGTAGCGGGGCAGTCACCCATGCGTAATATCCCCACCAAACGAGATTGATCGCGATGGCGGCGAGCCAGAAGCCGCGCATACTGAAAATGCGATAGCCGAATCTGCGTCGGCAGTGACGACTAAGTTGCTGGATTCCTTTGGCAACCACAAGCAGGATACCCACGACGATGGCAAGTTTGAACAAAGCCATGTGTTGTTCTCCTTCGAGGTGAAGCACGACTGCGGATAATTCCGGAAGGGAGGAAGACGCACGGCCGCCCAAGACGACTTCTCCTATCTTTTATCCAATATAGGCGGTCGTGCTACCAATGCAACGCACGGCCGCAGAGGTGGATCGTTGTGCCGTCACGCGATCGACCTGCGGCGCATCGATTCGCCTGTTGCCGCGCCGGCCGGTACGGGCGTCTACCAGGAGCGCAATTGCTGCTGAGCGAGTACGACGTTGATGCACAACGTCCCGATGCTCAGCAGTTTAACTGTGTCCCCTTGCAGCGCACGCTCATACAGATTCAAAAACAGTGAACACCATTTCACAGAGAACTCCGGAAACGGCGATGCAGTTCGGACGTCATCGCGACGCACGTTCTCTCCGCAACTGGTTGCGGGCAGGATCGGCATGTCGATCCGTGTCACAACGTTATGCTGCCCGTGCAGAAAATCTGGGTGATCCTCTCTCAAGAGGAACAGGACGGTAGCCACAAGTTCCACGTCTTCATCCGTCCGTTCGCCATGGCGAGCCTGTGCGGCAGCAAGACCGTAGGCCGCTACCATTTCACGGCTGCGCCGGTCGATCCACTGTTCAGCCTGCACCAGTTGCTCGTTGAGGATCGAAAGCCGATTCAATTCGAGCTCGCGGACGTCAGTGAGGAGGCTGGCCGGCGGTCGCTTATCCGGAATTTCTTCCATCCGTACTCCTTTGATGGATCTCGGCGGGCATTGCGAAACTTGGGGCCGAGTGGGGAGCGAAGGCTCGGGTCAAACCATGTTCCAAGGGCCGCCCTGCGATGCGGCGACAAAGGCCTTCACAAATCGAACGCGTAGTTGTCGAATGCTACGATAATCGTAGTATCTAGCCGGACGCTTTGCAACGATATTCGTAGCTTCATTTGTAACGAGCTACCAGTGAATGTCTGCCGCGCCGGCTTCTGTCTTTGGAACGCGACTGAAGGAGGCTCGCCTGGAGGCCGGGCTGTCGCAGAAGCAGCTCGGGATCGAGGCGGGCCTGGATCCTTTCGTCGCAAGTACCCGCATTAACCGGTATGAACTGGGCGTTCACAAGGTCGATTACACGTTTGCGATTCGCCTAGCGACAGTGCTCGAGGTCCCCGTGGCGTTTCTCTATGCGGAAGACTCGGAGCTCGCGAGCTTGATTTTGGCTTTTGGCAGGCTTTCAAAGCGGAAAAGAGCGGATCTGCTGTTGCATGCACGGAGCCTTGAGGCGGGATCGTAACCGAGCTACTTGTTACGACCGCAGCAACCATAGACCGTGGCCGTAATGGTTGGGGCTTGTGCCGGATGCGTACTTCGGGGTAGGTTATGCGGGAACGTCCGGTCAGTTTCACTTGGAACTGACCATCGAAGTCGCGATTTTCGGCAAGAGGAAAGCAAACTCATGAATAAGCAGGAACTGATTGATGCGGTGGCATCCGCTACCGGCTCGAGTAAGGCAATAGCAGGGGAAGCGATAGATGCGGTGATCGGGGCCATTTCGAAAGCGGTCGCCCAAGGCGACACCGTGCAACTCGTTGGCTTCGGTTCGTTCAGTCAGGGGGTACGTGCTGCTCGAACCGGTCGAAATCCATCGACGGGAGAGGCAATCGATATTCCCGCTGCGAAGACTGTCAAGTTTACGGCTGGTAAGGCTTTTAAGGACTCTGTCAACGGTAACGGGAAGTAGCCCCCAACCAAAAGCCGCGGGACTGCCGGAATCGGTCGCGTTTGGTCTAGCTTGCCTTGCCCACGCAATTGCTGCTGGCCGGACCGGCGGCCGGCTAGACGAGACTTTCTGCTGTACTGATCGCCGCGGTCCGAAGGGCAACGATCATTCGCCGGCTTATCTCGTTGTCAGATCATCAGCTACCGCCGACTCACGTAAGAATTGAATCGGTCCCACCAAACTTCCATGTTGGCGACGGTACCGATGGCCAACTAGACCGTCACATGGGCCAGTTCTGCCACTGCCCGTTCCACCAACGGAAGAACTCGAGCGGCGACTTCGTCCATCTGGTTGGATTCGAGCAATGCGCGCTCTCGGTCGAGCTGAATCACCTTGTCAGGGCCGAAGGCATCGCTCGGATCCTCTGCGCACAGAATAACCTGTGCGTTAATTGGCGTTTTGCTCGCCAACATGCCCATTACTCTCTCAAGATGCTTCCTGTCTTGAGCATTTTGGTTCGGCGAGTCGATGACAACTGGACTTGGCAGGGACGAGTCAGCGTTCTTCATGACAGCCCAAAGTGCCCCATAATACGCTACTACCGACCGCGGGCCAGGGCTACCCGAGTCTGTTGGTCGCTTGTTGAGTTTCCAAGTGCTCACATTGCTAAATTCGGGAACGTCGGCGACTACCAAAAGCTCTTTAAACGTCTCCCTGAAGACCTTAAGAGGCTCATTGCTGTCGTGATTCTTCATCAGGAGGTCAAGCTTTATCTTAAGTTCACGTATGCCCTCCGCAGTGGCTGCAACCGTTTTCTGGACGCTCTCAATTTCGGCGTCGAGCGCGGACTCAGCCGCGTCAGCCCCGTGGCTCTTCACCACGTCCTCGAAAGTTCGCCGGCCACGTTTGACTGCTAGGAGATTTGAGATCTCGAGGTACTGCGCGCGCAGCGACGCAGCGTCTCGTCTCGAGCGCATAAGTCGTGTTGTAACAGAAACGAGATTCTGCTGCAGGCGCTCTTTTAGTCGGTACAGTTCGCGCGCGTCTTCTGCCAGCTCCAAGAAGGTATGAAACGAGGCGTCGTGTTCGGCGTGACAGGTAGGGCATCGGAACGTGCCTTGTTCGGCGGTTGCTGCCGCGACGCTTTTAAAATCCGCCTCATGCTCGCGCAGCGCAGCCTCGGCCAAGAGGATCTGGTCCGTGAGTTGTCTGGACAGATCTTGGCCCTCCACCAGTTCGTTGCGAATCTTATCCTGCTTGGCGCCCAATTCCGTGGCCAGTTTGACGAGCTCGTGAACTTCCTTCTCGAATCCCGCGGTTGACAGCTTCACATGCGACGCCTTTAGGGACCGGCGAAGTCGAAGCCGAGTTCGCTGCAGGGTGTCTGCCTCCACTTCGAGTTCCGCGAGCTTGCTCTTTGCGGCACGCTCGCGTCCCTTCAGCTCAAAGTATTGAAAGGGTCTCACTTGAGCGAAGTACTCGAGGGTATTGACGATGGCACTCGAATCGAACTGCTTCAAGCTTTTGAAGGTGTCCCAGCTACCGAAGAATGAGCCGTCCTGATTGATGTAGAAGGGCAGGAAGAACATCGACGGCGTCGCCGTTCGCAAGTTTTCCTCCCTGTCCATCAGTTGCAAATGAAAGCCGACGGCTCCCGCGAAGATATCGTTCCAACGAGAGCTGCTCGTAGTGACGCCGACGAGCTGCTGGCCACGAAACAGCGCCTTTAGGTCGCCACGCCGGACCGACGTGAAGGTTGTGCTATCAACGGAAAAGTCGACTGCAACGATTGCCGAGTAGTCCCAGCCTCGCAGATCCCCAGTGGGTTCGGCGTCAAATGCCCGGAAGAGGGATTTGATGATCGTCGATTTCCCTGTCGAGTTTCCGCCCAGGAGCAACGTCTTCCGCGGATGGAACGTCTGGCTGTACGCTTTCTGCTCGCTCTCCGAGCAAATGCTTATTCTGTTGAATCGCAAGCTTTGCATTGGTCTTTTTTCGTATGGCTCTCAGAATCAGGCGAACGTTTGGCTTGTCCATGCTTGCACCATCCCGTAAATGGCCAGTGCGCGTATTCGCGCGACGGATTCATCTGGAAGAAATCCCTTAAGACAGCCTTCGACGGCCTGGAACTCCTTAACGGTGGTCCAGGATTCGGCTTCTGCTGTAACACTCAGAGCACGCAGAGCGATCCAGTCGACCTCAGCGATGGATAGCTCGCCACCTGTGACTTTCAAGCGAGCCAGTTCAGTGAGGGCCACTTCTACCCTCATTTGGTCGCGCGTATGCCACTGGAGAGTCTGTGCGAGTTCCTTGAGCACCGCCTCCCGGCGTCCTTGCTGATCGGGGAGTAATTGTAGCGCGGCAAGCGCGTCGTTGAACTGCTTCCGGCTATAACCGCGCTTGCTGACCAACTCATCCCAAGTCTGGCACTTGGAGGTATTCCGGGAAGCAGTCGCCAGCTTTGCGAATAGGGCGTCGACGAATGAGTCCGCCTGCGCGGCGTGCGCGGCGCTCAATTTCTTCAGGAACCCGTGGGCCGCGCCGATGACGTGAACGCGCATGTCGTTGACCTCGATGGGCGCATACCGGAGGCCGATCTTCTGAAGCGGGATGGCTGTTGCTGGTACTGAGTGGGCCGCTGCCGCGCTGTCCCTAAAGTGAGTTAGCCTATCTGCTGTCAGGTCCGCCAGCGAAAGATAGTCCATTTGCAGAGCAGTTCCGCCCGCTGCAAGCTTGACGTTAAACCGGGCGTTCGAGACAAACTCAGCACTCGCCGACAGCATCTTGAAGCCCAGCACGGACTTCACCATCTTTGCGAGTGGCGACGTCGGCTTGACGTGTTTTCCTTTTTCGGTGAGACCCGCTAAAGAGTTCAAATCCCAAACGCTGCCTTCCTTCTTCTTGAGTTGGTAGAGCGTGATTGCAGCCGGGGCCGATGGGTCGTCGATGCGAGCAACGTCTTGAACATACTCCAGAATGAATAGGTAGTCGTTGGTCCCAACGTCGGTCAGCGATAGCAACTCATTGATGAGCCAGAACCGGGCAAAATCGTTGCCTTTGTTCCCGTGCCCACCCCCGAATTCATGGAGATCGTCGTCGCCTTCAACCTGACAGATCTCCGCTATTGCTTCCGGTGACACCATGTATATCCCCTTTTCTTCTTGCGACGGCGTCATCCGGCGAATTCGTCGAGTTTGGTGGCCAGAGAAGCCTCGTAGCTCCAATAGTAAGCGATTCTGGTGATAGACGCATTGAGGACTTCTCCGAGACGGTAACCAACCCGGCTTCGGGTGTAGCCTACCAGCCTCGACAATACGCGACGGTCTGATGGGGCGAGTTCTTTGACTGTTGCTTTCGGCGGGCGCATTTCCAATCACCGGCGTGCCCACGGCCGTTCCAATGGGCCCCGTGGCTGGTCGGTCGCGCAAGGTTGGCTGCTCCTTTTCGGAACATAGGGCGCGGTCATGGGAAAGTGGGCGAGGCGTGATGTCCGCTATCGGGGCATAGTCGGCACGTTGGCGCCCGCAATGGGTTGCATCGAGCGGACTGGCTGCGGAGAGCGCAATATTGCACCGGAGAGAGCGCATGAAACTGGACTCCGACCCATCGATGGCCGATGAACTGGCTAGTCTAGCGGAGTGGGACCGGGCATTCTGGCTCTCACGCGCATTCATCGAAGCAAGTCGATGCTTGTGCATGAGCATGGTCGAAGGCGATTTCAGCTCTCAATACTCCTCAAGTCGGGTCATATTGCACCTAGCTCGCCAAGGGGTCGAGTTGTTCTTGAAGGGGGCAATTGGTGCTGTTACGGAGCGAGGCTCGGCGCCGGCGACCCATGACTTAAACAGACTCTTCTTGGAGTACCGTTGTCTTTATCCCGACTTGATCTTTTCATTGGAAATTCCGCCGCGCTTCGGTGTCAACGAGAACTTTGACCTATTCCCGGACGATCAGGAGAAGTTCCACTCGACATTGGATCAACGCCATCGATATCCAGCGGACCGAAAGGGCAACACCTTCGCCACGAAAGAGGTGTTTGATCCCATAACGACGTTGAAGGAACTTGAAGAACTCGACCGCGAACTGAAAATCTTGGAGTGGGCGCGCATTCGACCTTATCTGCGAGGCAGGTCGCAACTCGAGTAGGGGACCTGCGACTTGGGCAGCTAGATTGGCTGACAAGCGGTGAATCGCGCGCTTGAGCCACGGTGCGGCCGGCCGTTGCGGACAGTCGGGCCGGGGCTACTTGCCTGAGGTACTCGAGGCCGGGGGCAGTGTGTCAAATCACGCACATGCCGCGTCGTTGCGCCTGGCGAAGAGTTCACTACGATCGAATGTCGTTTTTGCGGGTAGATCCGGGGCGTGAATGATGTGTATGGCGCCCAAAACCGGCGGTAGCCAATCCTGCCATCACTTTTGCAATATCGTTTTTCCGTTGCTTAGTTCGACGTTTTCCGTGAGGTCTGCCCGCCGAGTCTGCGAGCTCGTTCATGCCATTCCGTTAGCCTTCTGCAGACAGTCTGCTCGTATCTCCGGTCTGTGCTGATAGCTCGTCCAGCTAAGATCGTGAGACCGGCACTGTCAGTTTGTTTCGTTCGACGCTGCAGTTCGTGAGTTCTTGGTGACGGGGCTGCGAAGAGCACTCCCTCGCGTCGCTTCAATCGGTAGTCGCAGTTTGACTGGTTGCATCCAGATGTCGGTTCACTCCGGCAGCTCGGTTTGCGATGTGCGGTTAATTAGCCAGTATCGGTGCCCCTGAAAATCTGCCAGTGCGAATGCTCGAGTTTGCCGGCTTCGTCTGTCGCGGTTGCATGTTCGGCGACCCCTAGTTCCCGGCTTTCGGTGCCTATGGTTTGCCGGCCACCCTGCGGTAGTTTGCGGAGTCACCCGTTCCATGCTGCGCACCTCGATCTTCGAAGTTGTTCTCTTGCAAAGGTCGGCAAAAATATTTTTTTGTTCCGTCTATTTCCGACGTCTTCCAAGCGCTTCCGAAAGTGCTGTTTGCGCGTCGGACAGGGTATTGACGAGCCTTTTATTGATTCGCATGATGACCTCGAAGCTGACGTATGGGAGTGAATCGTGCGGGGTGCAAAGAGCTATACGCGGGCGCAGTGGGACGACTTTTTCTATGCGCTCGAAGCATTGCCTGAGAAACCCCGAAACGAGCAACGTGTCACTGTCAGCGATGCTATGAAAGAGAAGCGAGCGCAAATCGCTGCGACGCAGGCGAAGGGCTATACTCTCGAAGAGATTGTCCAGGAGGCCGAGCGTAAGGGGATCGACGTCAGCATTGGCGCGGTCAAATATGCGCTGTATCGCCCAGCACCTGCCGATGCGAACTCCGAGGTGACCGATACACGGGGCAAGAGTAGAGGACAACCGTCGTCGGGTCGAAAGAAAGCCGAACAGCGAGCAGGCAATGCGCGCGACGACGACGCACGACAACAAAGGGAAAGGGGCGTAAATCAGCCGGGATCGATGCAGATTCAGGACGCGTTCTCGTTTGAGATCAGACCTGATATCGAAAATCTGTAGAAGGAGGCCGAGCGTGGATACGACCCAGCAGCCCATTTATCTGGTCGGCGGTAGCAAGGGCGGCGTAGGCAAAAGCATGGTGACGCTAGCTCTCGCAGATCACTTGCAGCGGCGGGACATCCACGCCGTTCTGGTCGAAACGGATACGTCCAATCCTGACGTCATGAAAGCGCTTCGGGATGAGATGAAATGCGCAGCGTATGACCTCGACGATGCGGATGGCTGGATCGGCTTCGTCAACTTTTGCGATACGCACAGGGGCGCTGCTGTGATCGTCAATACGGCGGCCCGCAATCAGACGGGAGTGGCCCGATATGGCGGGACACTGGCCCGGACGCTCGACGAACTGGAGCGGCAACTTGTCGTGCTGTGGGTGATCAACAGGCAGCGCGACAGTTTGGAGTTGCTGCACATCTTCGGGCAGACGTTCCCGGATACAGTGACGCACGTCGTTCGCAATGGTTACTTCGGCACGCCCGACAAATTCGCGCTGTATCAGGAATCGCAGCTTCGCAAGTCGATCGAGACGAAGGGCCGATCGCTTGATTTCCCTGATCTCGCGGATCGGGTTGCCGACGAGCTGCGAAGTCAACGTATCTCGATCCGCAAGGCGGCAGAGACGATGCAAATCGGGCAGCGCGCGGAGCTGTTTCGCTGGCGTGAGTTGTGCGACGCCATGTTCTCCAAGGTGATCGGCACCGACGGGCCAGACCGTGAGCAATAGGCGGTCAAGGCCCGTCGATCCGCTCATCCGCCTATTTCGCGAGGTCTCGGGCGATGTTCCCGACGAAACCAGCCTGGCTCGCATGCGCCGGGTCTCCGGCGCTCTGAATCTACGTGACAACGATGCGCTATGGGCGATGATTGCCGTGCTCGAATACTACGCACGGCTGTACGAGGCTATGCCCGAACGTATCCGATGGGCAAGCGAGGGAAGCCTCGAAGCCGCGCGCCGGGAAGTTGGCGGTGCGACCGATGCATTGATGCAGCAACATCAGGATGCGCTCGAGCGATGCAAGGCGACCATCCAATTGGCGGAAAACCTGATACAGGAACACGAGGCGCGGTATCGGGCAGCGCTGGCGAGCGTGAATGAGACGGCGATGACGGCGTTGATCGAACGCATGTCGAATCGGGTTTCGCGCGTGGCAGGTAACCGGCTGATCGGTGCGGCGGCGACTTCGGCACGCGAGCAACGTAAGCGATTGGACGACACCATTCGCATATTCGAACGGGCGGCCGAGGCGTCGGCGGCGCGGGTTGAGGCAATGGCGACTCGAATGGAAAAGGGTTTCGCGCGCTCGGTGCATCGGTTATTGGTGGTTGGCGGCGCCGCGTTCTGTCTGCTATTGGTTTTCGGCGGGGGCGCAAGCTGGTGGATCGGGTGCCATGTAGCGGGCGCGGACTGTCGTGCAGTGCAGGTCCGGCAGACAGACGGCAGGCCGTAAAGGGCGCTGCCGTCTGCTCTGTCGCGCTCTGAGGCACGGCGGCTATGCTACGCGGTGCGCGAGTCGGCTTGCGCTGAGTTCAGCGTAGTGGTGGTCGGGAAGGGCCACGGCGGTTGCTCAGCGTGTGTAGCGGAAGGCGCTTCCGGGTCGCGAGGCGTGTTGTTAACGTGCTTCTCGCCGTTGCCGGTATCCGACTCAGCGTCGGCGTCGTCGTCGCTCTCTGCGCCGCTGCCACCTTCCCCGGTATCGGCGTCGTCCTCGCCCTCATCCTCGCGGACGGCCCACGAGGGCATCGCCGGGGTATCGCGGTCGGTGAGTATTTCCGGGATCCATGCGATGTTGGTGAGGCGCAATTCGGCAGCAGCAGCGGCGTCGGCCTTTTTCATCTTTGCGAGATCGGCAGCCACTTTTGGTGATACGGCGGCGGACACAACTTCGGCGATGCGCCCCTTGCTCACATGGTCAAAATAGCTGACGCGTGTTGGCCTCCAGTATTTTGTCATGTCGAGGTTCAGCGTATCCGCGAGCGCATTGATGGCAAGCGGCTTTTCCTCGCCCGCGATGCCGTCGAGCAGCGTGCCGGTGCAGAACGCGAGTAGGTCGAGCAGCGTCGTGCCGGGGTCTTGCTGGATCAGCCAAGGGAGCAGGTCGGATCGTTTCGCTGGTAGTTCCTCGACCCACCGTGCGCGCTGCGCTTCGATAGCATTCCATGCTGGGCTCTCGGGCAGGTCGTCTGCCGCGCGCAGCAGACGGTCATGAGTGTTTTCTCCCGACAGTGTCAGATAGTCCGGCGCGGACGTATGGCCATAGTGCTCGGGCAGCGCCTGCGGGATCAGGTGTCGCAGCAGCGCTGCGAGCGCGACGGCGGGTTGCGCGACCAGTTCGGCGTGGATGGCAGCGGCGCGGTGCGCGGTCAGCCGCTGACAGAGCTTCGAGCTGTGGACGGGTTTGACCTTCGGAGCCTTTGTTTCCGCTCTGTTGGCGGTGTTGGCTGTGGGCATACCCGTGACGGTCGCCCCTGCCGCGTCCAGCGCCGCGCTGTTCTCGCGCCGCACGAGACCCCGCTGAACGGTGAGTTCGCCCTGGAGGTCGACGATCACGTATGCGCCAGCCTCGGCCATCTGTGACGTATCCCACAGGACGGCGCGGCTTTCGATCGCCGTGATTGCGCCATTCATTCGCTCGATTTCCAGGTCGAGGCGTTCGGCTTCTTCGTAGGCATTTTCGTCGTCCTCCGACAGTGCGTTGAGCTTTTCGGCGAGTTCATCGCGCTGCGCCGTAAGCGTGTCGATTTCGCGCTGCTCGTCCTCCGTGTACGGGCGTTGGACCGGTTGCAGTTTGCCGTAGCGGTTCAGTTCCAACGGGTCACGCTCGACACGCGTTTCGACCCAGCCCCAGCCTTCGGCGCGAACTTCCTCGGCGGCTGCGTCAAGCTTCTGCGCGACCAAGCGTTGCAGCAGGTCGGCGTCGGCAATGTAGCCCGCGTTTTCGTCGTCACTGAACAGGTCGCGACGCACATAGCCACCCGCCGCCTCGTAGGCGGCGAGGCCAACGAAACGCACGAGACGGCTTCGGCTCGCGTCGATCTCGGCGCGCGTGATTGCCTGCCGCAAATAGTGCGGCTGACGCTGCCACTCGTTTGCTTCGAACCAGAGACGTTCCTGCGTTTCGTGATCGTCCGCGAGGGCGAGCGCGGCTAGTTGGTCGAGCGTGATCGCGTCCTCGCGTAGCAGCGCGAGCAGCTTGGGCGACACGTTGGCGAGCTTCATGCGCCGTTTGACCGTGATGGGCGAGGCGGAAAAGAGGGCGGCGATGTAATCGACGCTGCGACCTTCCTCGGCCAGCATCCGGTAGGCACGCAATACGTCGAACGGATCCAGTCCCTCGCGCTCACTGTTTTCGCTCAGTGAAATCGCGAGCGCTTCGCCTTCGCTAACGATCCGCACCGGTACAGGATAGTCGGCGGCGATATGCTTTTGCTCGAACAGCAGGTCGAGTGCGGCTTCCCGGCGCTGGCCTGCGCAGACGCCGTATTTGCGGCGTTTCCCGCGCGAACCTTTGATTTCGTGGACCACAAGGTTTTGCAGCAACCCTTTCGCGCGGATGTTGGCGGCGAGTCCTGGGATTCCGGCGAGAGGTTTCGTGCGGACGTTCAGGGGCGAGCGCCGCAGGCTCGAATACGGCACGGTCACGACTGACTGCTCGTCGCCGAAATTCGTTTCGAGCATGGTTGCGGATTCGGCGGCGTCAGCGGCGGTGCTGACAGTTTCGACATTTTGGGCTTGCATGATCGACTCCAGAAAGTTGGAAAGAGGGTGCCGGGCCAGTGCGGTGCGAATGCGTCAGAACGTGACCCGACGGGCGTTCTGGCGCAAAGGCTTAGGGCGGGGCGGCGTGGGTGCGCCGCCCCTAACTCGCTACGCCTTCATCTGGCGCATGGCATCGGCGAGCATCCACAGAGCGCGGTTGAGCTTCACGTTCTGGTCAATGCCGGTGATCGGACGCGTGGACATGGAGCGGCCCGAGCGCGAGCGTCCATGCAGGCCGCCCTTCGTGAGGTTTTCCTGCACGCGGTTGAAGACGGTCCAAAGGTCATCGCGGCGATCCTCGAAGCGGCGCGGGGCGAGCAGTTGGCTGTCGGTGATGGGGGCGGGTGCTTCGGCCTCTGTCGGGTCGTAGCGCAGCGCGAGGGCGGAGCGGGCGAACGCGTGTTGTTCGTCGCGGTCGAGCGTCACAGCGCGCATGCCGTCCTTCTGCTCGCGGATCAAGTCGAAGCCGTCAAGCACGTCGAATGCACCGTTGATCACGTTCTGAACGACGTTGCCTTTGTGCGGTACGCGGATATCGGCGATGTTGTCGCCGGCGACCATGCCGTTTTGACACACAAACCGGAATGTACCTGCCAGCATTTGATAGCTGCTGGTGCCGTCGTGCGAGTTCAGCATCACGATTTCATCGGCTTCCTCACCGGTGATTTGATCGGCATGGCGCAGCCGGAGCATATGCTTGGTGAATTCGCGCTTGCCCTCATCGCGCACGCGGGTCTGGCAGATCATGAACGGCTGAAAGCCTTCGTTGCGCAGGCCGCGCAGCACCTCGATGGTGGGAATGTAGGTGTAACGCTCGGAACGGCTTTCGTGCTTGCCGTCCGCAAAGATGGAGGGGGCAACGCGGCGAATCTGATCGTCTGAGAGGGGCGAGTCAGCGCGCAGCATCGGGGAGCCGTAACGGAACGAGGAAGCGAGTTGCATGGCAATCTCCACAGTCAAGGTTGAGGACCTGAACCGGGCGAAGGGATGTGACCTGCCGTTGCGGCTGGACACCTCCCGGTGGAACTCGGGGTTGGCTTTGCTGCCGCCAGGCTCCCGGGTCCCCGCCCGTGCGACTGGAGGAGCCGATAGCGGGCAGGCGTCAAGGAAAAAGGCGAGGGAGGGGTGCGGGCAACACGGTCCCTCGCCCCTTGATGCCTGCCCGCTATCGGCTACGGTCGCGGGTCGAGGGCGGGAAGCTGGGAGTCGGGTGCATGCCATGCCGCGGGTTGACCAGGCTGCAGGGTCGCGAAGCAGCCGCGACTACGTCGCCGTTCGGCCACGCCGAGCTGAAGAATGAACTGGGTCGTCTGCCGCGCCAGAGGACGATGCCTGGCGGGGGAAGACGCGGGGGGCGGCTCGACCGCAGCGCATGCGGGTCGGTCCGAGCATCGTGGGTCCTGACGCGGAACTCGAGGTGACGGCGATCGGCTCGTTTCGCCAGCGAGGGCCCGCACAGCTCGTTTTTTTGGGGCAAGGCGAATGGGGGGGCGTCGGCCGCAGCCAAGACCATTCGCGACAGGCCTGTGAGGTGGTTGGCTGGACAATCGCCGAACCGCTGGCCGCCATCGGGTTTGGGTGCGCCCCCGAACCGAAGGGCATCTCAGGTTCAACAGCGCACCGGATCGGTCGGTTGCTCGGCCTCCGTCAGGCGGCCCATCGCGGTCTGGCTTCGAAGGAGCGACAGGTGCGGGCTAGCCCGGGCTGCTCAGCGCCGCTGTCCGCAGCGGTTCGGGGAGGACAGTTCGACTGGCGTCGAGCACAGGGGCGATTGGCCAACAACCCAATCTTGAGCGAGAATCAGGGAAACCAGAACCCGAGAGAGACCATGCCAATTTACGCGCCAGAAAGCGGCGTCGCCATTACTGATGTTCGTGTAAACAATTTTCGCTCGTTGGCGAACATAGAGGTCGAACTTAATGACTTGACGGTGCTCATCGGGGCTAACAATGCCGGCAAGACGAGCTTTCTGGACGCGATGTTCGCGGCCATCGGCTCCGGCCGAAAACTCTTGGGGCAGGACGATATCCGTCTGACGCCCGGGGAGGCGATGCCTCCGAAAGATCGGCGTGTCGTCGTCGACATACGGATTCGCCCTATCGACCAGGACGGCGCAGTGGTGGACAAGTTCCCCGAGGGCAGTTTCTGGACGGCTCTGTGGGGGCCGGGCATCGTGCTGGACGACCAGACGTTCGACGAGTTTATGGCGTTTCGGACGACGCTGGCGTGGCGAGTTGAAAAAGCGGATTACGTTGTCGAAAGGTTGTTCCTCAAGGAATGGAAGCCGTTCGCGGAGTGGATCGACACGCCGACGCAGGACAAGCCAATAACCGCGGCGCAGCTCGAACCGGTGGCGTTGCATTACATCGACGCCAAACGCGACCTGGAGGACGATCTGCGCCGCCAAGGATCGTTCTGGCGGCGCATGACCGAGGACCTAGGCTTGTCCGACGAGGACGTGGCCGCCATGGAGGCTGGACTTACCGGGATCAACCAGCAGATCGTCGATAAGAGCTCGATGCTCCAACGCCTGAAAACGAACTTGTCGGATTTGCAGGCAGTGGTCTCCGCAGACAGCGCGGGGATCGACATAGCGCCCGTCGCCCGGAAGCTGCGCGACCTTTCGAAAGGCGTGGACGTGTCATTCTCGACAGCCGGCGCACAGTCCTTTCCGCTCGCGCGCCACGGGATGGGCACGCGGAGCCTCGCTTCGTTGCTTGTCTTCCGGGCGTTCACAGCGTGGCGCGGAGACGTCGCAGCGCAGAACAACAACAAATTGCATTCCGTGTTGGCGTTGGAAGAGCCCGAATCACATCTTCATCCGCAGGCGCAGCGGTCGTTGTTCGCGCACATCAGGAAGATCAAGGGGCAGCGCGTGGTTAGCACGCATTCACCGTATTTTGCCGGGCAGGCGCAATTGGAGGACCTTCGCCTCTTCATCAAGCGAGGAGGTGACACGACCTCACGCAAGCTCAATCTGGCGGAGCTCGAAAAAGCCGATGACGTTCGCAAATTGCAGGAGACGGTGATCGAGTCGCGAGGGGATATTCTCTTTGCGAAGGCCGTCGTCTTGTTCGAAGGGCAAACCGAAGAACAGGCCTTGCCGATCTGGGCGGAAGCCTATTGGGGGGCGTCGATTCACGAGTTGGGGTTCAGCTTCGTGCGCGCGAACGGAACAGACTATTTCCCGTTCATTTGGCTCGTGAAGCGCCTGGAGATCCCATGGTATGTCATGGCGGATGGTGAGGAAAAGCCCATTTCCGATCTTGAAGCCGCGTTGAAAAAAGCGGGGTGCCCGCCGATTGCAGATTCTTCGAACGTAGTGACCGTGGCTAAGGGCAACAATTTCGAAACGCAGTTGCTTGCCGACGGATATCTTGCGGAGGTCGAAGTTGCACTCAACGAAACTTACGGGCAACAGAAGTACTTGGATTGGTACATCGACAACCATCATGGGTTGCCGCTCGGAAAGAACAAACCGAATCGCGACTACAAGAGCGACGGCGGGCGTCTTAGGGCCGCCGCTGACGCCATGAAGGGTTCCAAGACACGCCTGGCCAAGCCGTTGGCTCGGACCATTGCTGGCCTGGAAGATTCCAAGAGGCGCTTCCCCAAACATATCGAGCAGCTGTTTGCCGTGATTGGAGCGGCGCACGGAATTCAAAGGCGGGCGGTAGAAGCAAAAGCAGAGGCGGAGGTGGAAAAACTATGAACAGTCCGGCCAAGTTGCGCCTATCGCCGCGACAAGCTGAAGTTGTCGAACATGTCGACGGTGCGTTGCTCGTGGTCGCCGGCCCGGGCTCCGGCAAGACTCGAGTTCTCACGGAGCGAGTGCGGACGCTGCTCACCAACGTTCCCGGCCACTTTCGCGTGCTCGCGCTGACTTTCACCAATAAGGCTGCTGACGAGATGCGCGAGCGCCTTTCCGATTTGGGTGAGAACCGACAACGGGCGTTCATCGGCACGCTCCACAGTTTCTGTCTGGAGATGCTCGCCGAGCGCGGAAAACTTGTCGGCGTTGAGGGCGAGCCCCATATCTTCGAGCAGCACAAGGACCGAAAAGAGATTCTGCTGGAAGCGATTAGGCAAGACGCGGTTCTCGATGAGGAAATCAGCCAGATCGAGGACAGCAAGGACCGCAACAAGCGAGTGGACAACTGGCTTCAAATGATCTCGCGAATCAAGGCACATCCCATCACCTGCTCTGTGCTCGACGACGAATTTGACCAACGAGTCCTGGATGCATACGACGCGGGGCTTCGCGCGTGTGGCGCGTATGACTTCGACGACCTGCTGTTGCTTGGCTATCGGCTGCTGACCAACAATCCAAAGCTGGCGGATTTTTATCGGAGGCTTTACAAATTCGTGTGCGTGGACGAAGCGCAAGATTTGAACGAAGCGCAGTATGCGCTGCTTTGCGCCCTCTGCGGAGATTCGTATAAAAACGTCATAATGGTGGGGGACCCAAAGCAATCGATTTATGGGTTCAACACATCGAGCCCGGAATACATGGAGAAGTTTCGATTCGAGTTCGCGGCGAAGCTGATCGAATTGACGGAGAACTTTCGTTCGTCGCGAGCGGTGGTGAATGTTGCGCGGTCCATTGATCCCAATTATCTGGTCGACGCGCAGCTCCCGATCAAGGGCGCTGCACGCGTGCTCGTCGGAAGCGACGAAGAGCATGAGGCGAGGCTGATCGTCGACGAGCTGGAACTGTTGTTTGCGCAGGGGCACCCTGACGTTGAGGGCGGCGTGGAGCCGTCGAAATGCGCCATCTTGGGCAGAACGCGTTTCGCGCTACTGGAAATCGAGAAAGAGCTGCGACGACGTGATATCCTTTTCTACAAACGATTGACGGCCAATCACGAAAACGAGTCGGACCTTGTCGATGAGTTTCAATTGTCGTTGCGCGTAGTGGCGAATCCTCGGGACCGTTTGCATCTGACGGCGTTGGCAAAAAAATGGAAAACGAAGCCGCCGCAGGCGGTGAATGACGCGATGGACGCGTTGTCTCAAATGGCGCAAAGCTCGATCATCCCGAGAGCTTGGGCGGTCACAGACGCTGTCGCTTCGATCGTCCAGAATACGGCGCGGCTGGATCTGATGCCGGCGTTCAAGCTGATGCGGGAGCATGCCGACACGTTGGACGAGAATGCGCGGCGAGCGATCTATGAAGACACCGCTGTTTTCTCACAAGAATGGGACCAATATCTTCGCTCAGATGGTCCATCGCGCACGTTGTCCGGGTTTATGAGCAGCAAGGCGCTGGGTGCTACGCAGAAAGCCCATCGCGACGGGGTTGCGCTGTTGACCGTCCACTCCTCAAAGGGGCTCGAGTTCGACGTTGTTTTCGTCGCGGGCATGGCGGAGGGCACTTTCCCCGACTATCGCGCCCTCGGTCACCCCCGGGAGATGGAGGAGGAAAGTCGCAATGCATTTGTGGCGGTAACGAGGTCCAAGCGTTTGCTGTATTTGACCTATCCACGCGTCAAGTTGATGCCGTGGGGTGACTATCGCACGCAACAGGCGTCTCGATTCGTCTCAAAGTCGGGAATCGGCTGAGTCCTCGTCGATCACATCACTGAATAAGATCGCAGTCGCCAGAAGTGAGCGCTGGCTGCCGTAGCAATAGCGCAGACGCGTTATGGAGATCGTACATTGACGCAAGAGGATAGGGAGCCGGGGCGCTTGAAGGACGGGGCAGACGAGGAGGATGCAGGTTCGGGCGCATATTCGCTCGCTGGATACGACTATCAAGTCGATGTCTCCGTCTGGTTGGCCCTCGACCTGATGCTCGGTTCCGGTCTTACTCAGATGCTCGAACTTGAGCCCGGTACCGAGGAAGATCTTGAAGCGCAACTATCAGAAGACGAACCCGGACGGGTGGCGACCTGCGTCGGTTTGGATGGTTACACTCTAGTTGTGCAGGCGAAGTTGCGGGGCGGCGATGCATGGACCGTCAAAGGCATCAACCGTCTCCTCAAACATGGAAGTGCGACCCGAGTGTCGGCGGCGCGGCGGTTGGCCGTCTCGACTGTTCGATACCTTCTGGTCACCAGCGCGGCGCTGAACGGTGGTACAAGAGGGCTGAGGGTAAAGCGCGCCGGAAGCTGGCCGAAGAAGAGCGGAATGCCTGACTCGACCGCAAAGGCGCTCCCGGGCGATGCCCCGGGACGCGTCGCCATCATCGGCAATTTGGACGAAGACAGGCTGGTCGAGGAAATCAGGCGGCTCCTGATCGAACGATTTGGTGTTCCAAATTCACGCTGGATAGAGTGTCTTCGCGCGCTCCGGGAGGAGGCGCGTCTACGCGTCCGACGCGTTGGTGAAGGGCGATGGCGCCGGGACGAGATCGCACACATTATCCGTAGCCACGACGGTTACCTCGCAAGTTCTCCGCAACTTGATGATTATGTGCATCCGAGAAACTGGCAGGAGTTGCGAGATGCCATGGGGGCGCCCAAGTACGCCGCGATTATCGTTGGCCAATCAGGAACCGGAAAGACGCTCGCAACGAGCAAGCTCTATGAGGAGCTTCGCCGCGAGAACCCAGGGTTGACGCGCGTTCCAATCCGCCGTGGCCCGCAGCAGTTGCGCGATGACCGAACACCTCCACCAGTTCTCTATGACATCGAGGACCCTTGGGGCCGCTACGATTTCGATCCTACAAGTCGTCCTTGGAACGATGAGCTTGCTCAATGGCTGTCGAGGGGGCGCGCCGATAGCATGATCATCGCAACGAGCAGGCGAGATGTCGCAATGTCGTCGGGCGCGCTAAAGTCGGTCGACTCGTGGATTGTACCGCTCGAGGCGGAACACTACGGCACGCGTGAGCGGCGGCGGCTTTATCGCACGAGGATCGATACTTTACCGCGGGACGTGCGCCTGCTTGCAGGCGACGCGGAGCGGCAAGTGCTCGACAACTTGGCGACTCCGCTTGAAATAGAGAAGTTTTTCGATGCGATGCGCACCATGGGGCGCCCACAGCGAAACCGAGAGCGTGCTTTTATAAGCGACGCGATTGCCAAAGCGCATGAGCAATCGATCGAATCAACCATCATTCAGCAGATCGAGGAACGGGACGATGTCCGCGCCGCTGCCGTCATCTGGGGGTTCCTGAAGGCAACCGATCGTCTGTCGCTCCGGGTGCTCCGTAGCCTGGAGCTGGATCTCGCCGAACGCCTCCCCGCGTTCGAAAAAGGCGTCATGCCATTGGTGGACTTTTTCATCGCTGCGCGCAACCTGCGTTCCGGTGCGGGGGATGCGAGCTACTATCATCCGAGGGCCGAAGCCGGTGTAGAGGCTGCGCTCAAGCGCCATGCAGTTGCGACAAGCCTCGCACTGCGCACGCTCCTCGACGTTTTGACGAATCCCGATGGGCCCGGGGAAGATTGGGGAGCTGGAGTCGCCGCGCGCATCGTCGCAGCCGCTAAGCGTATTCCGGAGCTGACGCTCGTTCCACGGCCCAAAGCGGCCCATAAGATTGACGGCTGGCTGTGTAATCGCCTTGCCGACCCTTCTAGTAAATTGAGCGAATATTTGAGCCTCGCTGTTTTGGCAGGATCGTCTGCGTGCAACGTGGCCGAATTCGCGCGCTACCTTCTATACAGACCAGACCGAAGCTTTGGCGGCTTTCATATTTGGGGGAGCCCCGGCCACCCCGATGCCTGGTATGAGCGCCTGCGCGCGGATCCAGCGATTCCGCTGATCGCTGGGCGCTTTATCCGGGAGATGCTGCCTGATGATCGGGACCATTACAGCGTGCCTTTCGTCGACGACCTCGATCGCTTAGTGCCCAATCTGACACCCGCATATCTCGAGACAGCAGCGGTCTTAGTTCATCATGGTGTGACCTCTTCCTCCAATGTTGTCGCTGCCGGCGCTTTACGTGATCTTGATGGCTTCGAGCCGATCGTGGATGCGGCGGTCAAAGAATTTACACTGACACGCGACGAGCAGGCGAAGGCTCGCGAGACCCGCCTGGCCATCGTCAACGAGATCTACAATCGCGACTATGCCGACCATCTCGCAGACGATGATGGTGGTTATACGGCGAGGGAATTTCTGCAAGCCTATGCGGATCGCGTCCGCGAGGCGAAGGGTTGGCGCAGCCTAACGCAGCACCGCCACGCCTCGGTGCTCCTTTCATACTGGATGCGGTCTCTCATGAACGAGGCGAGGACCAAAGCACCATCGGACGACGAAGTCGCCGGCGCCTTCGCCGCCGTTTTCGGCGGCGACGAGGAAGACGCCGTATGGTTCATCCTCACGCAGCATTGGGACCAGCAATATCGGGGGCAACTCCTTTCTCGCATCCGCGAGGGCTCGTCGCGGAGCGATGTACGGCATGCCGCGCTGGCATGCCTTGTTGAAATGGCCCCTGATTCGCTGGCGCCGATTGTCAACGAGCTTCGTCAGGCCGGCAATAATGAGCGGCTTGTCGAACTCACGATTGACCTTGCAGATCTTCAAGACCGACGAACTAGTGACGGCGAGAGGCATGAAGCGGGCGCCACGGCCGCTGTGGATGCACTTGAACCGGCGCTTCGCGAATTGTGCGGCGCTGCCCGCAAGAGCGCGAAGGATGAACCACATCCTTTGTCTTCGGCTGCCGTAGCCCTGCTGGGCAAGCCAGCTCAATGGAGCCCGAGCGTGCGAGCGCTGCGCATTCGTCGGTACCTCGATCTTTCAGGCTCCGTGCGCACGGACATCGAGTGGACGCTCGCCCACAGCGACGACAATGATGCTTGCGTCGAAGGAATTGACGTCGCCATCAAGCTGGGGATGGAGGATATCGTGACCGGGGCGCTCGACCACAGATTCTCCCACGTCGTGGCGAAGGCGCTCGTTGCAGTCGGGGATTGCATCACGGCGCCCCTGCCTGCGCATTTGCTTGCGTTGGCACACGCCGAGGGTAGCCCGGTGAGACGGGCCTTGGTCGGCCTGCTTGCCGCTAAGCCTCATCTAGCGCATCTTCCGGTGTTGCTGCGTCTGGCGCAGGATCAATGGTCTACCTCATCACGCTACTATGGAGAAGATGACAATTTCCCGATCGCGCGCATGGCAGTCAATGCGATCGCTGGTCTGATGCCCCTTAATCCGTCAGTCCTTGAACAACTGCAGGGGACCGCGCTTGAGACCTCCGACTGGCTCGTCCGCGCCGATTTGTTCAGGATCATCGCCGCGCAAGGCGGGCGCGTCTTCCAAGAACGGCTATTTGAGCTTGCGGTTACGCCGGGTCGCATTCGCGTGAGGCGTGCCGCGGCCCACGCGATGTTGTTGGAAGCGGACACGCTGGACACTGCAGTGATCGGCCAGATCACCACAGAACTCCTGGCAACGCGCGCGCCGGCGATTGCCGCCATGTTGACCCTCATTGCAGCGCATCGACTGGCTCTCGCTAAGCGTCTGGAGCTTGCGCGCGGAATATCGGCGAACCCCAAGCGGCGAGCTCTCCTCCTCTTAATGCTCTGGCCTGCGGTGGAAGCAAGCGAGTCCTCCAGGTCAGCGATCGAGCAGCTCCTTCCCGATAATCATCCGTCGCTTGCATGGGTGAGCGCTGGTCCGAACGAGAACGCAGAGGATGCCTTGATCGCGGACCTAGGCGATGCTGCCATATGCCAAGAGGTCCTCAGTTGGCTAAATCCCGAGGAGGCGAAGCCGTGAGCAAGCCTTTCGACCTCTCGCGCAAATTCTCTCGTTTCGGGGGGAGCGACATCAATCTGAATGACGCCGCGATACAGCCAGCTGTTTGTTTGCATGTCGATTTTCACGCATCCCGTTCCGCACCCATACAAAAATAAAGGATTGCAGTGAACCGCCTCGACCAAATCAAACGAGAATACGAAGACCTTTCGAACCTGCCGCGCGATTCCGACGCGGGCGAGAAGCGGCGACGTGGTTTCGCGTTCGAGCACTTGCTCACCGCACTCTTTGCTGTAGACGATCTTGAGCCGCGGGCTGGCTATCGCCCTGCGGGAGAACAGATTGATGGATCTATCTACCTCGACGGGCGTGTCTACTTGCTTGAGGCCAAATGGCACGCAGATCCATTGCCGGCGTCGACGCTTTATCAATTTAAAGGCAAAGTGGATGGCAAGCTCGCCGGTACAATCGGCATCTTCATATCAATGTCCGGCTATTCCAAGGACGCCGTCGATGCGTTGATCCTTGGCAAAGATCTCAACGTCATTCTGTTTGACCGACGTGACATGGACGCTGCCATCATTCGCGGCAGTGGTTTCCGGCAGGTCCTGAAGTTCAAACTCCGTAAGGCGTCTGAGGAAGGTGCCATTTACTTTCCGGCCGACGCCGAAATGGTAACGGCTAAGAACACCCGTACTATCGACATCGATCATCTTAGCTTTGACCGCGTGACGGACCAAGTACTGACGACGCGCCCCGCCCAGCCAGACCAACGCACGGCTGGCGATCTATTAATCGTTTGCGAAGGCGATTCAGATCGCGTGATCATAACAACGCTCGTCGAACGCATCCTAACGATAGCCGAGTCTGGCCGGTCGATTAAGATCATCACGGCGATGGGCAAACTAACAATCCCTCGCGTCGCCAATGCTCTGAAGAGCAACTTTCATCCGGACTCCAGGATGTTGATCGTCGTGGATGGAGATGACGATCCTGTCGGAACAGCCGCGATGCTCACGAACGGAATGGAATCCGAAAACTGGATCTCCTGCATTCCCAATCCATCGATCGAATCATGGCTTGGGTTAGACCGAGAAAGCTTTCGCCGAACTGGTGGCAAGCAACGCCTTGAGAAATACCGCCACGCCGCCGATCACTTGGACTTCGAGGCGCTCAAACAGCGGGACGAAGAATTCAGCCGTTTCTACAACGTGGTTCTCGGAGAGTAACCAGAGCCGCAGGCGTCGCGTTGATTGCCACGTTTGTTCTAAAGGACCAAGTCCTCTCGCCGTTGGAAATTCGGCTCATGCCTCGACAGTTCGAGCAGGTTGGGACATACCCGACGAACCGGCTTGCCTTGCACCTCATTTTGCTGACGATGGGGCGTAAGAGTGAATTGATCGATGCAACGTGGGACTAGGTCGATTCCGAAGCTGCGGCATGTCGTGTCACATGCGGTGGGCATCCGATCAGTTTAGCGTGGCGAAAACGCGCTTGCTCGGCTTGCGGTGAGCAACGCCTCCACTCGGTAATGTAGTTGAGCCCAGGACGTCGTTCAGGTCGACGTGGGGCTGGGCGTTGTCCAGGGCTGGGGCTCGGAAAGCCCGCCGGCGCGCGGGAAAGCGCATCGATAATGAAAAGAATGGCCGGATCTTCGGCGACGGGGACAGGGTGGTTGATGGTGACGCAAATATTGGATGAATATGCAGTCATTCGGTGAGGTTGCTGTTGCCGAGTTCGACATGATCACGAAATCCATGTGGCAGCAGGGCTTTTGATTACAATCATCGGACATATGGTGGGGCTGGCGACACTGCTTGGCAGCTCCGTAATGCGTGCCGTTGCCAGAGGGCGGGAGAATCCCGTGCGCTGCGGTGTTGCCCATAACGACAATAGATGGGAGCGGTTTTGAGCATTCAAACGGTTTCGGGGTCGCAGTTCGCCAGAATGTTTTGCCTTCGCCCAACGCAATACGCATGGTTCTTGGGGGCGGGGGCATCAGCTGCCGCGGGAATCCCTACCGGCTATGCGATGATCACCGACTTCAAAAAGCGGATCTTTTGCGAGCTGTCCGGGGCCAAGCTCAAGGAGGTCGATGCTGACGATCCGCTTTGGATTCAGCGCATCGACACGTTTCTTGCGTCGCGGTCGGTCTTTCCCCCGCCGGGCGATCCCACGGAGTACGCCGCGGCATTTGAGGCGGTTTACCCAACGCCGCAGGACCGGCGAAACTACATCAGCCTGGCGGTGCAAAAGGGCACGCCATCGTACGCGCACCGGGTGCTTGCAGCGTTGATCACCACCGGCCGCGTCCCTTGCGTGTTCACGACCAACTTTGACTGCCTGGTGGAGACTGCCGCGACGGTGACCGACCAACTCGTCGCTGCCGACGACCGCGCCAACCTGTCGGTGTCGGGGATCGACAACGCAGAACGTGCGATGCACGCCCTCGGCGAGAGCCGCGCGTTCTTGGCGAAGGTCCACGGCGACTATCAGTCGGTCAGCCTCAAGAACACAACCGACGAACTGCGCGAGCAGGACGCGCAAATGCGTACGGTCCTGACGAGTGCCTGCGCACGGTATGGCCTGATCGTGGTCGGCTATAGCGGGCGCGACGCTTCTGTGATGAATGCTCTGAACGATGCCCTGGCTCAGCCCACGCCGTATCCCGCGGGGATCCATTGGGTAGCCCGATCGGCCGACGGATTGTTGCCAGACGTGCGGGCCATTCTCGAAGCCGCAGCAGCCAAAGGCGTGCGGGTCACGGTCGTCGAGTGCCAGACGTTCGACGAGTTGGCTGCAGACATTGCCGATGGTTCGACGTGGCCGCACCAGCTCGACGCCCACATCGGGTCTTACGCGCCGCCCAGCGTAGTGAGACCGGTGCCACTGCCAACAAAGGAGCACAGCGCTTTCCCTATTCTTCGTTGCTCAGCCATCCCAGTGCTGGAGATGCCGAGGGTGGCGAGGCGTATCACGCTCGAGCGTAGCGTAACCACGCCTGATGCTCGTCAGATGCTGAGGGACGCAGACGTGTGGGCGATAGTCGCCAGCAGGGGAAAGGAAATAGCCGCGTTCGGGAATGATGAAGAGCTGGCTCGTACCTTCGAGCCAGCGGGTGGGCGGCTTGACGGCACGGTGAACCTGGCGCCCGCCGACGACAGTTGGGCGCTCGGCCTGCTATACGATGCGTTGACGCGAGCCGTGTGCCGAAACCGTCCGCTGAGGGTGCGCTGGCGACGCAGTGGTCACGCGGTGATGGTTCGCGGTGACTCGGACAAAGAAACGCCGGAAGCGCGCGAGACGCGGTTGGCCCGCCAGGCGAAACTGCGGAACGCGTATTCGAGCGCGCTATACGGGAAGACGCCGCAGGGGTATCCCTTCCAGGAAGGGGTAGAGCTTCATCTGGAACAGGCCGCCGATCGATGGTGGTTGACGTTCGAGCCGGCCACGTTCGTCGACGTCCCGTATCCCGAACCCACGCAAGATCGGCCCGAGACCGAGACGAGTCTAGACCGTCCGCGCTTCGTCGACCCCACCATCGACTGGCGGCGGGAGCGATGGGCGCAGCGCTACAACCATGTTTGGGTGGCCATCATCGACGCGTGGGCCGACACGCTGGCGGGCGATGGGAGCCGCGTTCTTCTGACGACGGGCGTTCCCCAGGACGAGGGCATCGACGCCGTGTTCAAGGTTTCGCCCGTCACAGCGTGGTGCCGTCCGAGCCATGAACATGCGTACTTCCAAAGGAACCAGTAACGATGGACTACAACCTTTCGAAGGCACCATCGTTTTCCTTGCTGGACGAGCCGGCTCTCACGTTCAACAGCGAAGACACGGACCTCGATGAGAACCCGCTGCGCGGCCTTTTGCGTTTCGGTGCCTACAACGGCAAGACGTTCGAGGGGTACACCCCGGAGCTTCGCGTCGCGACAATCGCCCCTGCGTCAGGCTGGCCGAAGCTCCGAGGCCTGGTGGACACGATCCGATCAGGCCACGAGGCGAGCGACCGGCGCAACTATGTGCCGTCGTTCCCAGGATTTGAAAACCTGTTTCGGGTTCCGCTCGTCGCAGGACCGAAGGACGTGCATATCAAGTGGCCTGACGATCTCATGGCCCTTGCGCGCACCGGTGCGCCCCATGAGCGGCTGTTTTCGGCGATGTCGGAAGCCATGGCGCGTCTGGACGCGTTTCACGACCAGTTTGATGTCGTCTTGGTGCATCTCCCCGATGCATGGGCAACGGCATTCACGGCCAACGGATTCGACGCGCACGACGCGTTGAAGGCCCTCGGAGCCCGATACGCCATCCCAACACAGGTCATCAACGACCGTGTTTTCACATTCCGGTTGAAGGCATCTTTGGCCTGGCGCTTGGCCATCGCACTCTTCGCCAAAGCGGGCGGCATTCCCTGGAAGCTCGCGCCGATGGCCGGTGTGCCAGAAGACACAGCCTATATCGGTCTCGCCTACGCGTTGCGCGGGGACCCCAAGTCCGCCCAGTTCGTCACGTGCTGCTCGCAGGTGTTCGATGCGGACGGCGGCGGCATGCAGTTCGTAGCTTTCGAGGCCAAGGAGCAGGTGGCGGATCCGCGCGAAGCCAAACGTAACCCGTTTCTCAGTCGGAGCGACATGCGGGCGGTGATGGCGCGCAGCCTGAGCCTCTACCTTGGGCGTAATGGTGGACGGCTGCCGCGACGCCTCGTCGTCCATAAAACGACGTCGTTTAAGGACGAAGAACTCCAAGGCGTTTTCGACGGCCTATCGACGGTCCCAGAGGTGGAGTGCATCGAGATCGGCAGCAGCGCAACCTGGCGTGGCGTGTGGCTGAAGCAGGGTAAGAAGGGCGGACCCCGAAGCGTGCCCGATCGAGCGCCCGTACCTCGGGGAACTGTCCTCACGCGAACGGATCGGTCGGCGCTGTTGTGGGCATCGGGCAATGCCCCGTCGGCTGCGCTCAGCGGGGCTTTGTTTTTCCAGGGAAGTAAGAGCATCCCACGCCCGCTCAACATCATCCGGCACGCGGGCAGCGGACCGCTGGAAGTGGCTGCGTTAGAAACGCTCGCGCTAACAAAAATGGACTGGAACAACGACGCGTTGTACGACCCGGTGCCGGTGACCATTCGCTATTCGCAGCGGCTCGCGCGAACCATCGCCAATGTGCCAGATCTTCCGGGACATGCGTATCCCTATCGCCTCTTCATGTGACTGCTATGTCGAGCCTGACCTCACGCGATCGTCGCTGCCTTGAACCGTTCCTCGACATGGGAGGCGGTTTCGTGCTCAACTTCTCCGACCGAACGATGGGTGAGTTTTTCAAGGAACAGGTTGGCCTCAACATCTACGATGAGAAGTATCAGTTCAAAGGCACGTCTAAGGCCAAGCGGATGCGCGCATTCTGGGAGCAGGAATCCGACCACATGGTGGCTCGCGCGCTCGACGCGCTGATCGAATGGGGTGAGGAGTTCCGATGCTTGCCGGACGACCCACAACAGCGCGCTGCCGTTGAAGCGATCATCGCCCCGCTGAAACTCAGCAGTCCGGTCCCCGAGGCCGATGCTTTTACGGCGAGCGTCAACGCTCTGGACTTCACCGCTGCTGCAAAGCACATTCGAGCCGCGATCGAGGCGAATGAGCCCGCGACGGCTTTGGACCGAGTGCATGTTTTCATGATGAAGTTTTTGCGCACGCTCTGCGAGCGCCGCGGCATTGCCGTCACGCGTGAGAAACCGTTGCACAGCCTGATGGGTGAGTACGTGAAGCGCCTGCGTGGCGCTGGCCACATCGAAAGCGAAATGACCGAACGGATCCTGAAGACGAGCATATCCAACCTGGAAGCGATGAACACGGTGCGCAACGATCAAAGCCTGGCGCACGACAATCCCATGCTGAATCACGACGAGGCGGTGCTGATCGTCAGCCACATCGGTGGCCTCGTCCGTTTTCTAAAAACCATCGAAGCGAATATCCAGGCAAACCAGTCATGACCATCCAGAAGACCTCCAAACGCGGCGAGTTCAACACCAACTGGCCCGTGCCCGACGAATACCTGCTCGAACTTGGGCGCATGGTCTGCGTATGGGGTTCCCTCGAATCGATGACGGCGGTCGCTATTTCCATGCTCGCAGGTTTTGAATCGCCGACGCATCCGGTAGCGCTTACGATGGTGGCGCACAGCAACTTCCAGCAGCGGGTGGACGTCATCAGTTCGCTCTGCGGACAACTCGTGGACCAGGTTCTGCACCTCAAAGACTATGAAGCTGTGATCAAGACGATCCGGGCAGCCCAGTCGGGGAGGAACAAGTACGCTCACAACGCGCTGTCTCTGGACGAGGATGGTCAGGTCCACATCGCATACATGTCGGCCCGCGGCACCTTCAAAACAACCGTGGAGGTGGTGCGCGTGGCCGAAATCAAGGAAGTAAACGCGAAGATCCACGAGGCGGTTTGTGCGTTGCAGGCGCTCATCACCAACAAGCCGCTTAAGCCGATGTGGGAGCGCTGACCGCCGCAGTTTCGGCCATTGTGGCCTAGCCTTGCATCAGGCGTGTGTGATGCTGTGAGCGGTCGTAGGGCGGTGGTTCCCCACGCTGGACAACACCGACGCGCGGTTCTGCTGAGATCCGGCGCGAATGCGCCCAACGATGATCGCGCATCGCAACCAGGTGGAGCGGGAGGTGGACCAACAGCGTTGGCACCTTGCGTGCATTTCACAGGCGTTTGCTCAAGCGAAGCGTTCGAAGGCAGCGCTTCCACCAGGTCCCGTCTGGGTAGGGATCCGGCAGGTTGCGGAAGCGGCTGGTGCCACGGCTCTCGGGGTCGTCCAGGAATGCCCTCAACCCCACGTTGCGAGGGCGCGGGTCTGTCTCCTCGAAGATCCGATCGAAGTCCGCGTGCTCGATCGGGTCCCGGCGATGCTTGGGCCACTTCGCGAACGCGTGGACGATGACGGCGGAATGCGGCTCGATCCCGCCGCGGCGCTGGGCCCGGGGTGCGACCACTTCGCGGTAGTAGGTCGGCTGGTGATACGCGTCGCCTTGGAGCGCGAGGTGGAACCGGTGCCGCCAATGCTCCTCGTGGTCGTCGGCGATGCGGCGGTGGACGTTCGCGCCGATCTTGCGTTTCAGCGCCTTGTACGTTTCCAGGTTGCGCGCCGCGGTCAGCCAGTTCAACCGGTCGGCCGGGATAGGATCCGTCTGGGCGCCGTCAACGGTCAGGGCGTTGTACGCGCGTTCGAGCGCGCGCACGGCCTGGTCGAGCAGCGCCCCGCTTTTCTGGTAGCGCAAGGGACGGGTGATGGCAAAGACCGAGACGACGACAGTCACCACCGACACGGCGCCGGTCAGCAACCGCAGCTCGCCTTCGTTGAGGTGCCCGACGAACGATACCAGCGCGGTCCAGGCGTGCGAGAACCACGCGATCATGCCCGACCCCCAGGTGCCGGCACGTTCAGCACGACCGGCGCCAGCTCGACGCTCAGGCGGTACTCCATGAGCTGCACGCGCGGGGCGACCTTGCCGGCGTATTTGAGCTTGTCGCTGATCGAATTCGCCACGATCACCCCGGACACGGTCTTGCCGTTGGCCACGTGGTGCTCGATCCACCCCATGTAGCGCTGCACCTGGCCGAGCGCGGCGTCCGGCCCCCGGCCCAGTTTCAGTTCGAACACCACGAAGTTGCCCTCGCGGTCCAGGAACACGAGGTCCGCCGGCCCGCAGTCGGTCTGGTACTCCACGCCGTCCCGACCGTCGGCGTCGACGAACAGGCTGAGGGGGCCGTGCGTCGTGGTGCTGGGCGGGTTGCGCGCCAGGTAGTCGCGCAGGTGGCTTTCGAGCGCGAACGCACCACCGCCGAACCCATCGTCTACCGGTTCCGCGGCGTCGATGTCCGGCGGGGCTGCCACTTCCTCTGTGGCGTCGTCCACGCGGCGCACCGCTAGGCCGTCCGACGTCTGCTCGATCGACCACAAGCCGTGCTTGTCCGGGTCGTACCACACGACTTTGCCGCGGCTGGTGGCAAAGAGGAAGTCGTACGGACCGTTCGCCAGACGGGGCTTCTTGTTCTCCGGGTAGTTGACCCGACCGACCCGGTTGACGGTGCAGATGGCGATCTGACAGGCTATGGTCGCCTCGTTGAGATCCGGGTACTCGCGCAGCAGGATTTGCTTAATCTCCACGTTGCTTGTCTCGCGGCCCAGTGGGGCCACGGCATCATGGATGAGTTGCCAGATGGGCGGTCGGTTGGTGGTGCTCACGGGTCAGGTCGCTCGCGTTAGTATTGTCGTCGAGTGCTGGGCTTAGACGGTATCTAGAATCGCATCTGAAAGAGCCTGACGGTATCAGAGACGGTATTGCACTAGCAAATTGTCCTGAGGCTCTGATCCCCGCGATCTTTGAAACTGAGAGGGCGTGGATTCTCCGGTGCGGTCTGGAGAGAGCCCTTAAGTGCCAGGCAGGATTTTCGGTATCGCTGACGGTATCGTCGACGCGTGACCGGGCCGACACGCCGCCCCCACAAGGCTCCAGCCTCCCGATTGACAATCGAGTGGGAGTAACTCAGCGTCCGGCAGCAGCCGGCATTCACTGGTAATAAAACACCCTTCAGCCCGCCATTTGCGGGCTTTTTTGTATTTGTGCTTGGCAATGGCTGGCACATTTCGGCAGCCTCAAGCACGATTTTTTATGGCAAAGGACAAGCTCTGCAAGGTGAATGACCGCGGTGGCCTCTATGTTATAAGGTCGTCCGCGCCACACCATAACGCCGCGCCACGTCAGTCACCTGGATATTAGAGTCGCGCCGAAGTGCCCTTGGCTGCCATACGCGCGGCGATTCAGCAACTCTTGAGTATGCCGAGGAAAGACTCCCAAGTGGCGGCCGCGCTCGATGTGTCGAACGCGCGGGCCAAGGCATGGTTGCAGCGTCTGATCGACGAGGGCGTGTTGGAAAAGCAGAAGAAGCCCGCGGGCTACGTTGTCAGGCAGAAACAGATGTTCGAGTAAGGGCTCGTTTGAACCAGCAGTCGGGGTTAATTTTCCGAGGCATGGTACCTGCGCTACATTTTGGCCTTTTTTCTAGGATCGTAAGTACAATGCGCTTACTTGTATGCCTCTCGATATTCGTCTCGAAAAACTACGTTTCCTGATAATGGAAATGCGGCTCGCGATGCGCTTGGCGCAGTTTGCGCCCACAGACGCCGACGCACGCATGATCACCCGGCACGTCCTCATCCGCGCTGCCGATTTCATCTCACACGCCCGCCAACTGCGTAAGCCGTTGCAGCAGGCAGGATACGATACAGGTGCTTTCAACGACCTCAAGGAGTACTACGCAGCTGAATTCAAGAAGTACTTCCAGAAGGTCCGCGACCGGCTGAGCGCCCATGTTCAAGATATTGAACTAGAAGAGGTGATCGAACTTTGGAATGGCACCGATGCTTCAAAGTCGGAATTTTTTGTAGAGGGCGCGGCCGAGATTTACCGCTCGCTAGCATCTTTGGGCATCACCGATTTTCCCACACTGACGGACTTCCCGGAGTCCCGTGATCCGGCATTCGAGGCAGCCTTACAAGCCTATCGAGCCTCCGGCCGCAAGATGCAAACCGTAGAGATGGGAGCCGATCCTCTGGCGATGACGCGGCCCGATTCGACTGCTCTTATCAACACTACGCCGATCCATGCTCGTGCGGGACATCTCGCTCTCATCCAGCGTTGGATGGTAGCCCAGGCCAAATTACTTCAGGGATTCGAAGCTTTTCCGAATGTGGTGCGCATCTTGAAGGCCCGAATGATTACCGATCTGGTCAGCGCTTGCGATTGTCTAATTACCCGCGACGTTGATCCTGGAGCTCCGCAACGAATTGATGGCCTCGACGCTCTCCTTGCAAAAGAGTTTTCGCAGAATGCCATAGAGCAATTCAAGACGATCTTCCGGGTGGTGGAAGAGATTGCACCGTATCGAGAGATCAGAAATAAAGTTAGCAGCCACCTTGACGTAAACATTGACGTCACGCTCGAAGATCTCCTAAAGCGCCTCGATAATATTGATTTTGAAGCAGGGCTGGGCGTCTATGACAAGCTGAGACAGGTCTTTGAAAAGGTCTGTCGGGACGTCTTGTTCTTGTGTTCTTATCTGGTCGACGGGCAAATCATCAACGGTGTGCTCGGGTCTGCAAAAGGCACCGACACCGTACCATTCAGTGACCGTGAGCAACCTGGAAGGGTTGTTCCCCAACCAGATCGAATGGAGGATTGCGACGAGGCGTATTCCGCAAAGCTGGAAGAGTGGTTGACCGGTGAGTCAGGCACACGAGAACGTGCACGCTCGGCCTTCTGGCAGGCCTTCCTTCATTCCCCTATCGTTGAAGAATATCAGTTCGTCGAGTCGCTTCCCGGAGGCGGGGAGCGGCGCGAGACGCACCGAGTGCGCCAGGCCCATCGCTTCATCTTGGGAAGACTCGAATCCGAGACAGATTCGAACCGGGTCTGCGGCATTTTGGAACTTACTCGTCAGTGCTCCAGTGGTGCCCCGGATGAGTTGACCGAGATTCTGATGCGCTTCGCACGCAATCCGAGATCGAGTCCCCACATGTCGGCAATCGCCCTCTGTCTCGGTGATCTTGCAGATTGGAGCAACCTTCGGGTGCGCGCTTACCTTACGGCGGGTATGAATGTGGCGACATCGCTTGCCGTGTATACGCGGATGGCCTTGCTGCGGATTTTCGTTCGTGCGGAGGGGATAGCCCGCATCAATCGAAGACCGCCAACGGAAGCCTTTTCCGACGTGCTTGGGAGCCTAACCGTCGGGCTCGGGCCAAGGGCCAAGCTAAAAACGAAAATCTTCTTGGCGAGCCAGTTTTGCGATCAGCAGATAGCGACCGTCATGCAGCCCTTTGAGAAGGACTATGCCGATCTGCAAACTGACATTGTTGGGCTAGTGGGCAGCTTGGCTCCGGCAGAAGAGGCCGCACGTATCTCCGAGATGGTGCGTCGTCTGGTCGAGACTCATGATTACGCCGGTATTTGCCTCTATCTTTACGATGAGCTGAAGAACAGCAACTTGGACGTTGTAGTCAGGGACTTGATCGTGATGACCTGCCATGGAATCATTCAGACTGCTCATCATGATCAATCACGTAGGCATCGGTGTGGCTGCTTCTTGCGCATCGAGCGCTACAAGGAGGCTCTTGGCCTGGCCGATAGCCTCGCTCGATCAAATCCCGATAATCCCGACTTCCAGATACTTCTGGCCCATGTGATGACCTGCTTGCCAGAGTGCCAAGATGCTGCCAGGAGTCTCTCCGGTGACATCAAGCGCCGATATAAACTGAGCGATACTCAGCTGGCAGCGATCGAAGCAGTCAGCTCCGAGGAGCAACGGTAACACGGAAAATGCGACCCAAGAGGCACTGTGCCCCGCGCTGCCCCCTCAAACGCGCCCCCGCGCGGCAATGCCAAACCTCCGGCACAGCCCATCACTGCACAATCCACCCCAGCAGTTGCTTCATGCCATCCAACACCAGCCATGGCGGCGCGGCTATAAAAGTTGGCCATTCGCTGCTGTATTCCGACGATGTCGATTCCGTGGGCCCATCTATGATGAGCTATGCGCCTCGTGGCCTCATGCCGATCGTGTAGATAGGAAGACTATTCAATCTCGATCCCGGACGTTAAAGCGCCGCGGCATCGCGGCGTATGGCGTGTCGCTGGTCCGCCACGAGCCGGCCTCGCTCATCTCCGCACTGGAGGCTGCAATGAAATACATCGTTCAATGGAAGGGGCTGCCGACGACACAACGGCCTGCAATCGAGCGTTTCCTCAAAACGGGTGGCCGTCCGCCCGAAAACGTCCAGCTTCTCGGGCGCTGGCATGCGATCGGCGAGTTGAGCGGCTTTGCCATCGTCGAGGCAACCGATGCGAGCGGACTCGCCCGATGGGTGCTTCAATGGGGTGATCTGTTCGCGTTCACGTGCGCTCCCGCGATGTCCGACGAAGAACTCGGCGCCACGCTTGCCGCTCATCAGGCGGCGTCGGCATAAGCCGCGGTAAAAGAAGAGGCGAGTCGGCGCCCCAATGCGTCGGGGACTCGCGCTGCCCGGCTCGCTCGCCACGCCGAAGAATCACAAATACATCCTAAGCCGCAGCCCGTTACGCAGACGAGCTGCGAGCAGTTTGCCGACCCTGTCCTCGCTGCGGAATGTCAACAGACCCACGCCGTCTCGCCCTCTCTTGGCTGCATCGCGTCGCCCAGGCTCCTCAGGAGCGCGCCTGCCGGGCCGCCCGCCCAAGCCCGAGCCCGTGTTCGGGGCCAGGAATGCCATCGGCCTTACAGTAGCGTAAACGCGCATTATGTTGCATCAAATAAGTGCTTTATAGTGCAGCACGATGCGACACTCCACGGCCCATAAGGTCTCGTGCAAGACAGTCCTGCATCGTTTCATCCGATGATTGACGGCCATCCGGCCGTTCGCCGCCCCTGCCCAGCGATGCGCCATGCTGCGGGCACAGGCGGTCTCACTGCACGCGGTAACTCAGCCAGTCAAGGAGATTTGGCATGCGGAAAATCAATGTCCACCGCTTCTGCGAAGACGCGCGCTTTACGCGTCTGCATGCGACCGTGCTGTCGCTTTGCACGCTGGTGATCATCTTCGACGGCTACGATCTGGCGGTCGCCGGCATCGCGTTGCCTTCCATCATGGCCGAGATGCGCATCAAGGCGACCGGCGCCGGTTTCATGGTGAGTTCCGCGCTCTTCGGCATGATGTTCGGCGCGGTGTTCTTCGGAACCATCGCCGATCGCGTCGGGCGGCGCTGGACCATTGCCGCATGTGTGCTGCTGTTCAGCATGTTCACGGCTGCCGCGGGTTACGCGAAAGACCCCGTCACCTTCGGCGTGTTCCGCTTCATCGCCGGTCTCGGGATTGGCGGTGTGATGCCGAACGTCGTCGCGCAGATGTCCGAATACTCGCCTCGCCGGATCCGCAGCACGATGGTCACGCTCATGTTCAGCGGCTATTCGATCGGCGGCATGCTGGCGGCGCTCGTCGGCAAAGGCATGATCGAGCGGTTCGGCTGGCAATCCGTGTTCATCGCGGCGGGGTTGCCCGTGCTGGTGATTCCGTTCGTTTTCTGGCTGATGCCCGAGTCCATGGCCTTTCTTGTCCGCTCCGGCCGCACACAGGCATTGCAAGGCATCCTCGCGCGCCTCGTGCCGGCTCATGACCCGAAACACGACGATCGCTTTGTGCTGTCCGACGACGAAGCGGCGGGCAGCGCGGCCATCGGCAAGCTGTTTCAGAACGGACGCGCGATCGGAACCGTCATGCTGTGGACGGCATTCTTCATGTGCCTCTTCATGGTGTACGCGCTCAGTTCATGGCTCACGAAGCTGATGGCCGGCGCGGGCTACACGCTCGGCTCCGCGCTGACCTTCGTCCTGGTGCTGAACTTCGGCGCGATGATCGGTGCGATAGCCGGCGGCTGGCTCGCGGACCGCTTCAACATCAACCGCGTGCTCGCGTCCATGTACGCGCTCGCCGCGGTGTCGATCAGCCTGCTCGGCATGCATCTGCCGACGTGGGCGCTGTTTATCGTGGTGGGGCTTGCCGGAGCATCGACTATCGGTACGCAGATCCTCACTTACGCCTACGCCGGGCAGTTCTATCCGTCGTCGATCCGGTCGACGGGAATCGGCTGGGCATCGGGAGTGGGTCGAAGCGGGGCGATTCTTGCGCCGATCATCATCGGTATTCTGGTGGAAATGGCGCTGCCGCTAAGCCTGAACTTCGTGGCCATTGCGTTGCCCGCAGTCGTTGCGACGATCGCCGTGCTGGTGATGAACCGATCCCGGTCTGACGAATCCGCCCCGGGACAGGCAGGCTCGCAACGGGAAATCGGCGCGGTCAGCGCGCTGCCGGCGGCGGGCGAAAGATAAGCTCAGTACGCCTGATTTTAAGAAGTGCAGGTGAATTCGCGTGGGGAGATGCCAGGAGCGTCATTAACGACCGCATGCGGCCGCGCGCGGATTCACTGATCGAGTTCGGCGGATTGAGGTCGCCCGCGATTTTTTTCCACTCGCCGGTCAGCGCCGGTTTCTGGCGGCGCCGTGGGTGCACACGCCTCCAGCGCGACGACTGCGCGTTTCGCGAGGTCGACCGTTTCATTGCATGCATTGACGTCGCGCAGCATCGTGCAACGCGTACCCCAGCCGAGCTTCGACAACATCGCGCGCAACCTGGTGAGCGCCGCTTGCGGCGAGCCGGTGTCGGCAATGAGCGAGGCCATGTCGAACGCGCTGCCCGCCGGGCTCGTGATTACCGTCGGACAGCTCGGTCCCGCGTCGGCGCTCGACACGAGGAGCGCCAGTGCGAGCCCGACGGTGCCCGTGCGCACACCCGCGGGAACAGCGAAACGCGTATTCGGCGATACGGTCATGGGAAACTCCCGGTCGGCGCCGCGGAGACGTCGATCGCGTGAAGCGATCCAGTATCGACGGCGCAAGTTGTCCGCTCGCAGCCGTCGACGAAAGGGCGCGTCAACGATCGCGACAGCGCCGCGAAAACGCCTTGCGATACTTGCGGCGCGTATAAGCCGCAGCGTAAAGCGCCAAAATCAAACCGACACGACCGTCGCGGAAATTCCCCTTGCGTATGTACCACTTCATGAATGCGCCGATTGGACTCGTCAAGCCCTTGAGCCACAGCAAGGCAGCCGGCTCGTGTTTGTGCAGCAGGTCAAGGGCGGCGAGGTCTGTGTACAGATCGAGCTTTTGTCTGATCTCGGCGGTGTTCTGAAACGTATGATGAACGAGCGGCGCCTCGATCCGTCCGCCGCTTGCATGGCCCATCAGCGTTTCATGCACGCTGTGCCCGGTGAAATACAACGTGTCGCGTCGATAGATACGGATCGGGTAGTCCGGACACGACACGGGCATCAGCGCGTGGATGAGCTTGCCCATGACCACCCAGTCGCGCCTGACCGCGTAGGCATCGTGCACAAAACCGCGACCTTTCAATGCGAGGACTTCGTCGATCAGCGCATCGCTCGCGACTTCGTCGCTGTCGAAAAACATCACGGTTTCATGCAGGCACAGGTCGTTGGCGAACTGACGTTGAGCGCGAAAGTTATCGAATGCGCGATGCACGATTCTCGCGCCGTGCCGTGCGGCAATCGCGAGCGTGGAGTCGCGGCTGCCGCTGTCCACAATCAGTAAATCGTCTGCGGCGCGCCTCGCGGCGGTCAGAACCTTGTCGAGATGACGCTCGCTGTTATAAGTGAGGATGTAGACGGATAGGGGAGTCAAACAGGAACCTGCAAGGGTGAGTCAGCCGGTTCGCGTTTTGCCGTCCGGCCATGCAATGTGTGCAGTAGCAAGGTTCCGGCCTGACCTCCCGACGTGCGACGTGGGCCGTGCCGACGCTACGCGCGACCCGTCGACGAGCGGAAATGGCTTTCGAGCATATCCGCGAGCCGCCACACGGGACATGGCCTGCGGCACAGGCCGTCAAAGCCGGCCTCGCGGATGTCGCCCGGACTCTCGGGCGGGAACACGTTTGTCATGGCGACCAGCAGGACTGCATTGAACGCAGGATCGAGGGCGGCCTGGCGGACGAACCGGAAGCCTTCCGCCCGGCATAGCCGCGTGTCGATCAGCAGCGCCCGCGGCTTCCAATGCTCGAGCATCAGTTCGAGGTTCTCGATGGTGGATGTCGCGACAGAAACAAAACCCTTGAGTCTCAGCAGCAGGGCGATGGACTCTCCGGCCGGCACATCCGCGTGCGCCACGACGACACTGCGCGAGTCGATCCGGCTGGAAGAGCGCTTCGCGCGCCACACGGCGAACTGTCCCTCATCTTCATGCGGCGGGCGTTGACTCATTGCGCGGGATCTGTGTCCACGTGGTTGACTGCGCGTTATCAGAAGCTGGCCGTCGGCACAATTTCGGTCCGGGCCGGTCGGTGGATGATTCCACATCGTTGCAAGGCCGTCTATGGCGATCACTGCCACCTCCTGTGATTTTTCGGCCAGCCGATTGAGACGACCGTTGTTTTTGCGCGACGCGTCGGAGTCCTCAATACGCGAACTCCCGCTTATTGCCGGCTTTTGCCGGGAAGCGGGCATGCTTTCATACAAAACACCCGATTCTCGCGCCGCGCAAACGTGGATACGATTTGTAAGGCGTCAGCGTTCCCAAACGTTCGGCGTGTGTGTTTGTTTTTCAGCCGCAGCTTGTCTGCGGCTTTTTTCTGGGCGCGCCATCACTTCCCCCGTTGATCCACATGGACGCGCCCGGCGCTGTTGCCCGCCGCCAGCGCCCCCATTCATTCCCCTTGCGCTCTCCTTACTTTCTCTCTGGTAAACCCGGTTGCATCGCTATTTTGGTGAGCATATATTGCTATTCACCATCAACTATTGCGATGCGATAAATAATGAGCAATGATGTGCTGTTCTCGAATCACGGCCGCGTCGCGGTCATCACCCTCAACCGCCCCGAACGCCTGAACGCGTGGACCACGCCGATGCGCGAGACGATTATCGAGGCGCTGGAACGCTTCAACAGCGATCCGGAGGTGGCGGCGATCATCATGACGGGGGCCGGCAATCGCGCGTTCTCGGCAGGCCAGGACCTGTCGGAAGCTCATGATTTCGACGGCGAACGCGCGGTCGCGTGGGTCAAGGAATGGCAGCGCTACTACACGGCGCTGCGCGGCCTGTCCAAGCCGCTCGTCATGGCGCTGAACGGCACGGCCGCGGGCTCGGCATTTCAGGTGGCGCTGCTCGGCGACATCCGCGTCGGCCATCCCGGCGTGCGCATGGGGCAGCCGGAGATCAACGCGGGCATCGCCAGCACGACAGGGCCGTGGATCATGAACGCGATGCTCGGCATGTCGCGCACCATCGAACTCACGCTGACAGGCCGTTTGATGGACGCTGAAGAGTGCCATCGCATCGGCCTCATCCATCACCTCGTGGAAGAAGGCAAGGTGTTCGAGAAGGCGCTGGAAATCGCCAGCGAACTCGCGGCCAAGCCGCCTGTTGCGATGCGGCTCGACAAGCAGCGTTTCCGGGAAATGACGGAGCCCGGCTTTATCGACTGCATTGAAGCGGGCGAGCGCATTCAGCGCGAAGCGTACGACTCCGGAGAGCCCGCACGCATGATGGAAGAGTTCTTCCGCCAGCGCGCAAAGTAGCCGGCCAAGGCCAAGTCGGGCTGTTCCTCTCAACTTTAGTGCGGAGACCTGAACAATGACGCAAGACTTCAATCCGGCGCGCCGCCGTATTCTTCACGGCGCGAGCGCGCTTGCCATGGCGGGCGCGCTGCCGCTCGCCGCCCGTGCACAGGCGAAGCAGATCGTGGTGTCGGACCCCGGCGGTCCTTACACGACGGCTTATCGCGAGGCGTTCTACGATCCATTCGAGAAAGCGACCGGCATCAAGGTCGTGAGCGTCGCGCGCGAATCGCAACCCGTAGCGCAATTCGCAGCGATGGTGCAGACGAAGAATTATGTGTGGGACGTCACCACGCTGACGCTCTCGGCCGATATTCCGTACCTCGAAGCAAAGGGACTGCTTGAGCCGATCGGCCTGAAGGCCAGCGACTATCCGGACGTCATGCCCGAGGCCATCGCGCCGAACTGGCTAGGCGTGGATGTGTATTCCACCGTGCTCGCGTATCGCGCCGACAAGTTCAAAGGCAACGGGCCGACGTCGTGGGCGGACTTCTGGGACGTGAAGAAATTCCCGGGCCGCCGCTCGCTGCGGCGCAGTCCGCTCGACACGCTCGAACAGGCGCTGCTTGCCGACGGCGTGCCGCTCGACAAGCTGTATCCGCTCGACGTCGACCGTGCGTTCAAGAGCCTCGACAGGATCAAGCCGCACGTCAACATCTGGTGGACCTCCGGCGCCCAAGCCATGCAGGCCATTCAGAGCGGCGACGTCGACATGATCTCGACGTGGAACGGCCGCGCGCAAGCTGCCAAAGACGCGGGCGCGCCGGTCACGATCGTCTGGAACGAGGGGCTGTATTCGATCGAGGGCTGGGGCATCCCGAAGGGCACGCCGCGCGCGGACGCGGCGAAGCAATTCGTTCGTTTTTGCGCGGATGCGAAGCGCCAGGCGCTGCTCACGCGCACGCTCGCTTACGGTCCGACCAACCGGAAAGCGTTTGAGGCGATTTCGAAAGATCGCGCGACGCTGTTGCCCACGGCGCCCGACAATATCCGCGACATGCGGTTGCCGAGTCCGCAATGGTGGGAGGAGAACCGTCAGAAAGTCACCGAACGGTTCAATTCGTGGATCATTTCGTAAGGACTGCACGATGAGCTCGAAACTCGAGGCGATAGGCATTGCAAAGCGTTACGGCGATGCGGTGGCGCTGGAGGCGACGGACCTCGCCGTGCAGGCGGGCGAATTCCTGACGCTGCTCGGTCCCTCGGGTTCGGGCAAGACCACGCTCCTGCAAATGATCTCGGGTCTCGTCGCGCCGAGCGCGGGGCGCATCGAGATCGACGGGCGCGACGTCACGCATATCGAGCCGGGCAAGCGCGGCATCGGCATGGTGTTCCAGAGCTATGCGCTCTTTCCGCACATGAGCGTGTGGGACAACGTGGCGTACGGTTTGCGCATGCGCCGCAAGTCGCGCGACGAAGTGCGCGCGGCCGTGGACGGCGCGCTCGCCATGGTGCGCATGAGCGAGTACGCCAAGCGCTTTCCGAAGGAGCTGTCCGGCGGGCAGCAGCAGCGCATAGCGCTCGCGCGCTGCTTCGCGTACCGGCCTTCGGTGATTCTGCTCGACGAGCCGCTAGGCGCACTCGACAAGAAATTGCGCGAGCACATGCAGTCCGAAATTCGCCGCTTGCATAAGGAGCTCGGCGCAACCTTCGTCTATGTGACGCACGATCAGGACGAAGCGCTCACACTCTCTGACCGCATTTGCCTCATGAATCAGGCGCGCATCGAGCAGGTCGGCACGCCTGCCGATCTGTACGACCGTCCGGCGACGCGCTTCGCGGCCGGCTTCATCGGCCATTCGAATCTGCTCGAAGGTGCACTCGACGACTCGCGCGGCCCGAGCGGCGAACCCATCCTGCTCGCGGCGGGCGGCCGCATTCCTCTGCCGATGAACGCGATGAACGCCATCAAGGCGCCGAACGGGAAAGGCGCATCTGCGGCCTTCGCTGCCCGTCACACGCTGCTCGTCAGGCCTGAAGCGCCGCGCCTGGTCGAACCGGCGAGCGGTTTTGTGGACGGCACGATTGCGGACGTGGTGTTTTTCGGCAGCGATACGCGCGTGCAACTCGCGATGGACGACGGCAGCGAACTCACCGTGCGTTGCGAGCGCAGTCTGTCGCCGCGCGTCGGCGACAAGGTGGGCGTCGTGTGGGACCCGTATCGCACGACGCTGTTGCAAAGCTGAAAGGGATCAGAATGACCATCGCTCTTCATGCGCAGCGCGAAAGCGCAGCCTCCCGGCGCGGCCGGTCGGTGTGGCTCGCGCGCTGCATGCGCTTTTTGCCGATCGTGCCGACGCTGCTGTTTCTGCTGGTGTTCTTCATCATGCCGGTCGGCGAGATTCTGCAAGGCGGACTGGTCGACGCGAACGGGCAGGTGGGCCTTGCGCAGTTCGAGCGCATCGCGCGCACGCCTGTCTATGCAAAGGTGCTGTGGATCACCTTTGCGATCTCGTTCATGACGGCGGCGCTCTCCATTCTGCTCGGCTATCCGGTTGCCTACCTGCTGAGCCGCCTGTCGGAGCGCGCACGCGAACGCTGGCTGCTGTGGATCATGCTGCCGTTCTGGACGAGCTATCTCGTCAAGACCTATGCGTGGATGCTGCTGCTCTCCAAGACCGGCGTGCTGTCGACAATCGCGCTCGCGCTTGGCCTCGTGCACGAGACGAGCGGCACCATTCCTTCGCTGACGGGCGTCCTGATCGGCATGGTGCATTCCATGCTGCCGCTCGCCGTCATGACGATGCTGCCCGTCATGCGCGGCATCGACGACCGCCTGACGCAAGCCGCCGAAACACTCGGCGCCGAGCGCAGCACGAGTTTCTTCACGGTATTTCTGCCGCTGTCGTCGCCCGGCGTGGCGGCGGCCGGTCTGCTGGTGTTCATTTCCAGCCTTGGGTTCTTCATTGTCCCTGCACTTCTCGGCTCGCCCAAAGAAACGATGATCGCGCAACTCGTGATCTCGTCGGTGCTGGAACTCTTCGATATGCGCTTTGCCGGCGCACTGTCGACCGTGCTGCTCGTCTGCTCGATCGTGATCTTCTTCATCTACGACCGCATGGTGGGTCTCACCTCGCTCACCGGCGAAGTGGCGGAGCGTCAGCGCGGCTCGCGTGCGCAAGGGCTCAAACTCGCGCTTCTGATGACGGCGGGGCGCGTCTTCGCGCCTTTCGTGATGCGCCGCAAGGTTCACGGCGGGGAGGGCGCGCGTGCGGCGAGCCCGCTGGGTCTCTATACCTGCGTCGTGATGCTGGTGCTCGTCGTGCCCGTGCTCTCGGTGATTCCTTACGCGTTCACGAAGAGCGACTACATTGCGTTTCCGCCGAAACTCTTCAGCGTCCGCTGGTTCGGCACATTCATGGATTCGCCGGTGTGGCAAAGCGCGGTGATCCGCTCATTCGAAGTCGGCCTCGGCACGGCTTTGCTGTCGCTGCTGCTCGGCTTCGGCGCGACGCTCGCCATGACGCGCATGCCGCGCCGCGCGAGCAAGCCCGTGTTCGCGCTGCTCGTCGCGCCGCTCATCGTGCCGCGTATCGTGGTGGCGGTCGGCTTGCTTTACCTGTTCGGGCGCTTCGGGCTGACGGGCACCAACCTCGGCCTCGTGATCGGCCACACGGTGCTCGCCATTCCCTATGTCGTCGTCACGCTCGCGGCGGGTTTTCAGCGCTTCGACTGGCGCCTCGATGACGCTGCGCGCGTGATGGGCGCGTCGCCGTTGCGGCGCATCACGTCGATCGTATTGCCGCTGCTGATGGCGAGCGTGACCGCTGCGTTCCTGTTCGCCTTCCTCGTTTCCTTCGATGACCTGACTATCGCGATCTTCGTTTCCGGCGGCATCAACTCGACGCTGCCCAAGCAGATGTGGGACGACATCCAGCTCGCCATCACGCCGACGCTCGCGGCCGTGTCGACCACCCTGGTCATTCTGATCGCGCTCGTCGTCGCGGTTTCTTCCTGGCTCAAGCGCCGCGCGCGCTAACTTCCGGTCAATCAACTGGTTTGCACATGCATCGTTATCCAGAATATTTCGCCCACCGGCATACCAACGACGAACTCGACTGCGCGCCGCTGCTCGCGGCAGGTTTGCGCCGCGATCCCGCGCGTACCGTCGTGCATTTCGAGGACCGCGCCATTACCTGTGAAGATGCTGCCCGTCACGTGGCGCAGCTGCAGCGCTGGTTTGCCGAACGCGGTCTCGCGCAAGGCGATCGCGTCGCCGTGATGCTCGGCAACAGTCCCGAACATATTCATCTGATCTACGCGCTGCATTTGAGCGGACTGGTGTGGGTGCCCGTGAATACGAAGCTGCGCGCGGCAGGCCTCGAGTATCTGCTCCAGCATGCCGAGCCCAGACTCTTTGTCGTCGACGAAGAGTTCGACGCGGTGACGGCGGAACTCGATTGCGGCGCCGCCGAGCGCACGCATCTTCCCGTGTTCGACCCGAGCGATTGCTGCGCCGGGTTCGCGACGCCCGCGATCGGCGTGCACGATCCGCTGTGCATTATCTACACGTCCGGCACGACGGGCGCGCCGAAGGGCGTCGTGTTCACGCACCGCATGATGCGCATCGCGAGCGAGGCCGCGCTTCGTGTCGCCGACGTGCGTCGTGGTGACCGGCTATTTCTGTGGGAGCCGCTGTGTCATATCGGCGGGGCGCAGATGCTGCTGCTGCCGTTCCTCGAAAACGTGACGCTGCATGCGGTGCCGCGGTTTTCCGCATCGCAATTCTGGCCGCAAGTGGAACACGCGGGCGCGACCCAATTGCATTATCTGGGCGGTGTGCTCGATATCCTGATGCAGTTGCCCGAGAGCGAACAGCCGGCCGCGCATACGCTGCGCGTCGCGTGGGGCGCGGGCGTGAGCGCTTCGTCGTGGACGTCGATTGAAACCCGGCTCAAGGTGTCGTTGCGCGAGTGCTACGGCATGACCGAATGCTCGAGCTTCGCGACGGCGAACCTGACTGGCAAGCCTGGTTCGATCGGCCGTGCGTTGCCGTGGATCGACCTTGAACTGCTCGACGAAAACGGTCTGCCTGTAAAGGACGGTGAAGCCGGGGAGATCGTGTTGTCAAGCAAGGTGGAGGGCACATTTTTGCCGGCGTATCTGAAGAACCCCGAGGCAACCCGGGCCGCGTTGCGCAATGGCAGGCTGCACACCGGCGACCGCGCGCGCCGCGATGCAGAGGGCGATCTGTTCTTCATCGGCCGCCAGACGGACAGCATGCGCGTGCGCGGCGAGAACGTTTCCGCATGGGAAATCGAGCGCATTTTCGCGGCGCATCCGGCGATTCGCGCGAGCGCCGCCATTGGCGTGGCCTCGGAAATCGGCGAGCAGGACATTCTGCTCAACGTGCAGTTCAAGGGCGAGCCCGTCGCCTGGCCGGCGCTACACGCGTGGGCGCGCGAGCGGCTCGCGAGTTTTCAGTTGCCGCGCTATTACCGGGCGGTGCCCGGTTTCGAGCTGACGGCGAGCGAGCGCGTGAAGAAGCATCTGATCTCGCGCAGTACCGAAGATGCGTGGGACAGGCTGGCGGCGGTCAGGCAGTCATTAGCGTAGCCAGTTCGGTCATGAGCGCTATGCGATAATTTCCCGTTCAATCCAGACAGATACCGACGTAATGAGCGACGAGCCCAAAGCCGCGCGCAAGCGCAACACTTCGGCGGCAAGGCTGCCCGCGGAGGCAGCCGACCCGACCGCGTCTTCGCTCTACGTGCAGTCGGTGGAGAAGGCCATGAAGGTGCTCACTGCGTTCGACGGCAGCAAGCGCCAGCTGTCGCTCTCGGAGATCGCGGCGTCCACGGGCTTCGACATGAGTGCAACGCAGCGTTTCACCTATACGCTCGCCGCGCTCGGCTATCTTTTCAAAGACCCGGACAGCCGCAAGTATGAACTGTCGCCGCGGCTGCTCGACTTCACTTACCACTATCTGACATCGAACGATCTGGTGAGCCGCGCGACACCTTATCTGCAGCAGCTCGGCTCGGAGACGGAAGAGGCGACGAACCTCACGGTGCTTGACGATACCGACATTGTGTTCGTACTGCGTATCGTTAGCCGCAACGTGTTCAACGCGCACGTCATTACCGGCTCGCGTCTGCCCGCGTATTGCACGGCGCCGGGCCTCGCGATTCTGGCGACCCTGCCCGACGGCGAGATCGACGACATTCTCTCGCGCACGAACCTCGTGCCTTATACGGCCTCGACCGTGTACCAGCCGCGCAAGATCAAGGAACGGATCGCGCAGATCCGCAAGCAGGGATACGCGCATACGGAAGACGAGTACTTTGTGAGCGATATTTCGACGGCGGCGGCTATCACGAATGCGCACGGGCGCGGCATCGGCGCGGTGAATATCGCGGTCGCGCGCTCGCGCTGGCAGGCCGACCGCGACGAAAAGCGTTTCGCCGACCTCGTCATTTCCACCGCCTCTGCCATTTCCACCCGCCGGCGCATCGAATGAGCGCGCGCGCTACCGCGCATTGCGTACGGGCGATGCTGTAGCCACGATTCCGCTCGCGGCACACTGCATGCTGTCTTGGTCGAAAACGGCAAGCGCCGTGACACCAGGAGACAGAGATGAGAGCGTTGAAGGTTGCCGGCATAGCGCTGGTTTCAGCATGACGAGCGTGGCTTACTCGCAACAGAGCGGGGCGGCGATCGTGTTGCGCCGCCCACAAAGACCTCGCGCCATTCGCTATCGCGAACAGGATGTTGCATTCCATAGAAACAATCGTGCTTGACAGTCTATCTGCAAGTAGATAGAGTTCAGCCCATGGACACGACAACTTCAGTGCGCGAACAGATTCTCGACCACGCCATCACGTTGATCATGATGCGCGGCTATAACGGTTTCAGCTATCGGGATCTGTCGAGCCTCGTTGGAGTAAAGACGTCGAGCATTCACTATTACTTTCCGTCAAAAGACGACCTCGTCCTCGAGGCAGTGAGCACCTATAGCAGCGAAGTGCAAAGTACTCTAAAGGGGATCGACGAATCGTTGCCGGCGGAAGTGCGGCTCGGCAAGTACACGAAGCTGTTCGGACGCACGCTCGGCGACGGGCACCAGATTTGCCTGTGCGGCATGCTCGCGGCCGACATCGAAACGTTGCCGGATAACATCCGCCAGGCGGTGCAGGCGTTCTTCAAGGCGAACGAGAAGTGGCTCGCCAAAGTGCTGGCCGAAGGTGCGCAAGCCGGTACGCTCGCAGTCAACGGCAAGGCGGAGAATGCGGCGCGGGCGCTCTTCGCAGCCTTCCAGGGCAGCGTGCTGGCGAGCCGGTTGTTCAATACGAAAGCACGGCTTGAAGATGTCGAAGCGTCGGTTAGGATCGGGCGGTAGCGACAGTTGGCAAGCAAGGTGGGAAGGCGGTCTTTCTGCTTGTTGTGCTGTCTACCTTTCAGTAGATAGTCTTGAGTAAGTAGCAATCTGGAAAAGTTGTGCGTTTCAAATATCGAGTTCTGTCTTGTCATCTATCTTTCGATAGATAGATGAATAAACTTTAAACCTGTTCATAAAGGAGCTTCACCATGTCGATCGAAAAAGTCCTGTATCGCGCTCATGCTCACGCTACTGGTGGTCGCGACGGCCGCGCCGTCGTGCCGGAAGGCAAGCTCGACTTCAAGCTGACCACGCCGCGCGAGCTCGGCGGGGCAGGCGGCGACGGTGCGAATCCCGAGCAGCTGTTCGCGGCCGGCTACAGCGCGTGCTTTCTCGGCGCGATGAAGTTCGTCGCTGCTCGCGACAAGATTGCCATTCCCGCTGATGTGTCGATTGACGGCAGCGTCGGTATCGGCGCGATTCCCAACGGTTTCGGCATCGAAGTCGAACTGAAGATTTCGCTGCCGGGCATGGCGCGCGACGCCGCCCAGGCGCTCGTCGATAAAGCGCATAGTGTCTGCCCGTACTCGAATGCGACGCGCGGCAATATCGACGTGACGCTGACTATCGTCTAACGGCTCCCATCCTTGCATGTAGCCTGTAATTAATGCATTGGAAACGGGTTCCGGCCCAGCGCTCATGGTTTGCGCCGCCGGAACCCGCGCGATGAGTGCTGCATGAGTGCTGCACGCGTGCTGCGCCAATCGGCCGCACTCCCCGCAGCACTTTGCAGCATGCACTGCGCACTGCAGTCTCCTCTCCGCGTAAACCCCGCCACCAGAAAATCCCAGCCGTAAGAACCGGGTAAGCGGACGCTTTTAACGTATCGTCGAGCGCATCGAAACAACGAAAACACATCGCATGCGCGAGCGCATTGATTTGGCGAAAGATACTCAAGCAGGAGACGGAGATGGACGTGAAACTCGCGGACAAGATCAGATCGAACGCGGCCTACCGCGAACTGGTGCGAAAGCGCTCGCGGCTCGGATGGACCTTGACGGCGCTGGTGCTGGTCGTCTACTACGGCTACGTGCTGCTCATTGCATTCAACAAAGAAATGCTCGCGGCGAAAATCGGCGCGGGCGTCACGACGTGGGGCATGCCGATCGGGCTCTTCGTCATTGTGTTCACCGTGGTGATCACCGGCTTTTACGTGCGGCGCGCGAACAGCGCGTACGACGAACTCACCGACCAGATCAAGCGGGAGGCCGCATGAATACGCGCCGATTCATCGCGGGCGGCGCGCTTTTCGCCGCTGCTTCAAGTTGCTTTGCCGCGGGTGCGGACCTCGGGCAGGCGGTCAAACAGGCGACCAACTGGACGGCGATCTGCATGTTCATCGCGTTCGTGATCGCGACGCTTTTCATCACCAAATGGGCTGCGAGAAGGACGCGTTCGGCCGCGGAGTTCTACACCGCGGGCGGCGGCATCACCGGCTTCCAGAACGGCCTTGCGATAGCGGGCGACTTCATGTCCGCCGCCTCGTTCCTCGGCATTTCGGCGGCCGTCTACACGAACGGCTATGACGGTCTTATCTATTCGATCGGCTTTCTCGTGGGCTGGCCGATCATCACGTTCCTCATGGCCGAACGGCTGCGCAACCTGGGTCGCTTCACATTCGCCGACGTGGCCGCTTACCGCTTCAAGCAAGGACCGATACGCGCATTCGCCGCATCCGGCACGCTCGTCGTGGTCGCGTTCTACCTCATCGCGCAGATGGTGGGAGCCGGCCAGCTCATCAAGCTGCTGTTTGGACTGGAGTACTGGATCGCGGTGGTGATCGTCGGTGCACTGATGATGGTGTATGTGCTCTTCGGCGGCATGACGGCGACGACGTGGGTGCAGATCATCAAGGCATGCCTGCTGCTCGCGGGCGCCTCGTTCATGGCCTTCATGGTGCTGTGGCAGTTTCATTTCAGTCCCGAGGCGCTCTTCGCGAAGGCCGTCGAAGTGCACGAGAAGAAAGCGTCGATCATGGCGCCGGGCAACTTCATCAAGGACCCGATCTCGGCCATCTCGTTCGGCATCGCGCTGATGTTCGGCACGGCCGGCCTGCCGCACATCCTGATGCGCTTTTTTACGGTGCCGAATGCGAAGGAGGCGCGCAAGTCGGTGTTCTGGGCCACCACGTGGATCGGCTATTTCTACATTCTCACGTTTATCATCGGCTTCGGTGCAATCGTGCTCGTGAGCACCAACCCGGTGTTCAAGGACGCAGCCGGCAAGCTGCTCGGCGGCAGCAACATGGCAGCCGTGCATCTGGCCAACGCGGTGGGCGGCAACGTGTTCCTCGGCTTTATCTCGGCCGTTGCGTTTGCAACGATTCTCGCGGTGGTCGCGGGACTGACGCTCGCCGGTGCGTCGGCCGTGTCGCACGATCTGTATGCAACCGTGTTCAAGCATGGCAAGGCGTCGAGCGCGAACGAGCTCTTTGTGTCGCGTATCACGACTGTCGTGCTCGGCATCGTCGCGGTGGTGCTCGGCATCGTGTTCGAGAAGCAGAACATTGCGTTCATGGTCTCGCTCGCGTTCGCGGTGGCGGCCTCGGCGAATTTCCCGGTGCTGTTTTTGTCCGTGCTGTGGCGCGGCTGCACGACGCGCGGCGCGGCGATCGGCGGCTTCCTCGGACTTTTGTCGGCCGTGCTGCTGACGGTGCTGTCGAAGGCGGTGTGGGTCGACGTATTCCACTACGCAAGCGCGCCGTTTCCGTATGCGTCGCCCGCGCTCTTTTCGATGGCCATCGGCTTCGCCGGTATCTGGGTTTTCTCGGTCACCGACAAATCCGCCCGCGCACGCATCGACCAGGCCGGCTTCGACGCCCAGGCGGTGCGCTCGGAAACCGGCATCGGCGCGGTGGAGGGGGCGAGCCACTAGTTCTCTGCTGAATGCATCGGGGCGGTGGCGGCGCGACCTGTCGTGCCGCCTCGGGCGCCCGTGTGAAACGGCGCGGGCGCGCGCCGGCACAGTGTATAAGCGCGAAACGCTCACTATAATCGGCGCTGAATGGGGCGACGGAGAACCGTGTCTGGGAAGACCCGGCGGAGCAACAAAAAATTTTCCCGAACATGTCGATTCCGCTGGTCTTTCTTCGTCGTCTCCATAAGCGGCATGGCATGGCATGGCCGCCCTCTGACCGATATTGACAGGAGACTCGCGATGACGATTCAGAAGATCACCCCTTTTCTCTGGTATTCGAATGAGGCCGAGGAGGCCGCCGCTTTCTACGCGGGCATCTTTCCCGACTCGCGCGTCGTCCGCGTCACAGCGGTGCCGGCCGCCGGGTCGACGAAGGTCGTCGAATTCGTGCTGTTCAGGCAGACGTTCTTCGCGATGAGTTCGGGCGGCAAGGAGCCCTTCAATCACGCGGTGTCGTTCCTCGTCAGTTGCGCGGATCAGGCGGAAATCGACCGGTACTGGGACGCGCTGCTGGAAGGCGGCGGTGCGCCGGAGGCCTGCGGCTGGCTGAAGGACCGCTTCGGCGTGTCGTGGCAGATCGCGCCCGTCGATGTGATCTCGATGATGGGCGACCCCGACCCGGAAAAGGCCCGCCGCGCAGCCGAGGCGATGATGAAAATGGTGAAGTTCGATGTCGCCGCACTGAGGGCGGCATACGAGGGGACTGCCTGAGCCCACGGCGCGCTGACTGCACGCGTCGCATAACGCGATGCGCGTTGCAGGCAGCCGCGCCAGCGCATGCAAGCGTCCGGCGTGAGCGCCATGCGGGCGCGCTGCACGCAATCCCTCATCGCGTCAGGTGGTTTTCCAGCGCGCATCCGCGACGCTCAGCTTGCCGGGAATCAGCTTCAGCGCGCTGAACGTGTCGGCGATCTGCTGCTGGTAGGCGAGCGTCGCCTCGCTGATCGGCTGCACGCCGTAGCCGGTGCGCTTGAGCGCGACTTCGAGCGTGGCCGCGTGGAGGCCGACGAGCGGCGACAGCAGCGCCGCCACTTGCGGCACATTTTCGCGTCCCCAGCTGTCGACCGCGTTCACCTCTTCGAGCAGTGCATTCAGCACGTGCGCCTGCGTTGCCGCGAACTTGCGTGCCGCGACGTAGTACTGCGTATTGCGCACGAGCCCCTCGCCATTCGCGATGGTGCGCGCATTCGCCTGCCGTTCGATCGCAGCGAGATACGGGTCCCAGATCACCCACGCGTCCACGCTGCCTTGCACGAAGGCGGCGCGCGCATCGGCGGGTGTCAGGTAGACGGGCTCGATGTCGGAGTAGGTGAGTCCCGCTTGCTGCAGCGCTTTCACGAGCAGATAGTGGACATTCGAGCCTTTATTGAACGCCACCTTCTTGCCGCGCAATTGCGCGACCGTACGGATGGGCGAATTTTGCGGGACGACGATCGCTTCGCCGCGCGGCGCCGGCGGCTCGCTGCCGATATAAACGAAATCGACGCGTCCCGCCTGCGCGAAGATAGGCGGCGTCTCGCCGACGGTGCCGACATCGACGGCACCTGCATTCAGCCCTTCCAGCAACTGCGGCCCGGCGGGGAATTCCAGCCATTGCACGGCGATGCCCTCGCTGGCGAGCCGCTTCTCCAGCGTGCCGCGCGCCTTCAGGACTACGAAGTTGCCGTATTTCTGAAAGCCGATGCGGATGCGTTTGCTGTCGCCTTGCGCGTGCGCGGCCGTGCCCGTAAAGGGCGCGAGTGGCGCGAGCACGCCGCCGAGCACCGCGCCTGTCAAGCCGGCTGCGGCGCCCTGCAGAAGGCGGCGCCTGCGTGTGTCGAGCGAATGGTTGCGTGTGGTCATCGGTCTTTGCTCTCTGCGAAAAAGGTGGCCGCGCCGGTCGTGCGTTCCGAATGCGCGACGTTAAATCGATGTCCGCGCAAATCCAACCAATGTTTGCGCATATGGAAAGCAGCGAATCGAAGATCGGGCCCTTCCGCGCGACGGCGCGGCTGCCCCGTATCGCCCGACGGCGCGGCTGCGTCATACAGCGGGCAGGCGCGGCGGCCCGACACCTCGCGACGGCCCAACTCCCGGTTCAATGCGACGACACATAATCCGAGCCGGCGTGGGCGGGCGGAATCGCGAAGCTCGCGCGCATGCGCCGCGCCTCCGCAGCCGGCGTGAGTCCGAAGAGCCGCTTGAATTCCCGATTGAATTGCGACGTGCTCGCGTAGCCAACTGCATCGCTCGCGGCCTCCGCCGTCATCCCCTGGCGCAGCATCAGCAAGCGGGCCTGGTGCAGGCGCGTCGATTTGACGTACTGCATGGGCGAAGTCTGCGTGACGGCCTTGAAATGCGCATGAAACGTGGGAATGCTCATGCCGGCCTCGTGGGCCAAGAGGGCGAGGTCGAGCGGGCGCCCGTAGTCGGAATGGATGCGGCGCAGCGCCTTGCCGATCTTGCCGAATTGACCGTGCATGCCGAGCGCCGCGCGCATGGCGTCGCCCTGCGGACCGGTGAGCACGCGAAAGTAAAGCTCGCGCAGCAGCGACGGACCGAGAACCGCCGCGTCGAGCGGCCGGTTCAGCGCGTCGAGCAGGCGCAGGACGGTGTTGCGCAGCGCGTCGTCCAGCGGACTCGACATCATGCTTTGCGGCGCCTGTGCGCGCCGGGGTAGAGAATGCGCTTCGATTTGCGCCATGAGTTCCGCGGCGAGTCTGAAGTCCAGATGCAGGTAGACGGCAAGAAGCGGCCGCGCGGGCGTCGCGTCGGTCTCCATCGTGAAGGGCACGGGCACCGACACCGCCAGATAGTGCTGCTCGTCATACAGATACAACTGATCGCCGAAATAGCCGCGCTTGCGTCCCTGGCAGACGATCACGATGCCCGGGTCGTACAGCACGGGCGTGGATGCCAGGCTGCGGTCCGACCGCAGGATCCGCACGCTTTCAAGCGCGGTGAGGTTATAGCCTTCCTTTGGAGCCAGCGCGCGCAGGAGCGCGGTCATGTCCTGGCGCGCTTCACAAGCCGGTGCGCGCGCGGCGCGGCGCGTGGTCTGCGCTCGTTGAATGCTCATAGAAATAGGCAAGAAAATGCCACGATTGGGCCTAAAAATGGCGATGACGGGAGAATAGTATGCACTTTCCATTTAACTTCAGGAAAGGAATGTCATGGCATCAGGCAAAACATTGCTCATCACCGGCGCCAGCAGCGGCTTCGGCCGCGCGTTGGCTCAGGAGGCGCTCGCGGCGGGTCATCGTGTGGTCGGCACCGTGCGCAGCGAGGCGGCATGCGCCGAGCTGGAGGCGCTCGCGCCCGGCAGCGCATTCGGCCGCCTGCTCGACGTGACGGAGTTCGACCGGATCGACGGCGTGGTTGCCGACATCGAGGCTAGCGTCGGAGCGGTGGACGTCCTCGTGAACAACGCCGGCTATGGCCACGAAGGCGTCATGGAAGAGGCGCCGCTTGCCGAGATGCGGCGGCAGTTCGACGTCAACGTGTTCGGCGCCGTGGCGATGATGAAAGCCGTGCTGCCTTACATGCGCAAACGTCGGCGCGGCCGCATTCTCAATATCACGTCGATGGGCGGCTTCATCACCATGCCCGGCATTGCGTACTACTGTGGCAGCAAGTTCGCGCTCGAGGGAATCTCGGAAGCGCTCGGCCAGGAAGTGCGGCCGTTCGGGATTGCCGTCACCGCCGTGGCGCCAGGCTCGTTTCGCACGGATTGGGCAGGGCGCTCGATGGCCCGCACGCCGCGCTCCATTGCCGACTACGACGCGGTGTTCGATCCCGTGCGAAAGGCGCGTCAGGAGAAAAGCGGCAAGCAGTTGGGCGATCCGGTGAAAGCCGCCCGCGCCATGCTCGCCGTCATCGCCGGTGGTGAGCCGCCCGCGCATCTGCTCTTGGGAAGCGATGCGCTCGGCCTCGTACGCGCGAAGCTCTCCGCGCTGTCGGAGGAAATCGCTGCATGGGAGGCGGTCACGCTTTCCACGGATGGCTGAACTCTCAGCCTGCTCGCCGGCGCCAATTCTGAACTCTCGGAACGCGTTGCTTCCGGCATCGTTTGGTTAAGAAAATTAATTATAAAAATCAATGGCTTGCGAAGCGTCGCGCAAGGCCCGCCATTGGCATGGGCCTTGCCTTATAGGCATCCACGAGCGCCCCGAGCGCAATTCAGAAGACCCCTCACGGAGACAGTCATGACCCTGCACACGCCTTGCCGGCCTGCGCGACGCTGACCCGGCGCGCTCGATTTCAGCTTTCCCTTCGGGGTTTCACCCGATCAGCCTCGCACCTGGCTCGAAGAGCCTCAGCCCGATGCGCCGAGGTCCGCCATGAAACCCGCAATGGAACCCGCATTGCAACCCGCATTGAAACGCGACGCCGCCACGCGACTGCGGCGCGCCCAAGCAAGGAGACACGTTTTGTCCACACCCGCCCATATCCACGACCCTGCGCGCCCGACGCCCACTCCCGCAGCCGCGAATGCGTCCAACGCGTCCAGCGAGACCCATGCGTCCACCCGATTCTGGCCCGAAGGCTGGTGGAAGCTGATGGAATACCGCGTCGGCATCATTCCCTTGCCGGTCTATTTCATTCTGCTCGCGCTGATCGTCGGCTTTGCGGTGACGGGCAAAATGCCGGGCGAGATTTCGATGGCGATTGCCGTGCTCGCGTTCTTCGGTTTCACCTGCGCGGAATTGGGCAAGCGTCTGCCGCTTCTGCGCAATATCGGCGCGGCGGCGATCTGCGCGACCTTCGTGCCTTCGGCGCTCACGTATTACCACGTGCTGCCGAAGCCGATCCTGCATCTCACGACCGAATTCACCAAGTCCACCAATTTCCTGTATCTGTTCATTGCGTCGATTATCGTCGGCAGCATTCTGAGCATGGACCGGCGCGTGCTGATCAGAGGCTTCGTGAAGATCTTCGTGCCGCTCGCGCTCGGATCGCTCGCCGCCGCCGTGGTCGGCATTGCGGTCGGCTCTGCATTCGGCCTCGGCGCGCGCCATACGCTGCTCTATATCGTCGTGCCGATCATGGCGGGCGGTGTCGGCGAAGGCGCGATTCCGCTCTCGATCGGCTATTCGGAAATCATGCACCTGCCGCAGGGCGAACTCTTTGCGCAGGTCCTGCCGCCCGTCATGCTGGGCAGCCTTACCGCGATCATCCTGTCGGGCGCGCTCGACATGCTGGGCAAGCGCTTTCCGCATCTCACCGGTGACGGCCGCCTGCAAGTCGGCGAGACCGACGAAATGGCACCCGCCGAAGAGGAAATCCGCGGCCATATCGACGTCACGCACATCGCGGCGGCCGGCATCACGGCGATCACGCTGTATCTGCTCGGCCTGATGTGCCGCAACCTGTTCGGCCTGCCCGCGCCGGTCGCGATGCTGTTTCTGGCTGTGTTGGTCAAGCTCGCGCGCGCGGTGTCGCCGCCGTTGCAGGAGGGCGCGTTCGTCGTCTACAAGTTCTTCTCGACCGCGGTGACGTATCCGCTGCTGTTTGCCATCGGCGTGGCGATGACGCCGTGGGACAAGTTGACCGCCGCGTTCACCATCGCCAATATCGTGACGATCGTCGCCACCGTGGCGACGCTGATGGGCACCGGTTTTCTGGTTGCCCGCAAACTTAAGATGTACCCTATCGACACCGCGATCGTGAACGCATGTCACAGCGGGCAGGGCGGCACCGGCGACGTCGCGATCCTCACGGCGGCCAACCGCATGCAATTGATGCCGTTCGCGCAGATCGCCACGCGCATCGGCGGCGCAATCGTCGTCACGGTCACGCTGATCGCGCTCGCGCATGGGGTGTGACGCGTCGCGCTCCGGTGCGGCGCGCGCGTGGCGTCGTCGTGCACCGGGTCATCGCGAGGTCGAACATCAAGTGAAAATAAAAGGGCTACCGCTGTGGGCGTGGGCGGTTGCGGCCTTGCTGTATGTCGGCATGGCTGCGGCGGCGCTCGAACTCGCCTGGAATCGCGCGATCGACGCGCTCGCCGAAGCAGGCGCCCATCAGCTCGATCTGTACGGCGCGAGCCTGAAAAGCGAACTCGGCCGCTTCGAGACGATGCCCGCCATCGTTGCGCGACAGGACAGCGTGCGCGCGTTGCTCGAAGCCGGACCGCGCGCCACCGCTGCGCTTTTGCACAGCGTCAATACCTATCTGGAAGCCGTGAATCACGAGGCGGGCAGCGTCGCCGTGGATGTGATCGACCTGCAAGGCTCGGTGATCGCCGCAAGCAACTGGAATCAGCCGGTCAGCTTTGTCGGCACCAACGTCTCGTACCGGCCTTACTTCAAGGACGCGCTCGCCCACGGCGCGGGGCGCTTTTTCGGCATCGGCACCAATACCGGCATCCCGGGGCTTTATTTCGCGAGTGCCGTGCGCGACGGCGGCACGCCGATCGGCGCTGCCGCGATCAAGATCAGCGTCGACGAACTGGAGTCGGCGTGGCGTCGTCCCAATGAAGCGGCGATGGTGATCGACCGCAATGGCGTGATCGTTATCTCGACGGTCGCCGCGTGGAAGTTCACCGCGCTGCGGCCCATCACCGCTGAGCAGCAGCGCGAGCTTCAGGCATCGCGCCAATACGCGGGGCGCAACGTCGAGCCGCTGCGATACACGCGCATCGGCGACTGGGGCGCGGGCGCGTGGCTCGGCCGTTTTCCGGATCCGCGCCGCCCGGGGCATACCACGCGTTATCTCGTCATGTCGCGGCCCGCGCCGCAGGCGGGCGACTCGATCATGGTGCTGCTCGATGTCGCGGGCGCCCGTCGTCAGCAAGAAGTCGCGCTCGGCTTCGTGACGGGCGGCTTTCTGATCGCGGGGCTCTATGCGCTTTACGCGATGCAGCGCCGCCGCACGATAGCGGAGAAGCTGAAAGCGCAGGACGCGTTGCGCCGCGCGAACGACGAACTGGAGGCGACCGTCGCGCAGCGAACCGCGGCGCTCACACAAACCAATGAACGCATGCAGCAGGAAATCGCCGAACGCAAACGGACCGAAGCGCGCCTGCGCGAATCGCAGCAGGAAGTCGTGCATGCGGGCAAGCTCGCGGTGCTCGGGCAGATGGCCGCCGGTCTCACGCACGAGTTGAGTCAGCCGCTTGTCGCCATCCGCACGCTGTGCGATAACGCGCGCACGTTTTTTGAACGCGACCAGCCGGCGCAAGCCATTGCCAATCTCGAGCGGGTTTCGCGTCTCGTCGACAACATGGCCACGCTCACCGGCGAACTCAAGGCATTTGCGCGCAAGCCGGTGGTCGAGCGCGTTGCCGTGTCGCTGAACGAAGCGGTCTCGCACGCGCGGCTCATCTACGATGCGCGGATTCGCAGCGAGGCCGTGCAGATCGACATGCGCATCCCGCCGGGCACATTCGTGTGCGCGGAGGCGAGCCAGTTGCAGCAGGTCGTTGTCAATCTGCTCGGCAATGCGCTCGACGCGGTCCGCGACGAAGAAAAGCGTGTGATCGTGCTGGACGCAGTCGAGTCCGACGACACGGGCCGCGTGCTGTTTTCGATTGCCGACAGCGGCACGGGCATCGCACAGGAAGTGCTCGATCATCTGTTCGAACCGTTCGTCACGACGAAGCCGCGAGGCCACGGCCTCGGGCTCGGGCTTGCGATCACCTCGCGCATCGTCGAAGCGTTCGGCGCGAAGATCTGGGCGGTCAATCGCGCGGATGGCGGCGCGCGCTTCAATATAGAGTTTGCGTCAGCAAAGTCAGCAAAGGGAGTCGCCGATGGGAGATGAAATCCGGGTGCTCGTCGTCGAGGACGACGAGAACGTGCGCTTCGGTGTCCAGCAGGCCGTCGAGCTCGCGGGCCTGCCCGTGTCCGCTTACGCGGGCGCCGCCGAGGCGCTCGCCGAAGTCGCGCCCGGCGCGCCGCTCGTGATCGTGTCGGACGTGCGGATGCCGGGCATCGACGGCCTGCAGTTGCTCGACAAGGTGATGGCAATCGACTCGCAGATTCCGGTCGTGCTGATCAGCGGGCATGCGGACATCTCGACTGCGGTCGGCGCGATGCAGGTGGGCGCCTACGACTTCATCGAAAAGCCGTTTTCATCGGACCATATTGCGCGCCGCGTGGCGCGCGCGGTCGAGAAACGCCGCCTCACGCTCGAGGTGCAAGGCCTGCGTGCCGCGCTCCACAACTGGCAGGGCATCGAGGCGCTCGTGCTCGGCAAATCGCCGGCCATGGCCGAGGTGCGCAAAAAGATTCTGCGTCTCGCGGACACGTCGGTGTCCGTGCTCATTACCGGCGAAACCGGCACGGGCAAGGAGCTGATCGCGCGCAGTCTGCACGAGTTCGGCGCGCGGCGCGACAAGCATTTCGTTGCGCTCAATTGCGGCGGCCTGCCCGAGCAGATTTTCGAAAGCGAGCTGTTCGGTCATGAGGCGGGCGCGTTCACCGGCGCGATCAAGAAGCGCGTCGGCAAAATCGAGTGGGCGCATGGCGGCACGCTTTTTCTCGACGAGATCGAAACCATGCCGGTGTCGCTGCAGATCAAGATGCTGCGGGTGCTGCAGGAGCGCACCGTGGAGCGTCTTGGCGCCAACGAGCCGATAGCGGTGGATTGCCGGATCATCGCGGCATCCAAAGCAGACCTCATGCAGCTTTCCAGCGAAGGCACGTTTCGCGCGGACCTGCTGTATCGGCTGAATGTCGCACAGATCGAATTGCCGCCGCTGCGCGAGCGTCGGGAAGACGTGCCCTTGCTGTTCGAGCATTTCGTGCTGGCGGCCGCGCGCCGCTTCGGCCAGCCCGCGCCGATCGTCTCCGCTTCTCAGCTCTCCGAGCTCATGACGCATGCGTGGCGCGGCAACGTGCGCGAGCTGCAGAACGTCGCCGACCGTTTCGTGCTCGGCCTGACGGGCGACAGTCTGCTGAGCCCCGGCGGCAATGCAAGCAAGGGCGGCACGCTGGCCGAGCAGCTTGCGTATTTCGAGCGCATGCTGATCGAAGACATGCTGCGCCGTCATAACGGCAACGTGGCGGAAGCGAGCGTCGAGCTGGGCATGCCGAAGAAGACGCTGTATCACAAGCTGCGGCAACTGAAGATTGCCTCGCGCGACCCGGCCGGCGAAGAGAGCGAGCTCGACAGATCATCATCGGGAGGCGAGTGACGCCAGCATGGACCGCATACCGCTCATCAGCCAGGAGCCCGTCGAAGGCGCCATTCAGGGCCATGTGATCAAAGGCATCACCCATTCGCAGAAGAGTTTCCGGCCTGGCGACTGGCCCGAGCGTCTGACCGGCGTCATCACGCTGTTCGTGGGCGAGCGGCGGCCGGGCATTCATATCGCGTGCACGCGCCTTGCGATGCCTGTCGTCGATGCCGGCACGAAATGCCTGTTCGTTTCGGAGGAGCTGCGCGTGGTGTGCGCCGACGCGTTCGACTTCGTCATGCGCTTCGCGAAGGACAACGATTTGCCTGTTGAAACGCGCCGCGCGCAAAGGCTCGGTTCAGCCGAAGTCTTCGGCGAAGAAGCGTCCTGAACCTGGCGCTCGCGACGCCCCGTTGCTGTGAAAGCGCACCATCGCTGTGCTTTCACGCGTCAAAACACGTCGCGCCAGTCGCGCGGTGACCGGCGCTTTTCCCCGCGAAGCCCTTGAATGCGTCACGCGTCGCGCATGGCATAGCCTTTGCATAGTCGCTCACGTAACGTGATGCAACCTGATGCAAAGGATCAAAGGCGATCCTGCTGCCTGCACGCGTAAGCGCACACTCATAGCAGCACTCCACCAGCAGCTTGGACAACGGCGTCCCCTGGAACCAGTCATCCGACCGGTTCCTCGGGACGCTTTTTTGTTTCGGAACGACGATGGCAGACAAAGCAACCCGCATAGATCTCTTCAGCCTGCGAACGCCCGCCATGCGCGCATTTCATCTGACGTGGATGGCCTTCTTCGTCTGCTTCTTCGCGTGGTTCGCGTGCGCGCCGCTCATGCCGCTCATCAAGCGCGAGTTCGCTTTATCCGCGGATCAGGTGGCCAACATCAACATCGCCGCCGTGGCGGTCACGATTCTCGTGCGGCTCGTGGTCGGGCCGATGTGCGACCGCTATGGCCCGCGCAAGGTGTACTCGGGACTGCTGCTGGCAGGCGCGCTGCCGGTGCTCGGCGCTGCCGTGGCGACGGGTTACGGGAGCTTTCTGCTGTGCCGTTTGCTGATCGGCGCAGTGGGCGCGAGCTTTGTGATCACGCAGTACCACACGTCGATGATGTTCGCGCCGAACGTGGTCGGCACCGCCAACGCGACGACCGCGGGTTGGGGCAACACCGGCGCCGGCGCCGCCCAGGCGCTCATTCCGCTGCTGCTCGCCGCGATCATCGTGCTCGGCGTGGGCGAGTCGTCCGCATGGCGGGTCGCGCTTGTCGTGCCCGGGCTCGCGATGCCGGTCATGGCCGCGTTCTACTGGCGCTTCACGCAGGACTGCCCGCAAGGCAACTTCGCGGCATTGCGCGCGCAAGGCATCGCTATCGACGGCGGCAAGAAGGGCGGCTGGGCCAGCTTTCGCGCGGCCTGCGCAAACTATCGCGTCTGGATGCTGTTCATCACTTACGCAGCGTGCTTCGGCGTCGAGGTCTTCATCCACAACATCGCCGCAATCTATTACGTCGACCATTTCCAGTTGTCGCTGAAAGAGGCCGGCATGGCCGCGGGCAGCTTCGGCCTGCTCGCGTTGTTCGCGCGCGCGCTCGGCGGCTGGGTATCGGACAGAGCGGCCGCATCGCGCGGCCTCGAAGTGCGCTCCACGCTGTTGTGCGCGTTGATCGTCGGCGAAGGGCTCGGGCTCCTGTGCTTCGCGCACGCGAACAGCATCGCGGCCGCGCTCGTCGCGATGCTGGTATTCGGGCTCTTCACGCACATGGCATGCGGCGCGACGTATGCACTCGTGCCGTTCATCGACCGCAAGGCGCTCGGCGGCGTGGCGGGCATTATCGGCGCGGGCGGCAATGTCGGCGCGGTGGCTGCGGGCTTTCTGATGAAGGGCGTCGGCGGCATCCAGCAGACGCTCGCGACGCTCGGCGTGCTCGTCACGCTGTCGGCGCTCTGCGCGTTGGCCGTGCGTTTCAGCGGCGAGCACAAGGCGCGCGAAGCGGCGCTGCGCGAGCGCGCGCTCGCCAGCGCCGCCGCCCCCGCCGCTAATACGCAGGGCATGGCGAATTGAGCGGGCTCGTCGCCGTGCAGGGCGCGCTGTTGTTTGCTCGCACGCTGCACGGTGAAGGTGCTGCGTCGCACCATCATCGCGCCTTCATGCATTCGAATGCGTCAGTCAGCAGCGAATAGCAGCACGCGTCAACCCGCGCCAAACGCCCACCAGGCGGCGCATTCGCAAGGTTCGGGTCGAATGGCACGGGCTTTGCATTAAACGGGCTGCGGATCAACGGCGATCCGGCTCACCCAGCAGCACTCTGTCTCAGATCATTGGTTTTGGACAACGGCGTCCCCCGAATACAGTCGCAGCAGCGATTGCATCCGCGGGACGCTTTTTTTATTGCCGGACACATCATGTCGCAAACCGCATCGCAAATGAATGAAGCCTCTGTCATGAACGTTGTCGTCATCGGCCACGGAATGGTGGGGCACAAGCTCCTCGAATGTCTCGTCGACGACCCGAGGGCCGCGCTGCATGTCACCGTGCTGTGCGAAGAGCCGCGCCCCGCGTATGACCGCGTGCATCTGTCCGAATTCTTTTCGGGCAAGTCCGCGGACGACCTGTCGCTTGTCGCGCCGGGCTTTTTCGAGCGTGAGAATGTGCTGCTCAAGCTGAACGCGAGGGCTGTCTCGATCGACCGCCATGCGCGCACCGTCGCGCTTTCCACGGGCGAGACGCTCTCGTACGACAAGCTCGTGATCGCGACCGGTTCGTCGCCGTTCGTGCCGCCTGTGCAAGGCCGCGAGCGCCGCGATTGCTTCGTCTACCGAACTATCGAAGACCTCGAAGCCATGCAGGAATGCGGCGCGCGCTCGAAGACCGGCACGGTGGTCGGCGGCGGCCTCCTCGGTCTGGAATGCGCGAAGGCGTTGCGCGACATGGGCCTGCAGACGCATGTGGTCGAGTTCGCGCCGCGCCTGATGGCGGTGCAGGTCGACGAAGGCGGCGGCCGCGTGCTGCGCACGAAGATCGAAGCACTCGGCGTGACGGTGCATACGCAGAAAAACACCACGGCGATTGTCGACGGCGAAGCGGGCACGCACCGCATGCAGTTCGCGGACGGCACGCATCTCGACACGGACATGATCGTGTTCTCCGCGGGCATTCGTCCACGCGACGAACTCGCGCGCGCCTGCGGCCTCGAAATCGGTCCGCGCGGCGGCATCGCGATCGATGCGAACTGCCGCACGAGCGATCCGGACATCTACGCAATCGGCGAATGCGCGGCATGGAACGGCATGATCTACGGCCTCGTGGCACCGGGCTACGACATGGCGCGCGTCGCGGCGAAGCATCTGCTCGGCGACGACGCCGGCTTCGCGGGCGCCGACATGAGCACCAAACTCAAGCTGATGGGCGTGGACGTCGCCAGTATCGGCGACGCGCACGGCACGACGCCCGGCAGCCGCGCCTATCAGTTCAGCGACGAGCGCAAGCAGGTCTACAAGAAGCTCGTGGTCTCCGAATGCGGCAAGCAACTGCTCGGTGCCGTGATGATCGGCGATGCCAGCGAATACGGCACGCTGCTGCAGATGATGCTCAACGGTATCGAGCTGCCCGAGTCGCCCGAATTCCTGATCCTGCCGCAAAGCGACGGCAAGGCAAAGCCGGGCCTCGGCGTGGACGCACTGCCCGACACCGCGCAGATCTGCTCGTGCAACAACGTGTCGAAGGGCGATCTGTGCGCGGCGGTCTGCGCCGGCGCGACCGACATCGGCGCGCTCAAGTGCGCGACGAGCGCGGGCACCTCGTGCGGCGGCTGCGTGCCGCTCGTCACGCAGGTCATGAAGGCCGAGATGAAGAAGCAGGGCCTCGCCGTCAACAATCACGTGTGCGAGCATTTTGCGTATTCGCGCCAGGAGCTGTATCACATCGTGCGCGTCGAAGGCGTGCGCAGCTTCGGCGAACTGCTCGCCCGGCACGGCCACGGTCTCGGTTGCGATATCTGCAAGCCGGTGGTGGCGAGCATTCTCGCGTCGTGCTGGAACGAATTCGTGCTGAAGAAAGAGCACGCGTCGTTGCAGGACACGAACGACTACTACCTCGCGAACATCCAGCGTGACGGCACCTATTCCGTGGTGCCGCGCATGCCGGGCGGCGAGGTGACGCCCGACGGCCTGATCGCCGTCGCGCAGGTCGCGAAGAAATACGGCCTCTACACGAAGATCACCGGCGGCCAGCGCGTGGATCTGTTCGGCGCGCGTGTCGAGCAGCTGCCGCTTATCTGGGAAGAGCTGATCGCGGCGGGCTTCGAATCGGGCCATGCCTACGGCAAGTCGCTGCGCACGGTGAAGTCGTGCGTCGGCTCGACATGGTGCCGCTATGGCGTCGGCGATTCGGTCGGGCTCGCGGTCGAACTGGAAAACCGCTACAAGGGTCTGCGCACGCCGCACAAGATCAAGTTCGGCGTGTCGGGCTGCACGCGCGAATGCGCTGAAGCGCAGGGCAAGGACGTCGGTGTCATTGCGACGGAGAAGGGCTGGAATCTTTATGTGTGCGGCAACGGCGGCATGAAGCCGCGCCACGCGGAACTGATCGCGTCCGACCTCGATAAGGACACGCTCGTGCGCTATATCGACCGCTTCCTGATGTTCTATGTGCGCACCGCCGACCGCCTGCAGCGCACGAGCGTGTGGCGCGAAAGTCTGGAAGGCGGGCTGCAGTACCTGACGGACGTGGTCGTGCACGACAAGCTCGAAGTCGCCGCGGAACTCGAAGCCGACATGCAGCGCGTGATCGACACGTACGAATGCGAGTGGAAGAAGGCGGTGACGGATCCGGAAACCCGCAAGCGTTTCCGTCACTTCGTCAACAGCGACCAGGCCGACAACACCGTGGCCTTCGTTGAGGAGCGCGGGCAGATTCGCCCGGCAACACCGGAAGAGCGCCAGTCGAAGCTCGCCGCCATTCCCGTGGTAGTCGAAACCGCTTGACCTTTATCCACCTGACCTGAGGAATCCAGCATGAACAACGATCGGACTTCGGCATCCTGGCTGCCCGTGTGCGCGCTCGACGACATCATTCCGAATACGGGCGTGTGCGCGCTCGTCAACGGCGAGCAGGTGGCGGTATTTCATGTGGCGGACGGCGACGGCGGCGTGTTCGCCATCGACAACTTCGATCCGGGCTCGCGCGCGGCGGTGCTCTCGCGCGGACTGATCGGCAGCCTCGGCGAGCGCATCGTGGTCGCGTCGCCGATCTACAAGCATCATTTCGATCTGCGCACCGGCGAGTGCCTCGAAGCGCCCGAGAATTCGGTGAGCGCCTATCCGGTGCGTGTGGAAAGCGGCAAGGTGTGGGTCGCCGCATGAGACATGACATCGACGCGCGCTCGTCGGGAGGCGCATCGTTCGCCGCGCCTGCGCGCCCGCGCCTTGTCGTGATTGGCAACGGCATGGCGGGCATGCGCACCGTCGAGGAGTTGCTCAAGCTCGCGCCGGACCTGTACGAGATCACCGTGTTCGGCGCGGAGCCCTACGGCAATTACAACCGTATTCTGCTTTCACCCGTCCTGGCGGGCGAGAAGACCGTCGAGGACATCATCCTCAATACGCGCGACTGGTACGAGGAAAACGGCATTCGCCTGCATGCCGGCGACCCCGTGGTCGCGATCGACCGCCCGCGCCGCATCGTGCGCTCGCAAAGCGGCGTGGAGGTGACGTATGACCGTTTGCTGATCGCCACGGGATCTAAGCCGTTCCTGATTCCTGTGCCGGGACACGATCTGCCCGGCGTGATTGCATTTCGCGACATTCAGGATGTCGAAACGATGCTCGAGGCGGCGCGCAACCATCGTCATGCGGTGGTCATAGGCGGCGGCCTGCTGGGTCTCGAAGCGGCAAACGGGCTCATGCGTCAGGGCATGTCGGTGACGGTCGTGCACGTGACGGACAGCCTGATGGAGCGCCAGCTCGACCGCAGCGCTTCTGTGTTGCTGCAACAGGCGCTGGAGCGCAAGGGTCTGCGGTTTTTGCTGAAGGCGAACACCGCGGCAATCGTCGGGCCGGATCGCGTCACCGCCGTGCGTTTCGACGACGGCAGCGAGATCCCGGCGGATCTCGTCGTGATGACGGCCGGCGTTCGCCCGAACATCGAGCTCGCGAAACAGGCGGGACTGCATTGCGAACGGGCGATTGTCGTCGACGATACCTTGCAGACCTACGATCCGCGCGTGTATGCGGTCGGCGAATGCGTGCAGCACCGCACGGCGACCTTCGGTCTCGTCGCGCCGATCTGGGACCAGGCGCGCGTGTGCGGCGCGCATCTCGCGGGCGCCGGGCATCGCCGCTACGTGCAGCGCGCGACGGCGACGAAGCTGAAGGTGACCGGCGTCGACCTGTATTCGGCCGGCGACTTCATCGGCGGGCCGCAGAGTGAGGACCTCGTGCTGCGCGATCCGCGGCGCGGCGTCTACAAGCGCCTCGTGATCGAGGATAACCGCGTGATCGGCGCGGTGCTGTATGGCGACGTGAAGGAAGGTGCCTGGTACTTCGAACTGATCCAGAACCGGACCGATATTTCATCGCTGCGCAGCCATTTGCTGTTCGGCAAAGCCCTCTGCGAGACGCAGGCTGCCTGACCTGGAACACACCGTGAGTTTCCCCATCGCAATTTCGAACGCGTCTGGCAGCGGCAAGGCTGTCAGGACCACCTGCCCGTACTGCGGCGTCGGCTGCGGCGTGCGCGCGAGCGCGCGTCCCGACGGCGGCCATGACATTGCCGGCGACGAACGGCATCCCGCGAATTTTGGCCGCCTGTGCGTGAAAGGCTCGGCGCTCGGCGAAACCATCGGACTGGACGGACGGCTCCTGCATCCGAAGATGCGCGAGCCCGCGGGCGGCGCGTTGCGCGACGTCTCGTGGGACGAGGCACTCGATGCGGTCGCCGGCGGCTTGCGCCGGATCGTCGACGAACATGGACCGGACGCCGTCGCGCTCTATGTGTCGGGCCAGTTGCTGACCGAGGACTACTACGTCGCGAACAAGCTGATGAAAGGCTACGTCGGCAGCGCGAACATCGATACGAATTCGCGTCTATGCATGTCGTCGTCCGTAGCAGGGCACAAGCGTGCTTTCGGCGAAGACATCGTGCCGGTGTGCTACGAAGATCTCGAACTCGCCGATCTCGTCGTGCTGGTCGGTTCGAATACCGCGTGGTGTCATCCGATCCTCTTCCAGCGCATCGTCAAGATCAAGGAAGCGCGGCCCGACATGAAGGTGGTCGTGATCGACCCGCGTTACACCGCGACCTGCGAGATGGCGGATCTGCATCTGCCGCTCGGCGCGGGCACCGACGTGCGGCTCTTTAACGGGCTGCTCAGCTTTCTTGCCGAGCACGGCGCGATCGACACGCAGTTCGTCGATTCGCATACGAGCGGTTATGCAGAGGCGCTGGCGGCTGCTTCCGCTGGCGCGGCGACCGGCTTCGATCTCGTGCAGTGCGCGAAGGCGTGCAAGGTCGACCCGCACGATCTGCTCGAATTCTACCGGCTCTTTGCCCGCACCGAGCGCGTGGTCACGGTCTATTCGCAAGGCGTCAACCAGTCGAGCTCGGGCACCGACAAGGTCAACAGCATCATTAACTGCCATCTGCTGACGGGGCGTATCGGCAAGCCGGGCATGGGGCCCTTCTCGTTCACCGGACAGCCCAACGCGATGGGCGGGCGCGAGGTCGGCGGCCTCGCCAACACGCTCGCCGCGCACCTGGAGCTCGACAACGCGCGGCATCGCGAGCTGGTTCAGCAGTTCTGGGGCGCGCCCGTGGTGGCGTCGCGTGCGGGGCTCAAAGCCGTCGAACTGTTCGACGCCATCGAGCAGGGCCGCGTCAAGGCGGTCTGGATCATGGGCACGAATCCGGTGGTGAGCCTGCCCGACAGCGATCAGGCGAAGCGCGCGCTGGCGCGCTGCGAGCTCGTGGTCAGCTCCGACATCGTCGAGAGCACGGACACCAATGCGTTCGCGCATATCCTGCTGCCTGCGCTCGGCTGGGGCGAGAAGGACGGCACGGTGACGAATTCGGAGCGCAGAATTTCGCGCCAGCGCGCCTTTTTGCCGGCGCCGGGCGAGGCGCGCCCGGACTGGCAAATCATTTGCGACGTGGCGCGGCGCATGGGCTATGCAGGCTTCGGCTTCGCGAGCCAGCAGGAAATCTTCGACGAACATGCGCGGCTCAGCGCATGGCGCAACGAAGACAGCGAGGCCGCCGCGCAATCGGGCGAGGGACATAGCGGCGGCGTCCATCGTGCGTTCAATCTCGCCGGGCTGGTCGGTCTCGGCAGCGACGGCTACGCGTCCCTGCAGCCTGTGCAGTGGCCCGTGCGTGCGAGCGCCGGCGCAGCCGCGCCGGGCACCGCGCGTCTTTTCGACGACCGCCGTTTCAGTCACGCGGACGGCCGCGCAAGGTTCATCGCCACGCCGCCGCGCGCGCCGGCCCATGCGCCCGATGACGACTATCCGCTCACGCTGAACACCGGCCGCGTGCGCGACCAGTGGCATACGATGACCCGCACGGGCAAATCGGAAAAACTCGCGGGCCATGTGACCGAAGCATTCGTCGACATGCACCCGCAGGACGCGTTGCTGTGCGGCGTGCGCGAAGGCGACCTCGCGCGCGTGTCGAGCCGCTGGGGCGCGATGGTGGCGCGCGTGCAATACGGCGGCGGCATGCCGCGCGGCAGCGTGTTCGTGCCGATTCACTGGAACGACCAGGTTGCGTCCGACGCGCGCGTGGGCGCCGTGGTGAATCCGGTGGTCGATCCGGTTTCTGGCGAGCCCGAGTTCAAGCACACGCCGGTGCGGATCGACAAGTTTCATGTCGCGTGGCATGGCTTTTCGCTGAGCCGGCGCGTGCCGCGGCTCGACGGCGTGACCTACTGGACGCGCGTGCAGGGCAAGCAGTGCGTGCGCTACGAGCTTGCCGGCCGCACTACGCTCGGCGAGCGCGGTGAACGGGGCGCCTGGGCGCGCGCGCTCTTCGGCGTCGACGACGCGCAGGCGGACTGGCTCGAATACGAGGACCGCGCGGCGGGCATTTATCGCGCGGTGCATCTGGTCGACGATCGTATCGAGAACTGCGTGTTTCTTTCGGCACGTCCCGAGCTGCCCGCGCGCGAATGGCTCGCGAGCCTCTTTGCGAAGGACAGGCTCGACGAAGCGGACCGCATCGGCGTGCTGTCCGGCCAGCCGATCGGCAAGGGCGCCGATACGGGGCCGACGGTCTGTTCGTGTTTCGGCGTGGGGCGCAACACGATTTGCACGGCGATTCGCGACCAGGGCCTCAAGACCGCTGCCGAGATCACCGCGTGTTTGAAGGCGGGCGGCAACTGCGGTTCGTGTGTGCCGGAGTTGAAGAAGCTTCTGATCGATACGGAGCTCGCGCGGCTAAACGCGGCCTGAGCGTCGCTGACGAGGAACCTTGCCGTGATGACGAAGAAACTGCAAACCCTGCTGCGCGCGATCGGTCCAGGCCGCGGGTTCAACGACGAGCGCGAGGCCGGCATCGCCCTGGCGGCTGCTGAAACCGAGGGCGCCGTGCAACAACGGCATGCAGCCAATCCACGACCGGCTCGCCTGCGTGGCCCGTGGCGCCCCGCGCGTTCACGCCGGCGCGGCGCGGCGGCCAGATAACGCGCAACGGTATACCGCGAAGTAACGAGGGCGGCAAATCAGCCTGTCCAGAGAAAATGTAATACCGGTGTCATGCGAATATGCCAGCTAATTGCCGGTCATAAAAACGTATAATAAATGGCGGTTGCATAAATGCGAATTAATCAGCGATTAATAAATTCACACATAAATCGCTGCTGCATATTTAAACACCGTGATTCCGCAAGCTAATGAGTCGGGACCCATCGAGCGCGCTTTTCCTCATAGGTAATGGGCGGCTCTCGCCCCAGACACGGTGCGTTCGCGAGGCGCATATGATATGTTTAATCCGCATCTATCGCGCCTGCGCGCCAATGCATTTATTCATTCGCCGTAATCGGACTTTTTCAGTTTACAATTAACACTCCGAGGCGTCGCGGCCCCGATAATCAAAATGAAGCGGAAACAATTGCTGGTCTTTACCCGTTTGCGGGTATCGGGCGGTAATTCGTGCTTCCGTGTGGACGAATAAAACACTGTGAGAGACAACTATGCTAAGCCCAAAGGAGTTCGCCACCCTCATGCTCGTCAAGGCGGCTCCGGATCAGATCGATATGTGTCGCGAGGAGCTCGACACATTGCTTGAACGCCAGCTCGTCGCACTCGAAGAACTCGCTTCCGGACACCAGCGCCTGCATGTCACCGGCGCAGGGCATTCAATGCTCAACGCGGTGGCGCGCAAACGCTAAGCCGCGAACCTGTCATCGTTGCATCGAAATATTGACGAGAAAGGTAGCCATGGACGAAGAACTGGTAAGCGTCGTGATGGGTCTCGCCGTCCTCGTGATCGGCATTATCTTCGCGGTCGGCCACTATCGGCGGGAATATCGCCGCAGGCAATTGCTGCGTCAACTGGACCTGACACCTGTCTGGCATTGGCAGCGCCATCAGCATCATCGCCACTGAGGCGGCGTAGCCGGCGCAATTTGGCCAAGTCGGCGCACGCGAGCGAGCGTCGGAGAAGCGGCGCACGGGCTGCCTCGCCCCCGGGCGTCGGGGATTAACGCTATTTGCCGCGGGCGCGCACGAGCTGATAATGAAGGGTTCCGACCGTTCCCCAGCTCCCCATGCGCGACCGAATCGACGACGAAATTACCTTCCGCAAGCTGGAAGTGCTGCTCGCCTTCATGCAGACCGGCAGCCTCGCCAAGGCGGCCGAGGTGCTGAACGTGAGCACGGTGAGCGTGCACCGCGCGCTGCATTCGCTCGAACAGGGCGTGCGCTGCGCATTGTTTCGCCATGAAGGCCGCAATCTCAGGTCGACCGACGCCGCGCAAATGCTCGCGGACGTCGCCGGAGAAGTCCTCACGCTCATGTCCGACGGCATTCGCGCGACGCGCGAAGCGGCGGGCTATTCGTCGGACCGGCTGAAAATCGGCTCGCTGTATTCGCTCACCATCAGGACCGTGCCTGGCATTGTCGTCGACATCAAGGTGCGGCGGCCCACGCTTCAGGTGGAACTCGTGCTCGGTCCGAACGCCGAATTGATCGAGAAGCTGAAGCAGGGCGCAATCGACGCCGCGCTGATGGCGTTGCCCGATGCCGAGCCCGAGATCGAATCCATTCCGCTTTTCGAAGACGACATCTTCTTCGCGGCGCCCGCGAATTCGCCGTACGCCAACCTGGAAGCCGTCGACCTGCGCGACTGCCGCGACGAAACCTTCGTCTCGCTCGGCGAGGGCTTTGCGACCTATCACGGCTTTCAGGAGGCGTTTCGCGTCGCGGACTTCACGCCCAACGTGACCATGCGAGTCGGCGACATCTACTCGCTGATGAACCTCGTGAGCGCAGGCGTCGGCTACACCTTGTTGCCGGGCCGCGTGTGCGGCGTGTTCGGCGACAAGGTGCAGTTCATCCCGCTCAAACCGCATTACATGATGCGCCAGACCATCGGCGTCAGCTTCCTGAGGGCGCGCGAGCGCGACCCGAACCTGCTTGCGCTCATGGCCGTGTGCCGCCTGCGCACTCGCGACGAGAGGTGAGCCCGTTGCGCCGCGAGCGGCACGGTACGCGAGCCGCTTGCTGGCGGCTCAGGCGCCTACCAGCGCGCGCGTCGTGAAGAACAGCAGCGAAGGTCCGAGCAGGCAGCCCACGCCCGTGTGAAACGTGGCGATCAACGCACCGTACGGAACGAGCCGCCGGTCGGTGGCGGCGAGTCCCGCGCTCACACCGCTGACGGTGCCCGCGAGGCCGCCGAAAATCATCGCCGAGCGCGGCGTCTTCAGGCCCATGAAATTCGCTGCGAGCGGCGTGCCGATCATCACGATGATCGCCTTGATGAGACCGGTCGCAATGCTGAGCGCGATGACGTCGGAACTCGCGCCGATCGCAGCACCCGTCACCGGACCGACAATGTAGGTGACCGCGCCCGCGCCGATGGTCGTCATGCTGACCGCATCGGTATAGCCGAACGCGTGAGCGACGCTCGCGCCGACGATAAACGGCAGCACCGTGCCGAGCAGCAGCGAGACCACACCGATAAGGCCCGCCTTGCGCGCTTCGGTGGCCTGCACCTCGAAGGCCGTCGCGACGATCGCGAAGTCGCGCAGCATGGCGCCGCCCATCAGTCCGACGCCGGCAAAGAGCGGCAGGTCGGCCAAGCCTTTTTGACCCGCGGTGAAGGCGCCGCCCAGATAGGCGAGCACGAGGCCGATCAGAATGGCGATCGCCGAGCCGTGCACGCGGCCGAACGTGAGCTTGCGCGAGATCAGCGACGAGACCCACATGATGAGTCCCACGAGCGCAAACGCGGTGACGAGGCCGTTCTGTATCAGTACTTTGTCGAGCATAGGGATCATGGCGGGCTCCTCGTTCAGATCTCTTCGGGTTGCGGGGCGTTGATGAACGATGTGCTGTCGCGGCCGGTGCGCGACAGTACCGCGATGCAGCCGGCACATAAGGCCACGGCGCCCAATGCCGACAGCAGCGCGACCGGTCCGCCCTTGAGCGCGGCGACGACGTTCTGGTTGGCCGCCATCGCCACGACGACGGGGATGTACATGGCGCCCCAGAAGCCCACGCCGGCTTCCGTTTCCTTCGGCAGCAGTCCTTTGCCGTGCAGATAGAGGCGCAGGAAGATCAGCAGCAGCATCGCGATACCGACGCCCCCGACGTTGGTCTTCACGCCGATCGCGGCTCCGAGCAGATCGCCCAGAAAGAGTCCCGCAAGGTGGCAGAAAGCGAGCAGCGCAGTTCCGTAGATGATCATCTCGTGTCTCCTGTCGACCGTCGTCGACGCTTGCTTTAGTGTCTTACCCGGCTTTCACGCGAGGTGCTGCTGACGGGCTGTATCGGCCTCTGGCGAGGCGGCGTTGTGCGGACAAGGCAGCATTCGCGAATACCGGACGCCACTTTGTCCACGACAGCGTGACTCTAGAGGAAACGGGGAAGGGGCTTCAATCACCTTCGGCAAGCGTTTGTTATCGTCAAGCTAACGATTCGCAGCGCGAAGCGGGCAAAGCCATGTGGGGCGGGGCGCGCGGGCGGGGCGGCGGGACTTAGGGGTTTTCCCTCGCGGCCGGGCTCATTGCGCGGATATCCGCTCGATCGCGCTCAGCAGCGCGTCGACGTCGACCGGTTTCACGAGGTAGGCATCGAAGTCGGTCGGCCGCGTGGCGGCATCCTTGTCCGGCGACCAGCCGGTGAGCGCGATCAGCGCGACGTTCGAGCCGTGGTTCTCGCGGATGCGCCGCGCGACTTCTCTTCCGTCTATATCGGGCAAGCCCAGGTCGAGAATCACCGCTTCGGGAACGAAGTCGTCCACTGCGCGCAGCGCGTCGAGCCCACTCGTTGCCATGCGTACTGTGTGTCCTTCCACCTCGAGCAAGGTACTGAGACTGGAAGCCGCGCCCTCATTGTCATCGACGACCAGCACACAGCGCGAAGTCCAGCACGGCGCGCGAGACTGGTTAGTTGGCTCCCCTAACGGTTGCGGAGGGTCACGCAAGGCGGGCAAGCGGACTTCGAACGTGCTCCCCTGGCCAGGTCCGGAACTGTGAACCGTTACGCGCCCCTGATGCAGTTCGACCAGCGCGCGCACGAGCGCGAGTCCCACCCCGAGGCCTCCCACGAGGCGCCCGCGTCCCGAGGGCGCCTGGGCAAACATGTCGAAGATGGTCGGCAAGTCTTCTGCGGGAATGCCGATACCGTTGTCGCGTACCGTGATCACCGCTTCGTTGCCTTGCCGCGAGACCGCGAGCCAGATCTTGCCGCCGGGAGGCGTGTAGCGAAGCGCATTGTTGAGCAGATTCTGCGTGATCTGCGCGAGCCGCACCCGGTCGGCGTGAACGTAAATGTGCTCGGTCGGAATGCGGGTCTCCACTTCATGCGACGCGCCACACTCGAAATGCCGCGCCCGCGTACTTTCAATCACCTCATGCATGATCGCACCGATTTCCACAGGCGCTTTCTTGACTTCGATCTTTCCTTCGGCGATTCGCGATGCGTCGAGCAGGTCGTCCGTCAGCCGCGACGCCTGCGCCAACTGTCGGGCCAGCAGTTCGACCGGTACATCCTTGCCCGTATCCCCGGATGGCTGCCGTTGCAAAAGCGCGATGGCCGTACTCATTGCGCCAAGCGGATTGCGCAACTCGTGAGCGAGCATCGCGAGAAATTCGTCTTTGCGACGATCCGCCGCCCTGAGCGCGAGTTCCGCGGCTTCTCTTGCCTTCAGCGATTCTTCGAGCCGCCTGCGCGCGACGACGAGTTCGCGCTCGTACTTGTGGCGGTCGCTCATGATCATGCAGGCAAACTCGTCCAGTTCCGAACCCGCACGATTGACGCGAGAGATGTTGACGAGCATGGGAACGACAAGCCCGTGCGTGTTGCGCAGATCGAGCTTGATTTCGGCGACGGACCGTTGCATCTGCAAAAGCGGCATCACGTGGGTCTGCAGAAAGATCTTGCCGCCGACGGTGAGCAGGTCCTGAAAGCTGCGGGTCTCGACCAGCTCCGGTGTAGACAAGCCCAGCCATCCGCAGAAGGTTCGATTCACATGGACGATCTTGCCGCCCGCCGCTGCAACGAGCAGGCCGCAGGGAGCCCGGTCGTACGCGGCCGCAGCGTTCCATGGCGCGGCGCCGGGCTGTTGCATGCCCTAGAGTCCGGTCTCGTGAAGAAACGACTCGATTTCCAGCAGGTCTTCGATATCGGCCTGAGAAAAGCCGCCGACGTAGTCGCCGTCGTTAATGAAAGACGGCGACGGGCCGACCATCACATTGGCCGCGAAGCGCTGCGGCGCCTCGATGGCGGCGAGCATGCCGATCGTCGCGCTGACCGAATGTCCGATGAAGATCACCGGGCCGGTCGCGAACGCTTCAACGATCTGCAGTACGTCCGAGGCGTAGCCGTGCAGCGATCCATACTTCTGGTAGTCGTAGCTCGCGAGGTCCGATCCTCCGCTGCCGACGAGATCGAACAGCACCGTCCGGTAGCGTCCCTCGAAGGTCGGCGCGACGTAGCGCCACATGGTCTGATCACAGCCGAAGCCATGCGAGAAGATCATCGTTGCCGGGCCGTTTCCCGCTACGCGGACGTTGTTGCGTTGAAGCAGGTTCACGAGCGAGTTCCAGAAAGGATTACTTCGAGGGGCGGTCTGCGCGGCAATTGTGACCTGCTGCGGGGTGGCATAGAGGGGTTCTTTCGCGTGCCGTTGTCCGCGTTATCGTAACAGCAACGGCGACTCGCGAGGGTGTGCGGCCATTGTTCTTTTCATCCTGCTCTATCATTGCCGACGACCTGTCCTGTGCGAAACGACCATGGAGCTTCGACATCTTCGCTATTTCATTGCTGTTGCCGAATTGCGCAGCGTGCGGGCCGCCTCCGAGCAGTTGCATGTCACGCAGCCGGCGATCTCCCGCCAGATCCACGATCTCGAAGACGCGGTCGGCGCGGCGTTGTTCGAGCGCACGCCACGCGGCCTCAAGTTGACGGCGGCGGGCACGGCGTATCTTGCGCAGGCGCGGGATATCCTCACACGCGTCGATGCGGCCAACCGGCTCGCGCGGCGCATTGCGGCCGGCGTGCATGGCCATTTGCGGATCGGCTTTGTCGAAAACGCAGCGTGGATCGGTGTCGTCTCGCATGCATTGAGCGCATTCGAGCAGAGTTCGCCGCACGTCGCGCTCGAACTGACGCCGATGAATTCGCCCGAGCAGTTCGAGGCGATTGCAGCGGGACAGCTCGACGGTGGCTTCTGCTACCGTCTCGGCACCTTGCCGCAGGGGCTCGCAAGCATTCCGGTGCTCGAGCAGAACGTCGTGCTGGCCGTGCCGCAAGCATGGCCGCTCGGCGCGACAGGCGCCGTGATGACGAGCGAACTCGCGGGCAGGCCATTCATTGCGTTTCCGCGCCGCATTTATCCGGCTTACTACGACCGTCTGCTATCGGCGTGTGCCGAGCGCGGGCTGACACTCGATATCCGTCAGGAGGCGTCGACGGAAACCGCGATTCTCTCGCTGGTTTCCGCGGGCATGGGCGCCGCCATCGTCAATGCTGCGAACCGCTATCGGCCGCCGGCACGTGTGCGTTTTGTCGAGTTGCGCGATCTGTCGGTGCCGCTGCCGCTCGAATTCTGCTTTGCGTCGGCAGATGCGAACCCCGCGCTCGCGCGTTTCGTCGAGCAACTGAGGTAGCGGGCGGCGCATTCCAGTGCGATGCCTGCGAGGCATCAGCCGCGGCAGAAATCGGCATTGGCGCCGCCGTCCGGCGTCAGCGATAGTGAAGACAACTTTCCCTTCACGTGTGCCGCCATGACCACTTCCGCCTCACTCATCGCCACGGACATCGACTTCGAGCGCGTCGGTTTTCAGACCGGGACGCTGCGCTTGCCGTGGTCGCACGATCGTTCCGCCTACGGCCATATTCCGATTCCAGTAGCGGTACATCACGCAGGCGCCGGGACCGGGCCCACCGTCCTCCTGACGGGCGGCAACCACGGCGACGAATACGAAGGTCCTGTCGCGCTGATGAAACTGCTGCAGCGGCTGCCTTCGCTGACGATACGGGGCCGCCTGATTGTGATTCCGGGTCTTAACTTTCCGGCGTTCATCAACGGTTCGCGCACGTCGCCGATCGATCGCGGCAATCTGAACCGCCTGTTTCCCGGCGCACGCAACGGCCAGCCGACGGAGATGATTGCGCACTACGTGGAAACCGAACTGCTGCCGCGCGCCGATGTCGTGATCGACCTTCACGCCGGCGGCGCTTCGTTCGATCATCTGCCGACGCTGCTCGCCTCGCCGCCGGATCAAGGAGAACAACGCGGAGCACGACGGGCGCTCTACATGGACCTGGTTCGCGAGTTCGGCGCGCCGAACACCATGATCATGGATCTGCTCGGCGAGGACCGGACCTTCGCCGCGGCAGCCGAGCGCCACGGCAAGCTTTTTCTGTGCGGAGAGTTCGGCGGCCATGCGGGCTGCGATGCCGCCAACCTCGCGATCGTCGAGGCCGGCTTGCAGCGGGTGCTGCACCGGCTCGGCATGACGCCCGACGGGCACACGGCCCCTCGCGCGCAGCGCACACGTTTTCTGCGCGTAGAAGGCGCGCACCACTATGTGTACTCGCCGCACGCCGGCGTGTTCGAGCCCATGTTCGCATTAGGCGACGAGGTGCGCGCCGGTCAGTTGGCCGGGCGCCTCTTCGATCCGCATCGTCCGTGGCAGCCGCCGCAGGAGATCGCATTTCGCGGCGACGGCACGGTAATGTGCATGCGCACATTTGCCCGCGTGGAGCCGGGCGACTGCATTGCGCTGCTGGCTTCGCAAGCGAATATCGATTGAGCTGTGCCGCGAGGCAGCCGCGCAGCGAAGCGGAATCTGAACACCCACTAAAGGATACGGAGACGAAAGATGAGCGCCCAAACCTGTTCGGCGGAGCCGGCCGATGACATAGCTGGAAGTACGTTCAGCGAGAATGCCGGCTATTCCGTCTACATCGTGCTGCTGTTTTTTATCTGCTTTGCGTTCTCGTATCTCGACCGGCAGGTCGTCAGCATTCTCGTGCCGCCCATCAAGCAGTCGCTTGGGCTCACCGATACGCAAATCGGCCTGCTGCAAGGCTTCTCGTTCACGATGTGCTATGCGACAGCAGGCGTGTTCGTGGCACGGCTCGTCGATCGCGCGAATCGCGTGAAGTTGATCGCCGCCTGCATCGCGATCTGGGCAATCTCCACCACGGCCTGCGGGTTCGCCAGCAACTTTTCCGAGTTGCTGCTCGCACGTGCCGGCACGGCCATTGCCGAAGCCGCATTGAGTCCCGCCGCGTTGTCGATTTTCAGCGATCTCTTCGCGCCGCGCCGCGTTGCGCGCGCAAGCAGCGCCTTTATGCTCGGCCCCTATGTGGGCGGTGGCCTGGCCTTGTTCGGCGGCGGCATGCTGCTGTCCGCGACGGCGGTGGGCGGCAGTCATGCCTGGCTGGCCGCGCACGGTATCGCGCCATGGCAAGCAGTGTTCATCGCCGTGGGTCTGCCCGGTCTGGCGTTGGCCGCGCTCGTTGCGCTCACGGTGCGTGAGCCGGCGCGGCGCGAAATCGCGGCGCATGCAGGACACGCGCAGGACGCCATGCCGTCGTTCAAGGACGTGCTGCTGGCGTTGTTCGTGCATAACCGCTTCTGTCTCGCGTATTTTGCCGCCTACGTGGCGCTCATTACGCTCTTCTATTCGCACTCCGCATGGTTTCCCACGCTGCTGATGCGCCGCTTCCACCTCGCTCCGGGCGTGGTCGGCCAGATGGCGGCGCCCGCGTACATGATCGGCGGCATGCTGGGGGTCGCATGTGCGGGCATGCTGGCGACACGCGTCACGGACGAAACCGCGCTGCGCCGCGTGCTGGGCTTTTCGGCGGGCGCTGTTGCACTATTGGTGCCGGCGGCCATTGCCATGCCGCTGGTGGGCGACAGCACGGTGGCTGTGCTGCTCTACGGCGTGAGCGCATTCACGGCCAGCATCGCCATGGGACTGGCACCCGTGCCGCTGCAGATCGCCATGCCGAACCGCATGCGCGGCCGCTCGCTGGCGCTGCTCGTCTTCATGACCAATGCGATCAGCGGCGGTGTCGGTCCGCTGTCTGTCGGCTATCTGAATGAGCGTTTGGGGCACACTGGCGAAAGCCTGGGACTGGCACTTGCGCTCGTCGGCGGCATCTCCGCGCTCGTGAGCGCGATGCTCTATACCGTAGCCATGCGGCGAGTGCCGGTTGCCGACGCTCAATGACTCCTGGAGAACCATCATGCCGGCGAAATGCACTGCACCCGTCTATCGTGTCGGCGCGGCGACCATCACCCGCGTCGACGAAACCGGCTTCGCGCTCGCGCCTGAGCGGCTCTTCCCCGCGTGGGATGAAAACGGCGTTCGCGCGCTCAAAGAACGCTTCGGCACCGCGAGCCTCGATCTGACGAACCGGCGCATACCGTTGCGCACGCATCTATGGGTAGTGCAGATCGATGCGCACACCATCGTCGTGGATACGGGCATCGGCAACCGCAAGTCCCGGCCGTTCAGCGAACTGTTCCATCAGCTCGACAATCCCGTGCTGGAGCGTTTTGCCGCGGCCGGCTTTCGACCGGAACAGGTCGACTATGTGCTGCTCACGCACCTGCACGTCGATCACGTCGGTTGGAACACGCATTGGCAGGACGGTCGCTGGATGCCGGTCTTCTCCAACGCGACCTACGTATTCGGTCAGCGTGAGTGCGACTTTTTTGCCATGCCGGAAGGCGAGCCGCGGCGCATGGTGTTCGAAGACAGCGTGCTTCCCGTCATTGAAGCGGGGCAGGGCCGTGCGGTGAGCGATGCAGGCGAACAGATTCTCGACGGCATTCGATTCCTGCCGACGTTTGGGCACAGTATGGGGCACATGGCCGTCGAGATTCGCTCACGCGGCGAAACGGCGCTCTTTTCCGGCGACGTGATGCACAGCCCACTGCAGGTGCATCGGCCGGACTGGAGCTCGGTGTTCTGCACCGATGCCGCGCAGGCTCGCGAATCGCGGCTTTGGCTGCTCGATCACGCGGCACACACCGACGCGACCGTTTTCGCGGCGCATTTTCCCGAGACGTCCGCAGGCAAGGTGGGGCGCTCGGGCAGCGGATTCGAATGGCGTTACCTGTGCCCGCCCACGTGACGCGCGCAGCGGCCTTTCACGATGCCGCTGCTTGCGCTGCGGGTGCCAGTCCATGGCGCGCCAGGGTTTCGCGCAGGCGCGTCTGATGAGGCGCGACCGCGAGCGAATCGGCCAACGCGATCAGCGGGGCGATTCGCCGCCGCACTTTTTCCACGTGGTTTTGGGCGATATCGGCGATGCGGTGATCGAGATAAGGGTTCAGCAACCGTTCCCGCACGCTCGCGAGGTACTGCTCGGCGCGATCGCCCAGACCCATCGCAGTGAAGACGGGCAACACCTCCTGCTCCCACACCGCCTCGATGCCCGCACGCAGCGCGGCGTCGTTCATTGCGTCGAACACCGTCTCCTCGGCGTTTCGGCGCTGTGCGAGCCATTGGTCGGCGAGCCACGTGTGTCCGAGATTCAGAAAGAACAGCTTGAGTTGTTCATAGCTGCGCAGGTCGTCGGTCACGACGATGTCGTCGTGCGTACACGGCAGCTCCATGCCGGGACGCCGCTCGATCGCCCACAGCGCATACGGTTCGGCGACGGCGCCCACCGGTTCGATCGGTTCGGAAACGATCCGGTCGACGAGCGAGTTGACCCACACGCACTGCTGCGACAGATAGGCGATGAATGGCACGGGCTGCGCCCACCGTTGCGCGAGGCCGATGACCAGATCGCGCAGCGTGTCGCCGTTGCTCGCGACGAGCTCGCAGGGAAAGATCGACACGCCTGCACCGGGCCGCTCGCGCCACCGTGCATGAAGGAGCGCGAGCAGCTTGGCAGGATAGCTGTGCGGCGCCTCGTCATGAAGCGCGAGGACGGCGGGCGAGTCGCGCTCGTCGAGCCGATAGCCCGCATCGCCGGTATTCGATACGATCACGCGCACGTCGTGAATGACCGCGTGCCGGATCGCAGCCCAGTCGCGCTTTGCGACCCAGGCGGCGCGCACCGCGCCGCATTGAACCACCGTGTCGACGACCGCGCCGTTTTCCCTGCCGCGGATTCTCACCGGATAGCTGCCCGCCTGCGCGAGCGCGGCGATGCGCGCCTCGCTGGCCGGGTTGCCGGTTGTCTGCACGACACTGATGCCGCCGATTGCTTCGCCGCGACCGAGCGCCTGCGCAACGAACAGTGCGACATGGGCCTGCAAAAACCGGCTGGTGCCGAATTGAAGAATGGGTTCACTCATCTCGAACGATTCCAGCAGGTCCGCTCAGCATTCCACCAGCGCCTTGACGACGGTCTGTCCCGGCTCCATCAGCTTCGGGAACTCCGTGGGCACGTCGGACAGGCGCATGCGGTGAGTGTTGAGCGCCTTGTCCGGAATATGCCCCGCGCGCATCGCGTCAAGCACCGTCTCGAAGTCTTCGGCGGTGGCGTTGCGGCTGCCGAGCAGCGTCGCTTCGCGCTTGTGAAACTCCGGATCGGAGAAGCTGATCTCGCCGGGCACGATTGAAATCAGCACGTATTTGCCGCCGTGCGCAATGAACTCGAAGCCGCGGTTCATTGCTTTGACGTTTCCCGTCGCGTCGAACACGACGTCGAAAAATTCGCCGTTGGTGATGGCCGACAGCTCGTCCACGTCATGCGGCCCGATCTGCACCGCGGCAACCGCAAGGTGCTCGCGGCTGAACGCGAGACGGTCGGCGCGCGTGTCGAGGCAGGTGACGCGCGCGCCGCGCAGGTTCGCGAACAGCATGGCCGCCATGCCGATCGGCCCCGCGCCTACGACCAGCACGCGCTGCCCGGCCGACACGTCGGCACGGCGAACCGCGTGCGCGCCGATAGCGAGGAACTCGAGCATCGCGGCCTGATCGAGCGTTACGCCATCGGCCTTGTGCACGAACTGCGCCGGGACCGACAGATATTCCGCGAGCGCGCCGTCGCGATGCACGCCGAGCACCTTGATATTGACGCAGCAGTTGGTCTTACCCTGCCGGCATGCAATGCACGTTCCGCACGACAGATAGGGCATGACATAGACCGGGTCGCCGGCCGCGACATGCGCGCCCGGATCGGCTTCGGCGACGATGGCCGACAACTCGTGCCCCATGACGCGCGGATATTGCAGGTAGGGCTGGTTCCCCGAGTAGATGTGCATGTCCGTGCCGCAGATACCGACGCGGCTGACCCGCAGCAGTACCTCGCCTTGCGCGCGGCGAGGCAGCTGGCGGTCTTCGTGGCGCAGCACGCCGGGCGATTCGCAAATGACGCTAAGCATTCAGGGATCCTCTTTATTGAGCTTCTCGATCGGCCGACGGCTCGTCAGACAGCCGCCGCGCCGGGGCGTTAATCAGTATCAGTAGAGAACATTCCTGGCTTCCGTTGAGTCGAGGTTCTTCTTCTCGACCATCATGACACCCGTGTCCACCTGCTTCGACACCGGCTTGTGCTCGATCACGCTGACGAGTGTCTGGATGCCCTTGTAGCCCATCTGGTAAGAGCTTTGCACGGCGATGGCCTGGATCGTGCCGTCGCGCACGAAGCCTTGCAGGTCCTGGTTGCCGTCGAAGCCGATGGCCACCACCTTGCCGCCTTTGCCTGACTGCTGGAGCGCGCGACCCATTCCGACCGCGGTGGGTTCGTTGGCGCCGAAAATGCCCTTCAGGTCGGGGTTGGCCGACAGTACGTCGGTGGTCTGGTTGAGCGCGGTCGCCATTTGCGACTGCGAGTAGAACGGACCCACCAGTTGCAGCTTCGAATGCGCGGCAATGTACTTGCGGAAGCCGCCGACGCGGCCGATTTCCGAACCGGCGCCCGGCACGTACGACATGATCGCGACCTTGCCGGTCTGGCCGACGCGGTCGATCATCGCCTGCGCGCAGAGTTCGCCGGCTTTCGCGTTGTCCGTCGACAGGAACGACTGGTAGTACTGCTTACCGGACTCGGACACCGCCGAGTCGATGAGCACGACCGGGATATGCGCTTCCCACGCTTTCTTCATGGCCGGCACGAGCGCGTCGGGGTCGGACGGCGCGAGGACGATGCCCGCGACATGCCGGTTCACCGCATTCTCGACCATGTTCACTTCGTCTGCGATTGCGGATTCCGCGGCCGGGCCCTGAAAGGTCATCGTGTAGCCCTTCGCATCGGCCATCGCGGCAGTGGCGCCTTTCTGGACGTTCTGCCAGTAGTTGGAGTTCGCGGTCTTCACGATCACGGCAATTTCGCCGCCTGCCGCCTGCGCGTACGCGCTGAACATCGCACACATCGCTGCGGCCGCAGCCAGCATGGATAGTTTTTTCATGTCTCGCTCCTTCATTGTGGTTGGGACTTCGTCTTCTGATTACAACTTCCGGTTGCGGAGTTGATCGATCCACACGGTGCCGAGAATGACGACGCCGATGATGATCTGCTGGATAAAGCTCGATACGCCGTTCATGTTCAGGCCGTTGCGCAGCACGCCGATCACGAATGCGCCGATGGCCGTGCCCGAGATCGTGCCGACGCCGCCCATCAGCGAGGTGCCGCCGATGACCGCACTGGCGATGGCGTCGAGCTCGTACATCACGCCCTCATTCGGCTGCGCGGTGACGAGGCGCGACATCAGCACGCAGCCGGTGGCGCCCGCAAGCAGACCGGACAGGACGTAGGTGAAGAGCTTGACGCCCGGCACATTGACGCCCGAGAGCCGCGCGGCTTCCGCATTCGATCCGACCGCGTAGATGTGACGGCCAAGCGAGGTTCGCGAGAGCAGCACGGAGACCGCCGCGAACAGCACCACCATGATCACGACAGGGTAAGGAATCCCAGGGAATACCGTGTCTGGAAAGCCGTCCGGGCCGATATGCGAGATTCTGAAGAGCGCGCCGTTGCCGAGTTC